>Ga0208789_1001714_pt1 | contig 11417 bp, 6 predicted proteins | sample Methanotroph_Enr_FD_187368 | JGI IMG/M metagenome (GOLD analysis project Ga0208789, IMG submission 187368) | Enriched soil microbial communities from Old Woman Creek wetland in Ohio, USA - Methanotroph_Enrichment_5 (SPAdes) (version 2) | ecosystem: Environmental > Terrestrial > Soil > Wetlands...
AACTTAATAGGACTCAATTTTGACAGGGTTTGGGAAGGAACTATGAGTGATATTTATTATGACCCAAGTATTTGTAGAAACATTATGGTCGATATGCGATATATTCTATTTATTATGGATAAATATGCGGGGGCAAAAAACTTGATAAACGAGTTAAAATTAGTTCATCCAAAGAAAATTAAACCGCTGAAAAAGAAACATTTAAAACAAAAATAGTCCAAAACAAAGAGTCTGACATCGACATCAAACATTTATTAATTATTTGGCCTTATCGGCATAATAATTGCTATTTGTACCGTCGTTGACAAAAAATATTATTTTTTAAAAAAAAAATAAAAAAATATTTTACATATTAAAAAATTTATATCTTTGCCACGAATTAATAATTAACCTTTATAATAAAAGTAAGATGAAAAAAGTATTTTTAAGTTTAGCTGCTGTTGCTGTTTTAACTGTTGTATCATGTAAAAAAGCTGACGCTAATGCTGACGCTGCTGCTGTAGTTGATTCTGCTGCTGTTGTTGTTGACTCTGCTGCTGCTGTAGTTGATTCTGCTGCTGTTGTTGTTGACTCTGCTGCTGCTGTTGCTACTGAAGCTGCTGCTGCTGCTACTCAAGCTGCTGAAGCTGCAAAAAAATAATTAGAATTTATTCTAAGATTTTAAAGCCATCGGCATAAGTCAGATGGCTTTTTTTTATGCCTTATTTTTAAAAACCCCAGATTAACTCATATTGACATCCGTTTTTAAATTAAGGATAATGTAGAAAAAGCAAAAAGCCATACACTAAGTGTTATGGCTTTTTTGTTGAATAAAATAATATCTTTCAAAACAATTGTAAAAAAAAACTTCATCTTACCAAAAGGCTGATGAAGTTTCTTGTACTCAGAGCGGGACTTGAACCCGCACGAACATTGCTGTTCACTGGATTTTAAGTCCAGCGTGTCTACCAATTTCACCATCCGAGCATTATGTGGTGTTGGAGCGAAAAACGGGGCTCGAACCCGCGACCTCGACCTTGGCAAGGTCGCGCTCTACCAACTGAGCTATTTTCGCATTTTCAATTCTAAGAAAGAACGCAATACTTGTTCTGTAATGCGGAGGCAAATTTAATACATTAATTCAATTATACAAGTCTTTTTTATAAAAAAATATAGATAAAAGTTAACCTTCTGATAACGTAAACTTTAAAACAAATGAAACTATTTTCTGGTCAGCATTCTTTTTATTTCATTGAGTTTCATCAATGCTTCCATTGGTGTAATGGTGTTGATATCCAGATTTAAAATCTCCTCTTTGATTTCCTCTAACAAAGGATCGTCAAGATTAAAGAAACTCATTTGCATTTCGTCTTTCGCAGATTTGATTCCGTTTAACACATCACTCGAATGATTCTTTTCTAATTTTTTTAAAAGTTTTTGAGCCTTCAATATTACTATTTGTGGCATTCCAGCCATTTTTGCCACATGAATTCCAAAACTATGTGCGCTGCCCCCTTTTACTAATTTTCTAATAAAAAGAACGGTGTCTTTCAATTCTTTGACAGAAACATTGTAATTCTGGATTCTTGGCAAAGATTCACTCATTTCATTCAACTCATGATAATGTGTGGCAAATAATGTTTTGGGTTTTGAAGGATGTTCATGTAAAAATTCGGCAATCGCCCAAGCAATAGAGATTCCGTCATACGTACTGGTTCCACGTCCAATTTCGTCTAACAACACCAAACTTCTGTCGGAAATATTATTCAGGATAGAGGCAGTTTCGTTCATTTCGACCATAAAAGTGGATTCTCCCATCGAAATATTGTCGGAAGCTCCTACTCTGGTGAATATTTTATCTATAATTCCCATTCTTACGCTATCTGCGGGAACAAAACTTCCCATTTGGGCTAAGAGTACAATCAAGGCCGTTTGGCGCAAAATAGCGGACTTTCCTGACATATTGGGACCTGTAATCATGATCAGCTGCTGCGTTTCTCGATCTAAGAATACGTCATTGGCAATATAAGGCATCCCCACCGGCAATTGTTTTTCGATAACAGGATGCCTTCCGTTTTTGATTTCCAGTTCGAAAGTTTCGTCTAACTCAGGACAAACATATTTATTTTCGATAGCCAATTGCGTAAAAGAGCACAAACAATCCAATTGCGCTACCAAATTAGCATTCATTTGAACCGGCTTGATATAAGTGGCAATCCAACTGACTAATTGTTCGAATAACTCCACTTCGATTTTATGGATTTTTTCTTCGGCACCAAGAATTTTTGTTTCGTATTCCTTTAATTCCTCGGTTATGTAGCGCTCGGCGTTGACCAAGGTTTGCTTCCGAATCCATTCAGCCGGAACTTTATCCTTGTGCAAATTTCTAACTTCGATGTAATATCCAAAAACGTTGTTAAAGGATATTTTTAATGAAGAAATCCCTGTCAACTGTGATTCCCGTTTCTCGATTCCTTCCAGGAATTCTTTTCCGGAAGTTGATATGGCTCGTAAATCATCGAGCTCTTCATTAATGCCTTTAGCTATCGCGTTTCCTTTGGCAATAGCCACAGGAGCATCCTGATTCAACGTGATTTTTATTTTTTCGCGCAATAAATCGCAGCTGTTTAAGCTGTCGCCAATAATTTTCACCGCTTCTTGCGGACTTTCTAAAGCCAAAGTCTTTATTGGAATAATTGCATCCAATGATTCTTTTAAATAAACCACTTCACGCGGCGAAACTTTTCCGGCCGCAATTTTAGAAATCAAGCGTTCCAAATCTGAAATCTGTTTGATTTGGTGTTGAATCCGTTTCAAAACTTCCTGATTTTCTTTGAAGTACAAAACGACTTGATGGCGGTTTCGTATTTTATTTTTATCCTTCAACGGCAAAGCCAACCATCTTTTTAGCAAACGACCGCCCATTGGCGAAAGCGTTTTGTCAATCACATCAAGGAGCGTGACCGCATTTGGATTATAACTATGATATAATTCCAAATTTCGAATCGTAAACCGATCCATCCAAACATATTCATCCTCAGCAATTCGCTGAATGGCGGTGATATGCTGTAATCTATTGTGTTGTGTTTCGGACAAATAATATAAAATTGCACCCGAAGCTATAACTCCTTCTTTCAATTCTTCGATGCCAAAACCTTTGAGAGAAACGGTTTGAAAATGCTTGGTTAAAATCTCAAAAGCATAATCTTCTTTGTAAATCCAATCTTCTAAATAAAAATTATGGTAGTCCTCCCCGAAAATTTCCCGGAAATCATTTTTGTTGTTCTTTGGGATTAATACTTCGCTGGGATTAAAATTTTGAAGTAATTTATCAATGTATTCGGCATTGCCTTGTGCGGTGAGGAATTCGCCGGTAGAGATGTCCAAAAACGAAATGCCTATGGATTTATTTGCAAAAAAAACAGAGGCCAAAAAATTATTCGTTTTAGATTGCAAAACCTCATCATTCATAGAAACTCCTGGAGTCACAAGTTCCGTAACTCCTCGTTTCACGATGGTTTTGGTCATTTTTGGGTCTTCGAGCTGATCGCAAATCGCCACACGAAGTCCTGCTTTGACTAATTTGGGCAAATAGGTATTCAAGGAATGATGCGGAAAACCAGCAAGCGCCGTTTCAGTTTCGGAGCCAGCTCCTCGTTTAGTCAATACAATTCCTAAAATTTTTGATGCTCGGACAGCATCTTCGCCAAATGTTTCGTAAAAATCACCTACCCGAAACAACAAACACGCATCAGGATATTTCCTTTTGATTTCGTTATATTGCTTCATTAGCGGGGTTTCCCTAACTGGTTTATCTTTGGATGTCAAGTTGTTTAATATTTAATAAATGAAAAAAAATCTCTCAGCGAATTTAAATATTTTATAATGAATAACTAACGCTAGAGAAATTTAAAATATTTTTAAGAAAAATTTGGGATGTTGTTTCTGTTTTTTATATAAATTTGTTCTTCAATCATAAAAATATAAAAATGAAAAAGATAGTTTTACTTTCAATAGCTCTTTTGGCATTTACCTTTTCTAATGCACAAGAAACTACAAAAATTAAAAAAACTGCAAAAAAAACAGTAGTAAAAACAACTAAAATTGCAACTCCAAAAGTAGAAGGAGCTGGAATGATTTTTGACACTGAAACCATCGATTACGGAACAATTGCACACAACGCAGATGGGAAACGCGAATTTGTTTTTACTAATAATGGCAACAAACCATTAATCATTACAAATACTACCGGTTCATGCGGATGTACAGTTCCTAGTTCACCAAAAGAACCAATTGCTCCAGGAGCAAAAGGCGTTATTGGTGTAAAATATGCTACTGACAGAGTAGGTGCTTTTACAAAAACAGTAACCGTAACTTCAAATGCTGAAGGGCAACCAACTAAAGTACTTACTATAAAAGGAAATGTTTTAGGAGATGCTGCAGCAAAAAGCTAAATTCAAAAATTAATATTATAAAAAAGCTTCCTCAAATTTTGGAAGCTTTTTTTATTTGAACACACCCTATAAAGTATGAGAAAGCTAGAAAACAGCGAACTCGATCGAAAATCTATTGAAGCTTTCAAAAAATCAGAAAAGACACCTCTTATTTTGGTGCTGGATGATATTCGCAGTTTGAATAATATTGGTTCGGTATTCAGAACAGCCGATGCGTTTTTGATTGAAAAAATTTATTTGTGCGGTATCACTGCAATTCCCCCAAACAAGGAAATCCATAAAACAGCACTTGGCGCTACCGAAACGGTAACTTGGGAACATCATGAAAGTGTTCTTGAAGTTATTGAAAACTTAAAAAAAGAAAATATCACTACACTTGCCATCGAACAAGTAGAAAGTGCCATTTATCTTCAAGATTTCAAAGTTGAAAAAGGCAAGAAGTACGCTTTGGTTTTTGGAAACGAGGTGCATGGCGTATCACAAGATGCAGTTGCCTTATGCGATGGTTGTATTGAAATTCCGCAATTAGGAACCAAACATTCTTTAAACATTTCGGTAAGCGCAGGCATTGTGGTTTGGGATTTATTCCAAAAATTGAATTGGCCCAAATAATAATTTTTTACTACAAAATCATTACTTTTATGGCATGAGAAAACATGTTTTTTTGAAAATAATTTTAGTGATTTTTTTTTTCATTCCTAAGACAAACTACGCTATTGATCCTCCTGTAATTACGGCAACAGGGACTCAAATATATTGTCCTGGAACTTCTTTAAATATTGTGGAAACAATAACTATAACAAATGACCCTGCTGACCCAAGTACTAATGTAGTTTATATTCAAATTTCTTCTGGTTACGCAAACGGAGATCTTTTAACACTTACCGGTGCACATTCAACAATTACTTCATCTTGGATTCCTGCTGAAGGAAAACTACAACTTTCCAGCTCAACGCTTGGAACACCAGTAACCTATGCTGACTTTGAAGCCGCTATTAAAGACGTTAAATATAGTAATTCCTCAACTTCACCGTCAGGAACCAGAACTTTTTCTATTAGTTTAGGAACGGGGCAACTCAGTTATTTGCCAAGTAATAAACATTTTTATGAATATGTTTACTCTCCGGGAATAACTTGGACTGCTGCAAAAGCAGCAGCAGAAACTAGGATTTATTATGGACTACAAGGCTATTTAGCAACCCTAACAGCTGCCGATGAGGCCCAATTAGCGGGAGCACAAGCACCCGGAGCAGGATGGATTGGCGGTAGTGATGCAGAAACAGAAGGAGTTTGGAAATGGGTTACTGGTCCAGAGACAGGAACTTTGATGACATACACTTTTTGGAATACTGGAGAACCAAATGATTATGGAGATGCTATTGGTAGTGAAAATTATGCCCACATCACAACTCCTGGAATGCTTAACGGAATTAAAGGTTCCTGGAATGACTTGCCCAATACAGGCGACACCAATCCGAGTAGTCCGTATCATCCTCAAGGCTACATAGTTGAGTACGGAGGGATGGTACCTGGTGATGTTGATGCTATTCAAATTTCGGCGAGTACCACAATGACAATGGCAAAAATCACAGCGACAACACCGAGTGCTATTTGTGCTTCGTCAACTACTACACTTCAAGCAAGTTCTACAACTGGAACAATAAACTGGTATGATGCTGCAACAAATGGCGTTCTTCTTGGAACTGGCAATAGCTTTACAACTCCTCCGCTCTACACAACAACAATCTTTTATATTGATAACGGATGTACTCCGAGAACTCCAGTCACAGTAACTGTCGAACCATTACCAATTGCAAATTCGGTCATAATTACTAGACAATGTGATGACAATCAAGACGGAATATTCACTTTTAACACAGCTGCTCTCGAGTCTACTTTATTAAATGGACAAACAAACGTGACAGTTACTTATTTTGACCAGACCAACAACCCTTTAAAAGATTCAAACGGAAATTTGATTATTAGTCCATTCCCTGCCAATTTCACTACAACATCACAAACGATAAAAGCCGTTGTGACAAACAATTCCCCTTTACACTGTTTTGACGAAACAAGCATTCAATTTATAGTAGACGATTTACCTGAAGCCTTTGCAGTTCCAGTAGCTTCAACAACAACGTGTGATGACGAACCAAACCCATTAAATCAAGACGGAAAATTTGCTTTTGACACGGCTACATTCGAAACCACCATTCTGGGAGGACAAACCGGAATGACAGTAACTTATACTTTACAAAACGGAACTGTACTTTCAACTTTAGCACCAACTTTTATAACCGGAACTCAAAATGTTTTAGTAACAGTAACAAATCCAATAAACACAAACTGCATCGCAACTACAACTTTGAATTTTGTTGTTAATCCTTTGCCCATAGTTAACGATGTTACCATTATTCAATGTGACAGCGACTTGATTCCAGATGGAAAGACTCTTTTTAATTTGACAGTAAATAATAATCTAATTTCTGCAAATTACACCAATGAAACTTTTACTTATTACACCTCTTCAGTTGGAGCGAATAATGATCTTTCAACCGATCTAATTTCAAATGATTTGGCTTTTGAAAATACAACACCATCCACAATGGATGTTTGGGCAAGAGTTGCCAATAAAATTACCGGTTGTTATAGCATTGCCAAATTAACATTAAAAGTTCCGGCTACTAATCTTCTTTCTACATATAAAATTCCTATTTCGCCTGTTTGCGATGATTTTTTAGATACCAACGGAAACAATAATGCTAACAACAATAATAGGGACGGAATTGCAACTTTTGATTTTTCTTGGACAAAAGCTACAATATTAGCCCAATTACCTATAAATCAAGTTTACACTATTAGTTATTACAGAAACCAAGCTGATGCCTTAGCCGAACTCAATGTGATTACCGATATTTCAAAATACAGAAATATTGGTTATCGTGATTCTCAAGATATTTGGGTACGAATAGAAAGTAATCTGGACAATGATTGTCTTGGTTTAGGGCCCTTTTTGACTTTAAAAGTAGAAGCCTTACCCACGGCAAATCTGGTTATAATTCCAAGGCAATGCGATGACAATCAAGATGGAATATTCACTTTTAACACTACTACTCTTGAGTCTACTTTATTAAAAGGACAAACGAACGTAACAGTTACCTATTTTGACCAAACCGGAAAGTCGATTACAAGTCCATTTCCTGCTACTTTCACAACAGAATCACAAACGATAAAAGCAGTTGTGACTAATAATTCTACTTTACACTGTTTTGACGAAACAACTATTCAATTTATTGTTGACGTTTTACCTCAAGCATTTGCAATTCCGGTAGCTTTAACAACAGCTTGTGATGACGAACTAGATCCTTTGAATCAAGACGGAAAATTTGCTTTTGATACTTCTGCATTCGAATCTACCATTCTAGGAGGACAAACCGGAATGACTGTTAACTATTTCGACAAAACTGGTAAACCATTACCAAGTCCGCTACCAAATCCATTTATAACAGGAACTCAAAATGTAAAAGTTACAGTAGAAAATCCTATAAACACGAACTGTACTGCAACTACAACTTTAAATTTTGTCGTTAATCCAATTCCAAAAATCAATTTGAATACAAATGGCGGCGAAAATGAATTGGTTTGTTCCAATCTTCCAACTTTTTTTGTAACACTTGATGCTGGAATTCAAGATGGATCGCCAACAAGTAATTACACCTATGTTTGGTCAAAAGACGGAAAAATTTTAAGTACTGTTTCACCAACATTGGGCGTAAATGCAGAAGGTGTTTATACTGTCGAAGTAACAAATTCCTTTGGCTGTAGCCGAATAAGGACAATAACCGTTACTGCCTCAAATATCGCAACTATTGACACTATCGAAATTGTAGATTTAACCGATATAAATTCAGTTACCGTAAATGTAACAGGACCTGGAAGTTATGAATACAGCTTGGATGAACCTAGCGGATTTTGGCAAGACTCCAATTTCTTTGATAATGTACCCGCAGGAATTCACGAAGTTTTTATCAATGACAAAAATGGTTGTGGCGTTGTTAGTAAAACTATTGCCATAATAGGCGCTCCAAAATTCTTTACTCCGAACAATGACGGTTATAACGATTATTGGAGTATAAAAGGAGTGAATGTAACTTACAATTCAAAATCGATAATTTATATTTTTGACCGATACGGAAAACTCATAAAACAGTGGGTTCCTTATTTAAATCAAGGTTGGGACGGCACCTTCAACGGAGCCCCTTTACCTTCAGATGATTATTGGTTTACCTTAAAATTAGAAGACGGCAGAGAGGCAAAAGGTCATTTTTCGCTAAAAAGGTAAATTTATTCTCTAATCTTCTTTTGGATTTCGTTCAAGATATAAATATAATCTTCATGTTTTTTCACAAAATCACGATCGGACACATCTATAATCAAAACATTCAATTCCGTTTGTGATTTTATATAATCAAGGTAACCATTATTTATTTTATTTAAATAAGATGCCGGAATTTCCTGCTCATAGCTTCTGCCTCTTTTCTTTATATTCTCTAACAATCTTTCGGAATTTTGGTATAAATAAATGTACAAATCCGGTTTTGGCATTTCTCTATAAATAATATCAAACAGGTTGCGATACAATCGAGATTCATCTTCAGCCAGCGTTATTTTGGCAAAAATCAGGGATTTAAAAATGTGATAATCGGCCACAATGAAATCTTTGAATAAGTCAAATTGTGCCAAATCATCCGACAATTGTTGGTATCTGTCGGCAAGGAATGACATTTCCAGAGGAAATGCATAGCGCTTTTGGTCTTCATAAAATTTTGGTAAAAAAGGATTGTCGGCAAAGCGTTCCAATACTGTTTTGGCGTTAAAATCCTGGGCAATTTTGGTTGCCAAAGTCGTTTTTCCCGCGCCAATATTTCCTTCAAAAGCAACATAGTTAAACCGTTCCAAAGGAATATTCTGCAACGGATTTTCTAATTTCTGAATTATTTTGCAAACACTTTGATCTGATGACACTTCAAGTAATTCGGATATCTTCTTTTGTAAAACGGGATGCTTCCAGTCTAAATTCAAGTCCTGCATTGGCAACAAAACAAACCTTCTGTCTTGCATTAATGGATGCGGAATTTTAAGATTTTCGGTGTCAATGATTTCTTCATCAAAAGCGATCAGATCAATGTCGATGATTCTAGCCTGATATTCTTTGCCATCGTTACGCACTCTCCCTAATTTCTTTTCAATCTCCAAAATTTGGGTTAAGATTTCATTAGCTGAACTAAAGGTATGCAAAACCAACGCGCAATTATAGAATGCTTCGCTTTCAAAACCCCAGGATGGTGTTTCATATAATCTTGAAACTTTGATTACTGTCCCAATTTTCTGATGTATCATTCGTATGCAACGCTGAACATTTTCAAGCCGGTTGCCTTGATTACTGCCTATGGATAAAATGACCTGATGTTGTGATTTCATATTAACCACAAATTAACTAAAACAATTTTAGAATAGAACTATCTTTGCACCGCGTGTTGATAACTAAATTCACAATTTTTAAAATCGAATTTGTAACATATTGACAGTTTACGCTACTTATTAAAAAAAAATAATTTATGAAGTTTTTATCAAATGTATTGGCTACCATTATAGGTATTTTTGTTTTTTTCATGCTGTTCTTTTTTGGGATAGTAATCATTGCAACCGTTTTTGGCGGTGATGCAGAAATTGTAGAAGTAAAAAGCAATTCAGTTATCGAATTAAATTTGGAAGACATAAAAAATGACTATGCCGGAAAATACAAAGACCCATGGATGACGCTGTTTTCCGATAAAAAAAAGGTAGGTCTGACCGATATTATCAATGCCATTGAAGAGGCAAAAACAGATGACGATATCAAAGGAATTTCGATTTTGAATAATGAATCCGAATTAGGGATGGCTCAAAGCAAAGCCTTGAGAGATGAATTGGAAAGTTTCAAAAAATCCGGAAAATTCGTGATGGCTTATGCCAATTCCTTTACCCAGAAAGAATATTATTTAAATTCTGTTGCCAACACCATTTACTTGAACCCGGCTGGCGATATGGATTTTAAAGGATTATCAGCAGAAATAATGTTTTTCAAGGATTTTCAGGAAAAAACAGGCATAAAAATGGAAGTGATCCGTCATGGAAAATACAAAAGTGCCGTAGAACCTTTTCTTGAAAATAAAATGAGTGATGCCAATAGAGAACAAATTTCAGCATTATTAAATGCCGTTTGGAATTCAGTTACATCTGATATTTCGAAAAGCAGAAATGTATCCGTGGCCAAATTGAACGAAATAGCAAACGGACTTCTTGCCAGAACACCAGAAATGGCAAAAGCACAAAAATTAGTTGATGTTATTGCTTATGAAGATGTCTATCATGATGCTATCCGAAAATCTTTAAAGGTAGAAAAAGAGAAAGATTACAACAAAGTAAGCATTTTGGATTACTCCAAAAAAGCATCTACTACTTCTAAAATCACTGATTCCAGCGACAAAATTGCCATTATATATGCCCAAGGAGAAATCCAAAGCGGTGAAGGTGACGTCAATGTTATCGGAGAAGGTTCCATGCGTCGTTCGCTTCGTGAAGCCAGAAAAGATAAAAATGTAAAAGCCATAGTGCTTAGAATTAACAGTCCCGGCGGAAATGCATTGACGTCAGATTTGATTTGGAGAGAAATCGAATTAACCAAAAAAGCAAAACCTGTGGTAGTCTCTATGGGGAATTATGCCGCTTCCGGCGGATATTATATTGCTTGTAATGCCAATAAAATTTTTGCAGAAAACAATACTATTACAGGCTCTATCGGCGTTTTTGGAATATTACCCAATTTAAGCCAATTAGTAACAAAAGTTGGTATTCATGTCGAACAAGTAAAAACCCATGAAAACGCTGCAAAATACAGCCCTTTTGTTCCATTGGACGAAAAATTAAAAGCGGTTACTCTTG
>Ga0208789_1001715_pt1 | contig 11404 bp, 16 predicted proteins | sample Methanotroph_Enr_FD_187368 | JGI IMG/M metagenome (GOLD analysis project Ga0208789, IMG submission 187368) | Enriched soil microbial communities from Old Woman Creek wetland in Ohio, USA - Methanotroph_Enrichment_5 (SPAdes) (version 2) | ecosystem: Environmental > Terrestrial > Soil > Wetlands...
TAACCGAAAGAGGAAAAAACCCCATTATTACAATGGTATCGCACGATAAACAACTTATCGGCCAGGTAGCGGCTAAAATCAGGTCGCTGCGCAAACCTGAACCATACAAAGGAAAAGGTATCAAGTTTGTAGGCGAAATACTGAAACGTAAAGCTGGTAAATCAGCATCGGATAAATAATCATTGAGAACAGCATAACACTTTCAATCGATGTCATTTAAAGTAGATAAAGAATACAGGAGACTGAAAATCAAGCAACGCGTTCGTAAAACCATTACAGGTAGCGGCGAACGCCCACGCATGACAGTATTCCGCAGCAACAAGGATATATATGTACAGTTGATCGATGATCAGACAGGTACAACAATAGCTGCAGCATCATCCCGCGCTAAAGGTATAGCGGATCAAAAAGTTACCAAGAGTGAGAAAGCCAAATTAGTTGGGAAACTCATAGCCGAACGCGCCCTCGAAAGCGGAATTCTGGCAGTGGTTTTCGACCGTAATGGCTATCTGTATCATGGTAGAGTAAAAGCCCTGGCTGATTCAGCCAGAGAAGGTGGCATCAAATTTTAATTACAGCTATGGCAAACGTAAATTTAAACAGAGTAAAATCGAGCGATACCGAACTTAAAGACAGGCTCGTCGCCATCCAGCGCGTTACTAAGGTTACCAAGGGCGGTCGTACATTTACTTTCTCAGCCATTGTTGTGGTTGGAAATGAAAACGGAGTTGTTGGACATGGTCTTGGTAAGGCTAAGGAAGTTCAGGCTGCAATTGCTAAAGGAATTGAAGATGCCAAGAAAAACCTGGTTCGCATTCCTGTTTTTAAAGGAACAATCCCTCACGAACAATTAGGGAAATATGGCGGCGCATTGGTTTTCATGAAACCTGCAACAGCTGGTACGGGTGTTATCGCCGGTGGTGCTATGCGTGCCGTACTCGAAAGTGTTGGAGTGAAAGATGTACTCGCTAAATCAAAAGGCTCTTCAAACCCTCACAGTGTTGTAAAAGCAACCATCGAAGGCTTATGCCAGTTGAAAGATGCACATACTGTAGCGCAACTGCGTGGAATCAGCATGGATAAAGTTTTTAACGGTTAACCACTAAATATATAGCGCGATGAGAAACGTCAGAATCACACAAATTAAAAGTGGTATTAAACAACCCGAACGTCAAAAACGTACACTACGTGCCCTGGGCATTTCAAAGATGAACCGCCCTGTTGATCATGTAGCCACACCTCAGATAGAAGGCATGATCAGAGCAATCAGCCATCTGTTAAAAGTGGAAGAAATTTAATTGTAAATCCTTTATAGAAAGTATATAACATGGATCTAAGTAATTTAAAGCCGGCAGAAGGCGCTACAAAAACTGACAAACGAATCGGTCGTGGCCAGGGATCAGGACGCGGGGGAACAGCAACCCGCGGACATAAAGGTGCCAAATCCCGTTCAGGTTACAAGCACAAACGTGGTTTCGAAGGAGGTCAGATGCCTTTGTTCCGCCGTGTACCTAAAGGTGGTTTCAAGAATATTAACAGGGTTGAATATACCGGACTGAATATTGATGTACTTGAAAAACTGGCAGAAACCAGGGGCTTAACGGTTATCACTCCCGAAATACTCAAAGAAAACGGACTTCTTGGTAAAAATGACCTCCTCAAAATATTAGGTCGTGGCGAACTGAAGGCAAAAATGAATGTTACAGCCAATGCATTCTCAGCTAAAGCAATACAAGCAATCGAATCAGTTGGTGGAACTGTCATAAAACTCTGAACTTAATGAAACGCTTCTTTCAGACTCTTCAAAACATGTATAAGATCGACGAACTTCGTCGAAGAATCCTTTATACATTAGGACTCATTCTTATCTATAGGTTCGGATCGTTCGTGACTATCCCGGGAGTTGACCCCCAGCAATTGATGGCACTGCAGAATCAATCTTCTTCAGGTCTCTTGGGACTGCTCAATATGTTCTCTGGTGGAGCTTTCAGCCATGCATCAATCTTTGCTTTGGGTATTATGCCCTATATTTCTGCTTCTATTGTAATTCAATTGCTGGGTATGGCTATACCCTATTTCCAGAAACTGCAGAAAGAAGGCGAAAGCGGACGGAAAAAAATAAATCAGATTACCCGTTACCTTACTGTTTTAATTACAGCATTGCAGGCCCCGGGATATATTGCTAACCTTATTTCACAGTTACCACCGCAAGGTATAACTCCTTTTGATCCTAATATTACATCACCATCGGTATTCTTCTGGATATCTTCGGTTGTAGTGCTGGTAGCCGGTACCATGTTTGTTATGTGGCTTGGCGAAAAAATTACGGATAAAGGACTTGGAAATGGAATTTCACTGATCATTATGATCGGGATTATTGCCCGTCTGCCATTTGCACTCTTTAGCGAATTCCTGGCTCGTATGGAGCAATCAGGAGGCGGACTTGTGGTTTTTATTGTTGAAATTGCGGTACTTGTTCTTGTGGTTCTGCTTTGTATCCTGCTTGTGCAGGGAACTCGAAAAATACCTGTGCAATATGCAAAACGTGTGGTAGGTAACAAACAGTATGGCGGTGTCCGTCAGTACATTCCTTTAAAGGTTAATGCTGCTGGTGTTATGCCGATCATCTTTGCCCAGGCAATCATGTTCCTCCCATTAACCATAGCCGGTTTCGCCAGCAGCGAAAGCTTGCAGGGATTTGCCGCTACATTTACCAACATCAATGGTTTCTGGTATAACTTCACTTATGCTTTGATGATCATTATATTCACCTATTTCTATACAGCAATCACGGTTAATCCAAACCAGATGGCTGAGGATATGAAGAAAAACAATGGATTCATTCCCGGAGTTAAACCCGGTAAGAAAACTGCCGATTTTATCGATTCGGTAATGTCGAAAATTACTTTCCCTGGTTCTTTGTTCCTGGCATTAGTAGCTATTATGCCTGCACTTGTTCGACTTGGAGGTGTAAGTTCACAGTTTGCACAATTCTATGGAGGTACTTCCTTGCTGATTCTTGTAGGTGTTGTTTTGGATACATTGCAACAAATCGAAAGCCATTTATTGATGCGCCATTATGAAGGACTAACTAAATCAGGCCGTATCAAAGGACGTACTTCTGCGGCTGCTTTTTAACCAGTTGTAAAACTGAAATAATGGCTTTGATTAAGACTGAAATAGAAATTGAAAAAATACGTACGAGTTCTTTACTTGTTGGAAAAACGATAGCGGAAGTTGCCAGGCATATCAAACCCGGAGTTACTACACTTGCTCTCGATAAAATAGCTGAGGAGTTCATCCGCGACCATAAAGCAAAACCTGCTTTTAAAGGATACCACGGATTTCCTGCTACGCTATGTATATCGGTTAACGAGATTGTAGTTCATGGAATACCAGGTAAACGCGAACTGAAGGAAGGGGATCTGGTTTCAATTGATTGTGGTACTATTATTGATGGGTACTTTGGCGATTCGGCTTTTTCATTCGGAATACTGCCTATGGCAGTTGAATTGGAAATGTTGATGAAACGGACACATGATTCATTACTGAAAAGTATTGATATTATTAAAGCTGGGAGACGTGTGGGGGATATTGGGTACGAGGTTCAAACCTATGTAGAAAGTTTTGGCTATTCAGTAGTTCGTGATTTGGTAGGGCATGGTCTTGGTACCAGCTTACACGAAAAACCTGAAATACCTAATTACGGACGCAGAGGCAATGGTCCAAAACTGGAAGAAAGAATGGTAATCTGTATTGAACCGATGATCAATCTGGGAACAAGACAGGTAATGCAGGAAAATGATGGATGGACTATCCGTACCAGGGATAATAAAGCATCAGCACATTTTGAACACGCTGTCGTAATACGAAATAACGGAGCCGACATTTTGTCGAGTTTCAGTGAAATAGAACAGGTTATTAATCCTGACATACTAATAACAAGGTAATACATGGCAAAACAACTTGTAATTGAGCAGGACGGCATAGTGAAGGAGTCACTTGGTAATGCAATGTTCCGGGTTGAACTGGAAAATGGGCATATGATCATCGCCCACATTTCGGGTAAGATGAGGATGCACTACATTAAAATTCTGGTTGGTGACAGGGTTAAAATTGAAATGTCGCCGTATGACCTCAGTAAAGGAAGGATTAACTTCCGTTATAAATAGAGAATAATTATCTTTAAGAAATAACTCAAGCAATGAAAGTTAGAGCATCAGTAAAGAAAAGAACACCTGATTGCAAGATTGTACGCAGGAAAGGACGAATCTATGTGATTAACAAGAAGAATCCTAAGTACAAACAAAGGCAAGGTTAATAATTGTGTAATCCCATAAGCTATTAATATATGGCACGTATTGCTGGTATTGACTTACCAAAAAACAAAAGAGGTGAGATAGGCCTGACCTACATTTTCGGAATAGGCCGAACCTCAGCACAGAATATCCTGGATCAATGCGGTATTGACCGTAACAAAAAAGTTCAGGACTGGAATGATGATGAGCAGAATAATATCCGCTCCATGATCAACGACAATTTCAAAATTGAAGGCGCTCTTCGCTCAGAAGTGCAGCTCAATATTAAACGGCTGATGGACATAGGTTGTTACCGTGGTGTCCGCCATCGTTTAGGGTTGCCTCTTCGTGGACAGAGTACAAAAAACAATGCCCGTACACGCAAGGGCAGGAAAAAGACTGTTGCTAACAAGAAGAAAGCAACCAAATAAGAATGCATTTAAAGTAAAAATAATTTTACTATGGCAAAGACCACCAAAGTATCGAAGAAAAGAGTTGTTAAAGTTGAGGCTACCGGAAGAGCTTATGTTTCGGCATCTTTCAACAATATCATCATTTCGCTTACCAATAATGCCGGCCAGGTAATTTCGTGGGCATCGGCAGGTAAAATGGGATTCAGAGGTTCCAAAAAGAACACTCCCTATGCTGCCCAAATGGCTGCTACGGATTGCTCCAAAGTTGCTTTTGACCTTGGACTGCGTAAAGTGAAAGTTTTCGTTAAAGGCCCCGGATCGGGCCGCGAATCAGCTATACGCACACTCCATACCGCAGGCATTGAAGTTACCGAAATCCAGGATATAACTCCATTGCCACACAATGGTTGCAGACCTCCTAAACGCAGAAGGGTTTAATAAAACCTCTTTCTTCGGTATTTTACTAACAATAAAATTAATAATACATAATCATTAGGCTTTATGGCAAGATATATTGGTCCTAAGACAAGGATAGCCAGGAAATTCAAGGAACCTATCTACGGGCCCGACAGTTCTTACGAAAAGAAGAACTATCCTCCCGGAATGCACGGACAAAACAAGCGCAGGAAAAAACAATCGGAATACGGTGTTCAGCTTCAGGAAAAACAAAAAGCAAAATACACCTATGGTATTCTTGAAAAACAATTCAGAAATATTTTCGAGAAAGCAACCCGCAAAAAAGGGGTAACCGGTGAAATCCTGTTGCAACTCATCGAATCACGTCTCGATAACGTGGTTTTCCGTCTGGGTATTGCTCCTACACGTGATGGCGCACGCCAGCTAGTAGGACACGGACATGTCACCGTTAACGGTAAAGTCCTGAATATCCCTTCTTACGAATGTAATAAAGGAGATGTGATTGCTGTCCGCGAACGTTCCAAATCACTAGAAGTAATCCAAAATTCATTGCAGGGACGTATCATGCGTTACTCCTGGCTTGAATGGGATGGCGCTATGATGACCGGTAAGTTTATTAATTTCCCGGAACGCGAAGAGATTCCTGAAAACATTAAGGAACAACTCATCGTTGAATTGTATTCAAAGTAATTTTTTATCTTGCATTATTATTTAAAAAAAGGACTTATATGGCCATTTTAGCATTCCAGAAACCTGATAAGGTTATCATGATATCGGCTGACGAGTTTGACGGTGTTTTCGAATTCCGTCCTCTCGAACCAGGATTTGGTATCACAATAGGTAATGCATTACGCAGGATCTTACTTTCTTCATTAGAGGGTTATGCTATTACCTCCCTGCGCATCGACGGTGTTGAACATGAATTCTCATCGGTAAAAGGTGTTGTTGAAGATATTACTGACGTTATTCTGAACCTGAAAAAAGTTAGATTCCGTAAACAGATTGAATCGGAAGAAAGTGAAAAAATCAATTTTACCGTTACCGGTAAAGATACTTTCACTGCAGGTGATATAGCAAAACACCTTTCCATTTTCCAGGTACTAAACCCAGAGATAGTTATCTGTCATATGGAGCCTTCAGTGAAAATGAATGTTGAGATCAGTGTGAATAAAGGTAGGGGATATGTACCTGCTGAAGAAAATAAAATTGCGACTGCACACCTGGGAACAATTTTTATGGACTCAATTCACACTCCTATCAAGAATGTGAAATTCAGCATTGAAAACTTTCGCGTAGAACAGAAAACGGACTACGAGAAACTTATCCTGGAGATTAAAACCGACGGATCCATCCATCCTAAAGATGCTTTAAAAGAAGCCGCAAGGATTCTTATCCATCACTTTATGCTCTTCAGTGATGAAAAAATCACGCTGGATATTGAAGAAAAAGCTGTAACTGAAGAATTTGATGAAAATACACTTCATATACGTCAGTTACTTAAAACCAAGTTGGTGGATATGGACCTTTCGGTACGCGCCCTCAACTGCCTGAAAGCTGCCGATGTTGAAACTCTCGGCGAATTGGTAGCTTTTAACAAAAACGACTTATTGAAATTCCGCAATTTTGGTAAAAAGTCGCTAACCGAACTGGAAGACCTGGTGAAAACCAAAGGCCTAGAATTCGGAATGAATGTTGCGAAGTACAAATTAGATAAGGAATAAGCGAAATGAGACATCAGAAATCAATAAATCACCTGGGACGTACCAGTACTCATCGCGCAGCTATGCTTTCCAATATGGCAAGCTCGCTGATCATGCATAAACGTATCAGTACAACCATTGCAAAAGCAAAGGCACTTCGCGGATATGTAGAACCATTGATCACACGCGCTAAAATAGATTCAACCCATTCACGCCGCGTAGTATTCAGCTACCTGCAGGATAAAGAAGCCGTGACTGAGCTCTTCCGCGATATTTCAGTTAAAGTTGCTGACCGTCCGGGCGGATATGTACGCATACTTAAAACCGGCTTCCGCCTTGGCGATAATGCTGATATGTGTATTATCGAACTGGTTGATTATAACGAAAATCTTTTAAGTGTTAAAGATACAACGGCTAAAAAGACTGTTCGCCGTCGCAAACCAGCTGCTAAAAAAGCAACTGATACTGCTGTTGAAGCTCCTGTAGCTGAAAAAGCTCCTAAGGCTAAAGCTAAAGCAAAAGTCGCTGAAGAAACAGAAGCTGTCACTGAAACTGAAGTTGTAGCTGTAACTGATGAAGTCGTTGAAAAACCAGTGGAAGAAGAAGCTAAAGAAAACGAAGCTGAAGAAAAATAATTAAAGCACAGACAATGAATTGAATAAAAGGATAAAGTGAAGGTTACTTTGCTTTATCCTTTTATCATTTTTCAAAGGGAGAGTTTCGTTAACTTCAGCTTAATTTTTTAGTCACTGGTTACTTGTTTCTGGTCACTCAAAGTAAGGAACCAGCAACTAGCAACCAGCAACTTCTTCCTAACCTGGGAAATTCACCCAAAACAAAAAGAACTCTAACTAAATATATAAATTATGAGTCAGATAGTAAACATTACAGGCCGCCAGATATTGGATTCACGCGGCAATCCTACTGTAGAGGTAGATGTATTCACTTCGAACGGCATAATGGGCCGTTGCAGCAGTTCCATCAGGAGCTTCAACCGGCATTCATGAAGCTTGCGAGCTTCGCGACGAAGATAAATCTATTTATAATGGAAAAGGCGTTCTGAAAGCAGTTCAGAATGTAAACAAAGTATTAGGCGAAGAGTTGAAAGGATTCTTTGTTTCCGAGCAAAACGAAATAGATGCTAAAATGATTGAGCTCGATGGCACTCCGAACAAATCGAACCTGGGCGCAAATGCGATTCTTGGTGTTTCATTGGCAGTCGCCAATGCTGCTGCACAGGAATCGGGCAGCTATTTATTCCGCTATGTAGGTGGAGTTAATGCCAATACACTTCCTATCCCAATGATGAATATCATCAATGGTGGTTCACATGCCGATAACAGCATCGATTTCCAGGAATTTATGATTATGCCTGTTGGCGCTCCTTCATTCAGCGAAGGCTTACGCATGGGAGCCGAAGTTTTTCACAGCCTGAGCGCTGTGCTGAAAAAGGGCGGATATTCAACCAATGTTGGCGATGAAGGCGGATTTGCGCCTAACCTGAAATCAAACGAAGAAGCTATAACCGTAATTCTTCAGGCTATCGAAAAAGCTGGTTATAAACCTGGAAAAGATGTGTTCATTGCTCTTGATCCTGCTTCGAGCGAGTATTTTATTGAAGAAGAGAAAGTGTATCATCTGAAAAAATCAACCGGTGAAAAATTAACTTCCGCGCAAATGGTTGACTATTGGAAGACCTGGACCGATAAATATCCTATCATTTCCATCGAAGACGGTATGGCCGAAGACGATTGGGATGGCTGGAAACTGATGACTGATGTTATGGGCAAGAAAATTCAGCTTGTAGGTGATGATTTGTTCGTTACCAATACCAAACGTTTGCAAATGGGTATTGATAAAGGCGTTGCAAATTCAATTCTCGTAAAAGTAAACCAGATTGGAACTTTGACTGAAACTATTGATGCTGTAAATATGGCTTACCGTAATTCATATACTGCTGTTATGAGTCATCGTTCAGGTGAAACCGAAGATACTACCATCGCTGATCTGGCAGTAGCGCTCAATACAGGTCTGATTAAGACCGGCTCAGCAAGCCGTACGGATCGTATTGCTAAATACAACCAGTTGCTCCGTATCGAAGAGATATTAGGCAGCAGCGCACGTTATTTGGGTAAAGATTTTAAATACGCCAGATAGGTATAAACTTTAATTTTTGAAAAGCCGGTAATGATTGCCGGCTTTTCGTTTTTCTAAAAAAGTATTCCATTCCCGTGAAATTGCACAAGACAATTTTTAAATATGTGAAATTATTGAATATCTTTGCTATTCCCATCTTTAATTTGCTTGATAGTAAGAATAACTGATCTTTTCTGAATCTGATCATTTTCTAACAAATAATAATTATCATGCCACAGGAAATCGAACGAAAATTCCTTGTTAAAGATGGATATAAGCAATTTGCTTTTACATCTTCAAGGATAACCCAGGGATATCTTTCCTCTGTTCCTCAACGTATAGTGAGGGTGCGTATTAATGGGGAAAGAGGATACATTACCATTAAAGGTGTAAGTAATCTTTCGGGCATGAGCCGGTATGAATGGGAAAAGGAAATCCTGGTAAACGATGCCCGCGAACTACTTGCTTTATGCGAACCTGGTATTATTGATAAAACCCGCTTCCTGGTGCAGGTTGGGAAATTCACATTTGAAGTGGATGAGTTTTATGGCGAAAATGAAGGCTTGGTTGTTGCCGAAGTTGAACTTAGTTCAGAGGAAGAATTGTTTGAGAAACCTTCATGGCTGGGCAAAGAAGTAACCGGGGATAAGCGTTACTATAATTCAAAACTCGCCGGGAATCCCTTTTCAAAATGGTAAGAAAAAGGCTTCAATCATTTTGAAGCCCTTATTCCGTCAATTCCTATAATTTTTCCAGGATAAAATTTGTCATGCGTGTATAGAGGTGGTAGGTAGTATTTCCTCCACGTATTCCATGGTTACGGTTGGTGTATAACTGCTCTTCAAATTGCTTATTAGCCTGTACCAGCCGTTCGGTAAATTCCATTGTATTCTGAACATGAACGTTATCATCTGCTGTGCCATGGCAAATCAGGAAATTACCTTTGAGGTTTTCGGCAAAGTTGAGTGGTGAGTTTTGGTCGTATCCTTCCGGGTTTTCCTGTGGTGTACGCATAAAACGCTCAGTATAGATATTGTCATAAAATCGCCAGTTGGTAACAGGAGCTACAGCAATCCCTGTTTTAAATATACCATTGCCTTTCACCATGCACGAGGATGAAATATAACCACCGAAACTCCAGCCCCAGATACCGATGCGTCCGGCATCAACAAACGGAAGTGAACCAAGGTATTTTGCGGTTTCAATCTGGTCGATGGTTTCGAATTTTCCTAATTGCATGTAGGTTACTTTGCGGAAAGCTTCACCACGACCACCAGTGCCTCGTCCATCAACACAAACCACGATATAACCAAGTTGTGCCAGGTAATCGTCCCATCCCATGGTCCAGGTGTCGAGGGCTTCCTGTGAATTAGGGCCACTGTATTGGGTCATAAAAACAGGATATTTTTTTGATGGATCAAAGTCAGCTGGTTTCAACATCCAGCCATTCAGATTAACATTTTCTGAAGTATTGAAGTTGAAAAACTCCCTGAATCCGAATTTGTATTCTTTTAATTTGTCAGTCAATGCTTTACTTTCATCAAGTGTCCGCACAGTTTTGCCTGAAGTGTTGTAAAGAATTGTGGCGGAAGGGGTTTTAACGTTCGAAGATGTAATGGTATAGAATTTAAAACCTTCGCTGAATTTTGCCGAGTTTGCCCCGGTGTTTACTGACAGTTTCTTCTTTCCCGTTCCATCCCACTTAACACAATAAACCTCACGATCGTACGGTGTTGGCTCAGCGGAAGTATAATAAATAAGCTTGTTTTTAACATCGCAGCCATTCAGTTCAGTTACATCAAAATTGCCTTTGGTAACCTGGCTGGTTAATTTCCCCTGCATGTCGTACAGGTAGATGTGGGCATACCCGTCACTTTCACTTCTCATTGTAAAATGGGCTTTGTCTTCCAAAAACTGAATATCATCAAAGTAATTTTCGTCGAGATAATACTTGTTGGTTTCGGTAAGCAATATCCGGGATTTGCCGGTTGAGGTTTCAGCCAGAAGAATTTCAAGCTTATTCTGAAGTCGGTTGAGCCTGAAAATAGCCAGTTGGCCGGGATCCTGGGTAAATCGGATTCGCGGGATATACATATCGGTTTCGGTACCGATATCCATGGTTTGTTTCTCCTTGCTTGCAATGTTATACGTATGAACTGTCACCACCGAATTTGGTTCGCCGGCTTTGGGATATTTAAATGTTTCAATACCAGGATAAAGTTTGTATTCGTCTAATGCCGGCGCTTGCCCCTGGAATAAGGTCATGCTGAATTGCGGTACTTCGCTCTCGTCGAAGCGAACCCAGGCCAGGTATTTCCCATCGGGCGACCATTCAAAAGCTTTGTTAAACTCAAATTCCTCTTCATAAACCCAGTCGGGAACTCCATTGATAATATAATTGAACTTACCGTCATTTGTTACCTGTGTTTCCTCGCCTGTA
>Ga0208789_1001717_pt1 | contig 11387 bp, 10 predicted proteins | sample Methanotroph_Enr_FD_187368 | JGI IMG/M metagenome (GOLD analysis project Ga0208789, IMG submission 187368) | Enriched soil microbial communities from Old Woman Creek wetland in Ohio, USA - Methanotroph_Enrichment_5 (SPAdes) (version 2) | ecosystem: Environmental > Terrestrial > Soil > Wetlands...
TAAGACCTGGACATTCACGCCTTCACTATTGTCCTGGAATCTTCGCTTTGCGGCGCATGTTTCAATTTTATTTCAATTTAGATTCGCAGTTGCGCCTCTAATCTGTTTTCCGTTTTTTACCCCGGGTTGCGTCGTTCCTCCTTACCCGGGGTTATTAATATTTAACCCTTTCAAGGTAAAGAACTGACTTTTTCATTCTCCCACCTTCTCATTCCTCTCTTTTTAGGGCAGAGTCTCCCTCGCGATTCTCATCTTCACACTTTCACACTTTCTCATTTTCGCTCCTTTGCCACTTTGTCTTTGTGACTCGTCCCAGTATTCTCGCGTTCTCTCCCTGACAAGACATTCTCACCTTCTCACCTTCTCTTTTCGCCACATCTTCTCGCCTTCATTGCAGTTGTTATCCTTAAACTAATGTGCAATAATTACCTTTTCGTCGGTGCCGTTATAAATAGGGCCGGAAGGTTTTGAACCTATAAAGGCATAATAAGATACATAAATATAGCTGATCAGTGGTACAATCATGGCCAGGGCCATGCTGTGCGTCTGGTCTGAAATATATCCCATCAGGGGAGTCCAGACTGCCCCGCCGATGATGGCCATGATAATTCCTGAGGCTCCGATTTTGGCATTAGGCCCTAACCCTTTGACACCCAGGGCGAAGATTGTCGGGAACATCAGCGACATAAAGAAACTGGAAAGTATCAGTGCCCAGCCTCCAATAAACCCCGGAGTAATAACAGCCAAAGCCACCATACCAATGTTGATGCTTGCATACAATCCCATCAGTTTTTTAGGCTCGAACCTTTTCATCATTGCTGTTGAGGCAAAGCGTCCGACTCCAAAAGCGAGCAGGGAAATGGTCAGGTATATGCCGGCTTCTTTTTCCGATTTATGCATATAATCTTTCGTGTACTGAATAAGAAAACTCCAGGTGCCAACCTGGGCGCCAACGTAGAAGAACTGGGCCACGACCCCTTTTATGAAGTGAGGATATTTGATTAATTCAGAAAATTTTCCATGATTTTCGGTAGATCCTGCTTTCCTTTTGTCCCCTTCAGGAAATTTGGCTCTCCAGATTAAAAATGCACAAATCAAAATAATTGTTCCAATGATCAGGTAAGGGGGACCAACACGCATGATTTCGTCACGCAGGTATTGTTTGTGAGTACCGAGCGCTTTCATGTTCTCGATTCCGGCTGAAGAAAGTTCAGTTCCCGAAAAGATAAAAACAGTTCCGATAAGTACACCGGTCATTGATCCGAGCGGATTGAAAGATTGAGCTAAATTAAGCCGCTGTTCCGATTTTTCGGGATCACCCAAAATAGCGATAAAAGAATTCGATCCGGTTTCGAGAAAGGCCAGTCCGGCGGCGATCACAAACAGGGCTCCAAGGAAGAATCCGTATTTTCCGGCCAAAGCGGCTGGCCAGAATAAAAAACACCCGGATGCAAAGATGATTAAACCAGCCAATAGCCCGGCTTTGTATCCAAACCGATCCATGATAAGGGCGGCAGGTATTGCAAAAATAAAGTAACCCAGGTAAAATGCAGACTGAACCAGTCCCGCCTGTAAACGGTTTAGTTCGAATGACTTCATAAACTGCGGAATAAGAATGTCATTCAGATTGTTGGGTAATGCCCATAAAAAGAACAGGGAAGTGACCAGGATAAATGTCAGGGTATACCCCGGGGTAATCAGTTTAGTCGATTTGGAAATGTTCATTCGATTATCAGTTTAAAGTATTGGAGTAACCCCTTTTTTGAGTAAGATGTTTCCGTATTTGGCTGTTTCGCCGGTCATTACGACAGCAAAAGCACTTTTGGCCCGTTCATAAAACGCAAACCTTTCGACCCGTTCAATCGGAGCAACAGAGGGATTTGTTTGGTGGATACTCTTCAGGTAACCCTTTTCGACATCAGGGTCAAGGGAGTCGCCGGGAACAGCAGCCATCATGGCCAATGGATGAGCGACATAAGCATCGAGTTCGAAAAGGGGGAGAATTGCCGCCAGCAGATCAGCTATTTTTAATCCATCGGCACGCAGGACACGCGGATTAAATGTTTCGCCTGGAAAATGGGCATCGGCCAGGACGATTTCGTCGCCATGACCCATTCTTGCAAGGATTGCCAGTAGGTCCGGGCTGATCAATGGGGATATTCCTTTAAGCATAGTGGTGGTTTGTTTGCGTTCAAAGATAAAATATTATTGTTGATTTTTCATGCCAAATATAAAGTATGACATCTTCGAATACTATGGACCGGAAAACCAATTTTGTGTATAAAACAATCATCTGTAATAAAAAGGCATTGATTTTCTCTCCGGTTATTTGGTATCTTTGTGTATATATTAATTTATTAACTAAGTAATACCCGGATGAGATTCTCTAAAGTGCCCGATAAAGGCGATCCGTCGAATATACCGCAGCTTTTTTCTGGATTGAATATCAGCCTGTTATGTTGCAGGTTCTGGTGGCTCAAGAACTGGGAAAGTAGGAATATGTCGTTTCCCTATTGGAGAATTTACTGGAATAAAACTTGTGGTGGTGTTATCTCCTTCGCCGGGAAAACGATTGAAATGATTCCGGATCAGATTATTCTGATCCCTCCCTATACCGCTTTTTCGAGCAGGTTGAAGGAGAATACCATTCCACCATCAGGCTATAATCTTGAGGGCGGAAGGGTTGAAGCGGCCGATGAATCCGATTTATTAAGCGGTGGAGCTGTGCTGCATCTGTTTATCCATTTTAACCTGGGTATGCCTTATGATTTTATCGCTCCCCAATTGTTCTCCTTCGAGGTTTACGACGATTTGAGAACTGACCTGGAAGAACTGGTATTAAGCCTTCAGCAAAAGCATGAGCAATTATCGGTTCAATCGAGCCTGCTTATTTACAAAATCATCATTCTGACTGTAAATCAGATATCCAAAGAGTTCAGGAACCTGGCAACAACCGATCAGCGGATTTTGAATGTTTTACGAGAGATAGAAGACCATATTTCAGAGGAGCTCACCAACAAAAGGTTAGCCGAAGTAGCACACAGGACGCTCAACTCTTTTGCGCGATTTTTTAAAGAGGAAATTGGAGTTCCACCTCAGCAATTTATCAGGGAGCGGCGGGTACAGAAATCAAGTATTTTGCTGCACCACACTGCTGAGCCGATCGAAGAAATTGCCCGACTGTCGGGTTTTTGCGACCGCTTCCACATGGCACGTGTTTTTAAAGAGGTCACCTCTTACTCTCCTGCACAATACCGGAAACAGTTTTATCCCAAAAGTTGAACGTTTTTGTTTATTGTTAATTCAGATGACCTGAATTTCCTGATACAATCAATTTATCATTTAGTAATTAAATCTAAAAATAGTTTATCCCTGGTTACGGATAAATAATTGCATTATTGATTAAATCTGCCGGATATTTTTGCCCGCAGAAATAAATTGCTGGTTCATCCGCTATTTTGTCAGGTTGACTTATATTTATACTAAAATAATTTTCATTAATAGGTATCTTTGGGGACGATGAAAACAAGTTTAAAACAAAAATATTTCGGAATTGCATTGATTTTGTCGCTTGTGATTAGCATAACCATACATTTCCCATTGGTCCTTTATACTTTCTTTGAAGAAAATTATGGTCATGGACGGGAAAGTTTTGATGCTGCCATGGTAGGAATGGAACTGTCGTATACTTTTGTGGTGGTATTTCTCATCTTTGCACTTAACTATTATATTCTTCGGCCATTTGACCGGCACCGAAAATTGAAAATTCAGACTGTAATCTTGTCTGTAGTTCTATCCTTTTTGTTGGTTTTTGTGCTCATGTTAATCATCAATTGGATAAAGAATTTTGGAGCACCTGAAATAAATGCACGAGGACACCATGATGAATTGTTGATCAGAAATTTCTTTAGTTCAGGAATAGTCTTAGCCTCTATTTACATTATGCGTCTTATCTACCAAAAGCAGACGTATGAATTGGAAAATGAAAAACTCAGGATTGAAAGCCTTCAAAGCCAGTTTGAATCGTTGAAGAAACAGGTGAGTCCCCATTTTCTGTTCAATTCTCTGACTGCCCTGAAAACACTTATACTGGAGTCACCCAATCTTGCGGGACAGTATGTTGACCATCTTTCGCAAGTTTTACGTTATACACTGCAAAGCAGCGATAAGCAGGTTGTTACTTTAAGAGAGGAGATGGAGTTTACCGAATCATACCTTTTTCTGATTAAAATGAGGTATGACACTAATCTGGTTGTCAAAACAGAAATCGATCAAAGGCTGATGAGCATGATGATCCCCCCGTTAACTATTCAAATCCTTTTGGAGAATGCCGTTAAACACAATGAAATAAGCAAGCGAAATCCTCTTACTATTGTAATACAGACCATTGAAAATGAATTTCTGGTGGTGAGTAACCGGATACAGGAAAAGCTTACACCTGAACAGGGAACAGGAATCGGCCTGATTAATTTATCAAAACAATTCCAATTGCTGGGAGAAAGAGAAATCCAAATCATACAAAATAATACGGAATTCAGGGTCGAAGTACCATTAATCAAATCCTAATTGTATGAAAGTACTTATTATTGAGGACGAAATACTTGCTGCCCGACATTTGCAGAGCGTACTGAATGAAATCGGAAATATTCAGGTTTTAACCGTTCTGGATAGTATAGTAACTACGCTTGAATGGTTTGAATCAAATCCTCATCCTGAACTGGTTTTCATGGACATTCACCTGGCTGATGGCTCTGCATTTAAAATATTTGAACATGTCAATATTACCTGCCCGATTATATTCACAACAGCATATGACGAATATGCAGTTAAAGCTTTTAAAGTAAACAGTATTGATTATCTGCTTAAACCTATTACCCGTGAAGCAGTGGACAGGGCTTTGGATAAGTTAAAAAGGCTGGCAGGAGGGCCAGTTATCCATCCCGAAATTCAGCAATTTATTGCTTCGCTTACAAAAGAGAAATCATATAAGACACATTTTCTCGTACCTGTTAAAGGGAGCAAACTGATTCCATTGCTGGCAAAAGATATTGCATTCATACATATTGAAGATGGATTGGTAAAGGCGAAAACCGCTGACGAAAAATCTTATATCCTGGAATATACACTTGATGAATTAGCCGGCATGCTCAATCCTTCTGATTTTTTCCGTGCTAACCGTCAGTTTATTATAGCTCGGAATTCAATTAAGGAAGTTGACTTTTGGTTTAATAACCGTTTATCAGTCAATTTGAAAGCCACAACTCCGGAGAAAATTGTGATTAGCAAGGTTCGAGTTTCTGAATTCAGGGAGTGGTTTTCTGGAACTACTATATAACTAACTTCCGAAGTTACCTGTTTTGATGTTTGATTTTAAAATTGAGGTGACTTAGTAGAAAACAAACCAACGAAAAAGATCAACCTTATTATCTTTTTCGTTTGAAAATAAGACGCATATTTTTTTAGAGATACATGTTTTTGTAGAGACGCACGGCCGTGCGTCTCTACAAAATGTGATGATGAAATCCATTCCGTCCGATAAAATCAAATGCCCGGATTATCAATCGGTAGCGGACGTTTGTCATTCCGTTTCTTTATGCCAGGCGTTTCACTCCGGGCTACAAATATTTCGTCAGTACTGGACCGGCGTATGAATTTTGCATCGAAGAAATACACGTCCTTATTTTTCGGGAATGAATATGATGTCAGTAGTATGTTAACCCAGTTCCTGATAGTGTTGGCCTGACTTGTTCAGGTACTGAAGAAGTGGTTCAGTTAGTGAGGGCCTGACTTGTTCAAATCATGAAAAAGTCAGGGGACTTAGTACCTTATCAGGTCAATAGCGTTTGGTGAGGTTAGATTCTCTGTATCAAAACAATGTACTTAATTAATCTTCACAAAATTCTTCAAGGTCATATCCGGAGAGTTCACCATTCACTTATTCCACTTCACTCTATTTTCCTATTGGATCAATTAAGTCATGATTTAGATTTACACTGTAGTCAATTCAATTATTCAGTAAATAAGAAAAATCATGAGAAATTTAATTAACTCTTCAGCAGGAAAATATGTTGTGAACGTATTGATGATTTTAGTATTCATCGCATTGGTCGTTACTGGTTTATTTAGTGATGAGGGTGGGAAACCAGGACATGGAGGCGAAAACAGGCATGCGCAATTCATACAAGTGCAGGACAAATCCGAAGCAAATATAACAACAGCTGCCGGAACTTTTGTACGGAATGAGAATTTCGGGCCTGGTCAAGGCGAAGGCAGGGAAGGTGGCGAAGGTAACCACGAGCTCTATGGAATTATGTGGCTTATTCTGATGGCACTGCATACCTGGCAGCACTGGAACTGGTATAAAAAACTGCTCTCATGGAAACACATCATAAACAACAAATTGCTTACCGCCACCCTCTTTCTGTTTGTTTTACTTGTGCTGTCAAGTATTATTATAATAACGGAAATAATGCCGCGAGGACTCTTTAATTTAAAGGAATTACACGGATTCATCGGCCAGGTTTTGATCGGTTTTGTCCTTGTTCATATCATTCAAAGGGTTAAATGGTATGTTACAACCACTCATAGACTTTTCGGAAGGAAAGTGGCGGCAGTTCCGACTATCCAATGAATTTTCTCTTTTACATGTATTAAGAAAAAGAATTTATCGAAAACAATTGAAATATTACCGTAAATTTAAAATCTTGATTAAAATTTACGGTAATAAATAAGATTATCATTATCGACAAAATATAGCGAAGACCTGGTCTCTTTCCTGTACTTCGAGCTGTAATTGACACCAAATGGGTGATTACCTATTTTTTGTATTTTGTAACGCGTTCATCTTTGATAATGCCACTCCAGTTCAACCCAAAAGCGAAATCATAAGCATTGCCTTCCGAATCAACGTAACATTTCATATCGCGTGGAACATCTTCAAACTGTTCCTCAACGGTTTTCATATCAGCCGGCATCTGAAACGGCAACAATGCTGATGGTTCAGCTGCACCGGTAAGTATGTCCATAATGGCTTGGTCCTGAACTCCCATGTGGATCAAAATAGCACTGGCACTCTTTTCGATTTCGGAGAAAACCATGGGATTCGAAACTTTTACGACTATTATAACCGGTTTGCTACCCATTTTGGCCCTGGTTTCGGTGACTATTTTCAGATCGTTTGTATTCGAAGCGACTGATGTCTTCTCCTTGTACGAACGGTTTGTGAAATTTTCAAGCGGGCTGCCACCTGCAATACTGGTTTCACGGGCAAAGTCGGCCTTATACGGTCCGTATTGCAGGGTGATTGGAACATATCCATTTCCTTTCTTTTTCACGTCATCCTGTGAATAACCAACTCCTCCTTTGGGACTGTCGATGCAAACCAATGCAAAGTCAGCTTCCTGGGGTTTTTCGACAACCTGGAAATATTTCCTGGCAACTTCAGGATTGACAGCATCTTTCCAGCTTTCCGGAGTTTCAACACCAAACCAGTTCCGACCTGCAGGAATATATTTTTTGGGGATATAAACCTTCAATTGCTTTTTCAACGGCAGGACTTTTGATTGATTTTTCAACAGCACGACCGAACGCACCTGTGCCTCGAACCCAGCTTTCATAAAATCGGGACTGCCCACGATCTTTTCGGTTTCGGCCACATCGAGATAAGGTTTTTCAAATAACCCGACCCTGAAAATATTACGTAGAATGCGGACAGCCGACTGTTCAAACCTTTTGCGCATCAATGCTTCACCATGTTGGGCAACACCCATTTTATAAGCTTCAATCACCGGTCCCATTTCGTTGTTTCCACCAAACTGGTCAACACCGGCCTCGAGTGCCTTGTAATGACGTTCGGCTTCACTCATTTTTTCAACGCCCCAGCATTTCCCCTGGAATTGGTCAATGGCCGTAACGTCTTTGGTGATCATCCAGTCGGTGCAAACAACGCCATCGTAACCGTATTTGCCACGCAATAAATTGGTAATCAGGTATTGGTTATAGCTGTTTCCAACGTTTTCCTTATTTACTGTGTCCTGGTTATAGGAGATGGTGTAATAGGGCATTACTGCTGAAGCCATTGATGTGCCGCCTTCAAGTTTGAATGCCCCTTGGGTAAATGGTTTGAGGTGATCTTTTAAGTTGTGGCCTGGATAGACAGCATACTCGCCATATCCAAAATGTCCGTCGCGACCCCCTTCTTCGGGACCTCCGCCTGGCCAGTGTTTCACCATGGCATTTACACTTTTGTATCCCCAGCCACCTGCGATTGCTGCTGCTCCGGTAGAAGTCTGAAAACCATCGACATAAGCCCTGGCCATATCGACTGTCAGGTTTGGATCTTCGCCCATCGTTCCGTCAAAACGGCTCCATCGGGGTTCTGTGCCTAAATCAATTTGTGGCGAAAGCGCTGTGGCAATACCCAGTGCACGGTACTCTGCGGCAGCAATTTCACCAAACTGTTTCATTAACTTTGGATCGAATGAAGCTGCAATACCCAATGATCCAGGCCACATGGAGATTTTGCCGCCTGCACCTGCATTGAATTCGGCATACGAATCGGTGATGTGGCGCGGATCGGAACTGTTGTTGGCAGGAATTCCGAGGCCTATTCCCTCGACAAACGCCTGCGCATTATTGTTCCATTGGGCTGCGATAGCCGGGCTTTCAACAGTCGTAATCAATACATGACGCAGGTTATCATCCGTTAAAAATTTCTTTTGCTGATCGGACAAATCGCTTGCTTTGGCACCACTTTCGGGAAACGATTTCCCGTTGTATGTTCCGCCGAAACGGCCACCTGGTGCTGATGGAATGGCCTGGTGACCACTATATAACATCAGCCCGGCAATTTGTTCGACCGATAATTTTGAGGCAAGGTCTTTTGCCCGCTCCTCAACCGGCAACCGCCAATCCTCGTAAAGATCGAGCTTGCCGTTTTTATTCATATCTTTAAATGCCAGCCGGTCAATAGTCAATATTTTGATACCGGAAGTTGTTGAATAACCCAATGTTTGTCCACCCTCGTTGCTTATCAGTTTGAATGTTCCTTTGTCTGCTTCTGTCCACTTCGGATTACAGCCATATCCAAAAAGGAGAGTTGCCCAAAGTGCAGTTGAACCAATTTTAATTATTCTTCTCATAGTTGTATTAGTTGTAGATTAATCTTTTTTCAATTTTGAAAGATAAAACTGCTCTAAAAAATCCAGTTCGTGTTTGAAGTCCGCTAAGTGCAAGTTGTGACTGTTCGGCTTCTTTAAGATTTTGCATTCCGGCCAAAGGATTTGTGGGAAGAATTGAGCCACCACTTTCGGCAATTGCCCGTTGAAACAGCCCTTTCGCGAGTGGTGATGCCACTAAATAATTTACGCTGAAGGCTCCGGCCGATTGTCCCGCGATAGTTACCCGATCGGGGTCACCGCCAAAAACTGCAATATTTTTTTGCACCCACCTGAGTGCTTCAATCTGGTCAAGTAAACCGTAGTTTCCGGAGGTTTTACTGACCGATTCTGTCGATAATTCGGGATGCGAAAAGAATCCTAAAATGCCCACGCGGTAATTGATAGTGATAAAAACAACCCCTTTCTGAGCCATAGCAGTTCCGTCATAAACCGGAACCGAACCTGAGCCGCCTGTAAATGCGCCACCATGAATAAAAACAATCACGGGTCGTTTCTCATCTGGTGATATGGCGGCGGTCCAAACATTCAGGTACAGGCAGTCTTCGCTCAGTGGTTCTGAAGGTGCGATGAATTCAATTGTCCACATTGAAAATGGCATTGGTGTCGCCTGCATAGCACTGGCAGAAAACATTTTACACTCCTTGACTCCGCTCCAGCTTTGAGCAGGTTGCGGTGCTTTCCAGCGCAAGTTGCCAACCGGAGGTGCAGCAAATGGGATTCCTTTAAAAGAAACGACATCAGATTTTGTATCCTTTATCCCGGAAATCAATCCACTTTCGATGCGAAGTGTGTCAGGCAAATTTTTTGCATTTGCCCTGGAATTAAATCCAAGGCATAAAAAGCAGGTCATAAAAGTAAAAACAGGAATGTAAATGTTTCTGTTTCTCATGATATATTGTTAGTTAAAATTCAGAATGTCAAGCCGGTTAGATCAGTTTCCGGGCTTCCCGGTCCGGATCGTCTTTCAACTCTGACCGATCATTCAGTATCATCGTTTCACCTTTTGCCGTAGTATAAGGTTTCCAATCAGGAAGTCCACCTTTGTTTGGGTTTCCTGTTTTCATAAATTGAAGCAACGTCCCGGACATTTTTTCGGACAAAGCGCGCGGACGTTTACCTCCCCCTGTGTGGGTAAGCATCAGATCGGTGTTTGCAAACCAGAAACAGATGTCGAGGCAATGGAAGGCACGCATCCTGTTATCGAACAACGGTGGCTGCCAACCAAACCAGGCCACGTAAACAGGGGCTTTCTGAATTGCCTTGGCATCGGCAGTGGCAATTACATTTTTGCGGTTACTGTTCACCAAAGCCATAATCTCAGCAGGTTTGGCATCGGGAAAAGCTTTTACATAAGTATCAACCACATTACTAACTTTATCTCCCGTTCCGGCACCTAATCTTGTACTGGTTTTCAATGCCTCTTTAACCTTATCCAACGTAATGTTTTCAAGTTCCGGGCTAAGTCGGGTATTATTCCATTCGTGGAAGGTTGTGCACAGCAACATAGGCACGTCAGACGAAAGTCCGTCAGGATTCGTGTAGAATTTCTCCTTCGGTATTGAAATGCCATCGGCTACCGGGGCAAAACCACCACGCATTCCGGGAGCACCAATCTCCGCCGTTGCTTTTTGAGCCGCTTTATTGGCCAGCAGGATGTAATCCTTCCAGGGTATGTCCTGCAACTTGTCCACTTCTGCCGAAGTTAGACCCGCTTCCTTTAAAATATATTCACCCACTTTTCGTGAATAATCCTGGCTCATTGCTTCTGTGGAGTTACCGCTCAATGGAACAGCCTTGTGAATCAATCCTTTTGCTTTTGGCATTGCTGCCAGGACACAAACTTTAGCGCCGCCGCCCGATTGTCCTATGATGGTTACATTACCCGGGTCACCACCAAAATTAGCAATGTTGTCGCGCACCCATTCTAATGAAGCAACCATATCCAAAGCGCCGACATTGCCTGAATCGGCATATTTGGATCCGCCTGCAAGCGACAAATCGCTGAACCCGATCGGCCCCAGGCGATGATTGATCGACACGAACACGATATTTCCTTTACGGCAGAGATTTTCGCCATCATAACCGTCCTGTTCGATTCCGTTTCCGTTGGTATAACCGCCACCATGCAGCCAGACCAGTACCGGGCGTTTTTTTGTGTCGATCGATGGTGTCCAGACGTTTAGTTTCAGGCAATCTTCACTTACATCG
>Ga0208789_1001718_pt1 | contig 11373 bp, 9 predicted proteins | sample Methanotroph_Enr_FD_187368 | JGI IMG/M metagenome (GOLD analysis project Ga0208789, IMG submission 187368) | Enriched soil microbial communities from Old Woman Creek wetland in Ohio, USA - Methanotroph_Enrichment_5 (SPAdes) (version 2) | ecosystem: Environmental > Terrestrial > Soil > Wetlands...
CGAACACGGAAGTTAAGCCTCTCAGGGCCGATGGTACTGCATGGGTAACTATGTGGGAGAGTAGGTCGCCGCAGGGAATTTAATCGAAAAGCCCCACCAGGATCCCCCTGGTGGGGCTTTTTGCTGTACGCTGTCCGCGCTTGATTTTTGATCATGCCCTCGCTCTCTGTTTCTTATCGTGCTCACTCTACCATCTTCAAGCTCGATTGCGGTCTTGTCTGTTGACAAGCTACCACCCATTGTATGAAACTGAGAACGAACTGTGCGGCTAATCCGGTCCAGCACACCTAAGCAACTGGAGTATCTTTTGTCTCACATAGTTTTCAATGACGTCACGGCGGCTATAAACGATACAACTCGACTTGAGGGTATTACCCTCACCATTGGCAGCCAGGAGCATTGGGCCATCGTCGGGGCTAACGGATCAGGCAAATCCTCTCTTGGAAGGCTGCTGTGTAATGGTCTCAAGATCCTTTCCGGCACCTGCAGCACGGCTGCAAGATCGGAATTTGTTTCCTTCGAAAAGATCAACGACATCCTTGATAGTGAGCGCTACAAGGATGATTCCGACTTCATTGGGTATGTCGATCAAGGAACCTTGGCCCGCGAATTCATTGTTGGTGCTGGCTCTACCAGTTTCGAACAAAACAAGCTAGTTCAACTGGCGGATCAGCTGTCTTTCTCCCACATCCTCGAGCGTGGGCTCAAGTTCCTTTCGACGGGCGAGATGCGGAAGGTTGTTATCTGCAAGGCCTTGATGCAGGATCCGGATGCGCTCGTGCTCGACGAGCCGTTCGATGGTCTGGACAGGGCATCCTGCAAGGTTTTGACTGACCTGATAAGCGCCTCGGCTGAAAAAGGGATCCGCACTATCCTGCTTCTAAACCGCTTCAGTGAGATTGTTCCTGAGACAACGCACATCGCCTACATCAAGGACTGCCGGATTCTCGTGTCTGGGCCAAAGGATGATCTCCTGAGATCCGATGCGCTTCTGCGTTTCCATGCCTTTCACTACACCCTTCCCCCGCTACTGCCCGAACTGGATCCATCAACCGTGATCCCACCTCTGGAACCCGGAGTTCCGCTGATAGAGATGAAGGATGTCGTCGTGCGCTATGACGACAAATTCATTCTCAACGGCCTCAACTGGTCCGTGAAGCCGGGCGAGCACTGGAAAATTTCTGGCCCAAACGGTGCTGGCAAGTCTACTTTGCTGAGCCTGGTGAGTGGTGATAACCCGCAGGCCTACGCAAATGAAATCAGCCTCTTTGGCATAAAGCGGGGTTCGGGAGAAAGTGTCTGGGACATCAAGAAGCGCATTGGCCTGGTCTCTACCGCCTTCCAACAGGAGTACCGGGTAGGTGTCACTGTTAAGGTCGCGGTGATTTCTGGTTTTTTCGATTCCATCGGCATGTACCATGACTATTCGAAGAAACAGCAGGATATCGCAATGGAATGGTTGAAGATGCTTCGCATGGAAAAGCATCTGGACACTCCTTTGCGTAACCTGTCATATGGTGAACAGAGGCTGGTACTTCTGGCGCGCGCAATGGTGAAGCAACCTGATCTGCTGATTCTCGATGAACCATGCCAAGGGCTCGATGACATAAACAGGGAAATGGTCCTCAAGCTGGTCGACCACCTGGGACGTACCGGATCTACGCAAATCCTGTATGTCACACACCACCAGGAAGATTGCATTCCATGCATTACCAATAGCCTCGAATTGGTTCCAGTAGACGCCGGCGGCTATACGGGAAGTGTTTAGCGTTGTCTCTGGCAGATGAAATCGGAAATCCATTGCCAGAAGATCCTCTTAGGAAGGGTGAACCATGACGGTATCCGAAGCGCAGATCCAGATTGAACCGGGGTGGAAGTCCCATTTGCTGGAGGAGTTTGCCAAGCCTTATATGAAAGAGTTGAAGGCTTTCCTCCATGCCGAGCTTGCGAGTCGCAAGATTGTCTACCCCAAAGGGAAAGAATACTTTAATGCTTTCAACTCAACCCCCTTTGAGTCGGTCAAGGTCGTCATACTGGGGCAGGACCCGTACCACGGACCCAACCAGGCTCACGGACTCTGCTTCTCGGTGCAGCAGGGAGTAGATATTCCTCCGTCCCTGATCAATATCTACAAAGAGATCCAGGCAGATCTCGGTTGGACGTTAACTGATTTCAGGCATGGCAATCTGAAAAGCTGGGCCGACCAAGGCGTGCTCCTTTTAAACAGCGTGCTTACTGTGGAACAGGGGCGGGCCGCGTCCCATCAGGGAAAAGGGTGGGAAACCTTTACCGATAAGGCTATCGCGGAGTTGAACGCCGAGAGGGAAGGCATCGTCTTCATGCTGTGGGGAGCGTACGCACATCGAAAAGGCGAGGTCATTGACCCGAAAAAGCACCTGGTCCTGAAAGCACCTCATCCCTCCCCGCTATCTGCTCATCGCGGGTTCCTTGGGTGCCGGCACTTTTCCAAGGCAAACGCGTATCTGGTACAACAAGGGAAGCAGCCCATCGATTGGCGCCTCGGCTCGGCAACGATCGGTTTCGACTCCTGAACTCCTCCCTCAAGCGGTTTACCATTGTTGAAAATAAAAAGCCCCACCGGTAACGGCGGGGCTTTCCTGTTTTGAGCCTCGATGAAAGATCTACTTGGTTCGCTCCGCTGCTGAAAAGGCCATCAGGACGGCAGTGTCAGTTCCATGTCGGGACCGATGGACTCGAGACGCGGCAGCTGCTGGGTGAAAAGCTCCTCAGCAATAGTAATGACGCTTTCTGCCGAAACTGCGTCCAGCAGATCCAACTCCTCTGCCATAGGGCGTGCGTGCCCGAAGTAACCCACTTCCTTCGCGAGGGGGATAAGCCAGTCGGCCGGGTCGTCGAGGCTCAGCAGAAGCTTGCCTCGCGCCTGTCGCTTGGCGTCTTCGAGCGACTGGGCCGTAAGCTTCTCGCGGGAGAGTTTCAGCACTTCATGATGGCATACGTCGATCGCCTCTTGTGCCCGGGAACTGTTGCAACCGGCGACTACCACGAACGCGGGACGGTCGCTATATTCTAGAAGATAGGCTCCAACCGAATAGGCCAGGCCTCGCTCCTCCCGCACCTCTCTAAAAAGGCGGGAACTCATGCCGCCGCCCAGCACCAGCCTCAGGATCTGCATGGACCAGTAGCGTGGATCGGTAGGAGGCATCGAGGGATATCCCAAATAGAACTGCACCTGCTGCATGTCGCGCTGGTTGTGCCGTGCAAAGCCGAGTCCCGGCGCAATTGCGGCGGCAGCAGGCGTGGGGTCGGGGTTGCGCGCCTCGGAACTGCCCAGGTAACTTTCGACCAGCGACACGATACTTTCGTGCTCCACGTTGCCCGCAGCAGTGACAACGGTGGATTTGGGGACGTAACGCCGGCGCATGTGCTGCATCAATTGGTCCCGGGTAATGCTGCCGATTACCTCCGGTGTCCCCAGCACGGGCCGGCCCAGCGGGTGCCCTTCCCAAAAACCTGCGGCAAAGCGATTATGGAGGAAGCGATCGGGGTTGTCCTCGGCGCGTTTGATCTCTTCCAAGACTACGCCGCGCTCCATCTCGATTTCCTTGTCCGGGAAGGTGCTGTTCAGGAACATGTCGCTCAACACATCGAAAGCCTGCGGAAGGTCGCTGCTGAGCGCCTTCAAGTAATAGGTCACGCCTTCCTGGCTGGTGCAGGCGTTCGGCTGAGCTCCTATGGCGTCCAGTTCAGTGGTGATCTGGTAGGAACTGCGTTTTTCTGTCCCCTTGAAAAGCAGGTGTTCGATGAAATGCGAAGCTCCGCCGATACCGGGGTCTTCATCCCGGGATCCGCTCAGCACATGAATGGCAATAGCGGCACCCTGCAGGCCCGGAGTCGGTTGGGTGATAATGCGTGTCCCGTTGGCGAGTTCGCTTTGGTGGATCCTTGGAAGGTTGCTAGAGCTGTCGGTCATGCAGTGTACTCCTTTCGGCAATTTCCGGCTTGGGGCGGAGTGTCTGAGTGTAATATAGGGGCTTCTTAGGCTGTTCTAAGATAACCTGTGTTTTCAATGATTTATATTGTACCCTTCCTTCCCGGGGGAAGTCAAAGCTCGCCTACAAATTAATCCATCCAAGCTCTCAAAGCACCCACAATCCAAATCCAGGAACAGCCAGCGGAAAAAACACCCATGATCTGTCGGTTTTAAAATGTTATAAATCATTTAGACTCTTGTGGGTGCTGCCAGTCACCTGTCCACGTGCGGACAATCGGCGGGGCGCAAGATTCAATTGGCGAGGGGCGGGCTTAAAGCCGGACTCTGGAGAGGAGGTCGTATGAAGGGAAAACGGACTAGATTCATCCTGCTGCTCCTTTGGGCGGTGCTGGCTGCGGCAGTTCCTTCTTGGGCGCGGGATGGTCTGTCGCCGGCGGGGAAGCTCTTCATGAAGGATGCCGCCAGCATCGACCAGATGGAGATCCAACTGGGGCAGCTCGCGCGGGAAAAGGGGACATCTCAGGAGGTGAAGGATTTCGGGGACAAAATGGTGCTCGATCACGCTAACGCCAATGATGAGTTGAAGGCTATTGCAGGTGGCAACAACCTGAAGTTGCCCCGCCAGGTTGAACGGAAGCATAGGGTAACGATCGTACGGCTGTCCAAGCTCTCCGGAATCGAGTTCGATCGGAACTACCTTCTGGCTGTGGTAAAGAGCCACTCCAGAAACATCCTGCGCTTAAAAAAGGCGATGAAGGACCTGGACGACCAGGAACTGAAAGCGTGGGGCGCACGTTATCTCCCCATCCTGGAGCAGCACCTGCGCCACGCGAGGGATCTGATGCAGAACTTTGCGCGTCTTTAAGAGAAGGATCGCAGTTTTCCCAATGCCAGCTGCTACGGCAGCTCCTGGGGGTGGAGAACTCTGTAAGCTGCCACTGTCACTTGACTTTTCGGCCGAAATGGAACAAAAGTAACCATCGCGCCCCCACTGGCGGGGATCTTCGGCCGGACGAGACAGGGACTTCCATGCAGGGTAAAACCTTTAGATCCGATCTGTTGCTGTTACTCATAGCCGCGATCTGGGGCGGCGGTTTCGTCGCTCAGCGTCAAGGCCTCGAATCTGTCGGGCCCTTCACCTTTAACGGGGTCCGTTTCGCCCTGGGTAGCATCTCGCTGCTCCCCCTGGTGTGGATCAACCAGCGGCGTCAGGCTCCGTTTCACGGCGCGCTACCCCAGGGCGGCAACAAAGCACTGCTGAATGGCGGTGCTCTGGCCGGTGGCGCTTTGTTTCTTGGCGCCTCGCTGCAGCAGGTCGGCATCGCCTATACCACTGCGGGCAACGCCGGGTTCATCACGGGACTTTATGTGGTCATCGTCCCGCTGCTCGGCATGTTTTGGGGACAGCGCCCGAGCATGGGCACCTGGTTTGGCGCATTGCTTGCCGCCTTCGGGCTCTTCCTGCTCAGCGTAACCGACCATTTCACCATCGGTTCAGGCGATCTTCTAGAACTTATCGGCGCCTTTTTCTGGGCGGGGCACGTGCTGCTGATCGGCTGGCTCTCTCCGCGCCTGGACGCCTTCAAACTCTCCTCACTGCAGTTTGCCATCTGCTCCGTCCTCAGCCTGATTACCGCGTGTTGCACCGAGACGATAACCCTCTCCGGAATCCTGGGAGCGGGCATGCCCATCCTCTACGGCGGCCTCGTCTCAGTCGGCTTTGCCTACACCATGCAGGTGGTGGCCCAGCGCGACGCGCACCCGGCCCATACCGCCGTCATCCTGAGTGCGGAAGGGGTCTTTGCCGCTCTCTGGGGGTGGCTGCTGCTTGGCGAGGTGTTGGGCCCGCGGGGCTTCCTTGGTTGCATCCTCATGCTGGCCGGCATGCTCTGCTCGGAGCTCTGGAGCTTTGTCGCGCATCTCAGAAGCAGAGCCAGTATCGCCTGAACGCCCCGCCAAGCCGTACTACGCACCTCAAAGACCCATTTTTTAAGCTTTGCGCAGCACCCCTGTGGGCGTAAAATAGCGGTAGAGAAAGCTACTAATGCAAGGGGGTTACTATGAAAAAGCTCACGGTAATGGCCCTGGCAGCTGCTCTGGCGTTTTTTGCCACTGCTTGGCCGGGACACGTTGAACAACTCGCCTATGCGGACCGGGGTGGGCAGGTGGTCCGCGGTGGGGGAGGCGTCCGCGGCGGGAGCGGCGAAGGGAGGTTTGTCGGTCGTGGCGCTGGCGGTTCCATCCGAGACGGCGGCCGCGGCTTTTCGCGGGGGGGCGACTGGGGGCATCGGCGCCATGGCGGCGCAGATTTTGACGTCTGGATCGGACCGGGATGGGGCTGGGGATGGGGATGGGATCCGTTCTACTATCCATATTATTCCTATCCCTATTACTACAACCAGGCCCCTGTGGTGATTCAGCAGCCCCAGGAATACGTGCTGCCGGAAACCTCCTCGCAGGAACCGGCGTACTGGTACTACTGCAAGGAGTCCAACGGGTACTACCCCTACGTGAAGAGGTGTCCGGGAGGATGGTTGAGAGTCGTCCCCACTCCGGCGCCGGATCAGGAGCAATGACATGCGAAAACAACCGCTAACACAGTTGTTCGGTGCAATCCTGGCGGTGGCGGTCCTGGCTGGTTGTGCGACCATGCCGACCGGACCAAGTGTCAGGGTACTGCCGGCGCCCGGCAAGACGTTCGAGCAGTTCCAGGTGGATGATGCCGTTTGCAGGCAATGGGCAGAACGCCAGATCGGGATGAACCCGCAGGAGACCGCAGACCAGAATACCGCAACCGGCGCCGTCGTCGGCACGGTGGTCGGTGGCGGTCTGGGAGCCGCCCTGGGGGCCGCATCGGGTAACGCGGGTGCCGGAGCTGCCATCGGCGCCGGGACGGGTCTTCTGTTCGGTACGGCTGCCGGGGCAAGTTCTGGAGAGGTTTACGGCATGGAGGCGCAGCGGCGCTATGACAACACCTACGTGCAGTGTATGTACTCCAAGGGAAATCAGATCCCCGGGACCATGCGCCGAGTGCGCGGCAGGAACGTTCCGCCTCCTCCTCCACCCGAGGTGCCGCCTGACTACTACCCGGCTCCCGGATGGTAGTACCATCCCGGCGAGGAGCATATGAGCGTTCGGGCAGCCGAGTAGAGAACCGGAATACGTTGCACCGTCAGAATAGATTGAACCTATTATGAGGCTGTGGTAATGTTGTGCGGCGTTCAGGCGGATTATTCTATGGCTGCCCCGGAGCGTGGCGGGCAGCATCCTTCCGCTAGTCCGGAATCCGAATTGAAGCGAGGAATGCCTTGCAAGATAACAGGACCTTTAGCATGCTGACCCCGTGGATTGCCGCCGTAACTGGCGGCATCTTGTTTTTTTTGGGGTACGTTGGTTTTGACCAGTTTTACCTGGAATGGTTTTCCCTGGTGCCGCTCTTGTGGGCGGTGCGGGACCAGCGCCCGGGACGCGCCTTTTTGCTTGGCTGGGTCACCGGGGTGGTGGGGCATGCCGGCGGGTTCTATTGGGTGATCGGCATGTTCCAGGCGTTCGCCGGGCTCCCCAGGCCGCTCGCCGCCCTTGGATTGCTGCTCCTCGCAGCGGCCAATGGGATTCTGATCGGAGTCTGGGCCTGGGCTACGCGACTCATCACCCGGGATACCCGCTGGAGCGTGGTCCTGGTGGCCCCGGTGGTCTGGACGGGGCTTGAGAAGTTCTGGCCGGAGGTCTTTCCCAACTACTTGGGGGCAAGTCAGTACCTGCTGCCGCACCTGACCCAGATTGCCGACCTGACCGGCATACTGGGCGTCAGCTTCCTCGTGGTGCTCGTTAACGCCACAATCTACGCAGTACTGACAAAGTGGTCCCAGAGCCGAGCCCTGGCTTGGGGGCCGCTGGCGTCGCTGGTTGTCGTGCTCGCGCTAGTGCTCGTGTACGGCGACTTCCGTATCCGTGCCATGGACCGAAAGGTGGCGGCTGCCGAGCAATTGACGATTGGTCTGATCCAGACCAACCGTGGAGCGGGCGATCGTTTCAGCGATCCCGATGCCGGGTTTCAGGAACACCAGCAGATGTCGCTGGCCTTGGCCAAGGTTCAACCCCTCGATCTGGTGGTATGGCCCGAGGGGATCTGCGAGATCAGCCTCTCCACCTCGCGACAGGGACAGGTGCCGGCGATGGGCGGCCTCGCCGCACCCATTCTCTGGGGTGCGGTCCTGAAGGAACAGGGCAGTGACGGGGTCCGGGTCTGCAACACCGCTGTGCTGACGGACAAGGCTGGCCGTGTCCTCGGGACCTACGACAAAAGCGTCCTGGTGCCGTTTGGCGAGTACATACCCTTCGGCGACATCTTCCCGGCGCTGTACTCCTGGTCCCCCTACTCGAGCCGGTTCTGGCCCGGCGAGAGCGAAAAGCCGCTTGCCTTGGGCAAAAACCTGCTCTCGGTCAGCATCTGCTACGAAGACATCTTCCCGGTCAAGATTCGCGCACTGATGCGCGGCGGCAGGGAAGGCCGCACGCCGGACGCGATGTTCAACCTGACCAACGACTCATGGTACGGCAAGTCGACCGAGCCGATGGAGCACCTGGCCCTGGCGAGCTTCCGCTCCATCGAAAACCGCAGGGCGTTGGTGCGCGTGACCAACACCGGGATTTCCGCCTTCGTCGATCCTGTCGGGAGGATCATAAGCCGAACAGGTATCTGGACCAGGGAGTCGCTGGTGGGCCGGATACCGATGCTGCAGGGGAGCACGGTCTATGCTCGGTTCGGCGACTGGCTCGGTTGGCTCTGCATCCTCCTGACAGCGTGCTGCATCGGCCAAGCTATCTCGGTTGTAAGAGGTCAGAAGGACAATCATGCCTCCGATCAAGGCGAGGACGACATCAGGCACCATAGTTCCCACAACGGGCGTAAAGCAAAAGGACAGCATTGACAGCAGTAGCTACCGGCAATGACTGCCCAGTGACAGGACCGATGTTTGAGACCGCCCCGCGGTTGCCCCCGTAGTTTGACTAAAGGATATAATCGACTATAGTTCCTCACAGCAATCCGCCGAGCAACCAGCCAGGAAGGAACGTAATACGCCGCTGTTCAGGTGTCGCGGGCCAGCCACACATTGCCACTTCTGAAGGTCCAATGGCAGTAGGACTGACTGCTCCCTACTGCCAGTCCAGCCTCAAAAGGGATTCCATGACACGCATCACTGACACAACCTCTGGCGTCCTTAGTGAGCTCAACAAGGGGAATACCTCTCCTTTGGGCGCAACCGTGTCGCACAACGGGGTCAATTTCAGCGTGTTCTCCAGGGACTGTACCGGAGTCGAGCTGCTGCTTTTCGACCACGTGGACGACGCCAAACCTTCCCAGACCATCACCTTGGATCCCAAGCAGAACCGCACCTACCACTACTGGCACACCTTCGTCCCCGGTATCGGTCCCGGCCAACTGTACGGGTACCGCGTCTCCGGCCCCTTTGCGCCTCAGCGCGGACTGCGCTTCGATCCGGAGAAGCTCCTGATCGACCCCTACGGCCGTGCCGTGGCGGTTCCCACCAGCTATGACCGTGGCGCCGCCTGCAAGCCGGGCGACAACGTGGGCGTGGCGATGAAGAGCGTCGTGGCAGACCCGCGTGGCTACGACTGGGAGGGGGACGTTCCGCTGAAACGCTCCTACTCGCGGACCATCATCTACGAGATGCACGTGGCGGCCTTCACCAAGCACCCTTCCTCAGGGGTGTCAGTCGCAAGGCGCGGCACCTACGCCGGGCTCATGGAAAAGATCCCCTACCTGCAGGAGCTGGGGATCACCGCCGTCGAGCTGCTGCCGGTATTCCAGTTCGATCCGCACGACGCGCCCTACGGTCTTTGCAACTTCTGGGGGTACAGCCCGATCTCGTTCTTCGCACCCCACGCGGCCTACAGCTCGCGCCACGATCCGCTGGGGCCGCTCGACGAATTCCGGGATATGGTGAAGGCCCTGCACCGCGCCGGGATCGAAGTGATACTCGACGTCGTCTTCAACCACACCTCGGAAGGGAGCCACGAAGGCCCAACCTTCTGCTTCCGAGGCTTCGGCAACGACGTCTACTACATCCTGGCGCCGGACGGCACCCCCATCGACCACTCGGGCTGCGGCAACACCTTGAACGCCAACCACCACGTGGTGCGCCGGCTCATCATCGACAGCCTGCACTACTGGGTAAAAGAGATGCACGTCGACGGCTTCCGCTTCGACCTGGCCTCCATTTTGTCGCGCGACAGCGAGGGGCATCCCCTCAAAAATCCCCCCATCCTGTGGGATATCGAGTCCGACCCGGCGCTGGCGGGGATCAAGCTGATCGCCGAGGCCTGGGATGCAGGCGGGCTTTACCAGGTGGGAAGCTTCATCGGCGACAGCTGGAAGGAGTGGAACGGGGAATTCCGCGACGACGTGCGCAGGTTCGTCAAAGGGAACAACGGGACGATCTCCCATTTCGTGTCGCGCCTGCTGGCAAGCCCGGACATCTACGGGCATCAGGAGCGCGAGCCGGAGCAGAGCATCAACTTCATCACCTGCCACGACGGGTTCACCTTAAACGACCTGGTTTCCTACGACCGCAAGCACAACGAGTTGAACGGTGAGATGAACCGCGACGGCGCCGAGCTGAACGAGAGCTGGAACTGCGGAGCCGAAGGACCCACCGCGAATCCGGTTATCGAGGAACTGCGCAACCGACAGGTGAAGAATTTCCTGGCGGTGACGTTGCTTGCCTTGGGCACCCCGATGATCCTGATGGGAGACGAGGGGAGGCGCACCCAGCTCGGCAACAACAACGCCTACTGCCAGGATAACGAGATCGGCTGGTTCGACTGGCGGCTGCTTGAGCGCCACGCCGACATCCATCGCTTCACGAAGCTCCTCATCGCGGCTCGGCTCATGCGGGACGACACCAGCGTCACGGACCACTTGACTCTGAATCAGCTGCTTAGGCAGGCGCGGCTCGAGTGGCACGGCGTGAAGCTGGGAGCTCCGGACTGGAGCCACGAGTCGCACAGTATCGCCCTGACGGCCTGGGGCGCCTCGAAGCGGGTCGTCTTTCATTACATGATCAACGCCTACTGGAAGCCGCTCACCTTCACTCTGCCGTCGCCCAAGAAACTCCCCGGCGCCACCTGGTATCGCTGGATCGACACCGCGCGCCCCTCGCCGGAGGACATCTCCCCCTGGGATACCATGACCGCCGTCGAGAACGGCACCTACCGGTTGGTCGGGCGCTCCCTGGTGGTCCTGGTCGCCACGGCCCCGTAACAGACCGGTACGGCCTGAAAAGCCAATCCCCTTTGCCTCGGCCTCATAGTCAAGGAGTCAGCAATGTCTTCAACCTTTGGCACCATTTTCAAGATAACCACTTTCGGTGAAAGCC
>Ga0208789_1001719_pt1 | contig 11373 bp, 4 predicted proteins | sample Methanotroph_Enr_FD_187368 | JGI IMG/M metagenome (GOLD analysis project Ga0208789, IMG submission 187368) | Enriched soil microbial communities from Old Woman Creek wetland in Ohio, USA - Methanotroph_Enrichment_5 (SPAdes) (version 2) | ecosystem: Environmental > Terrestrial > Soil > Wetlands...
GTCATGAATATCGTGGTGGAAAAGGAGATCAACCGCATTCCGACTGCGCGGGTCACGTTGCTCGATGGCGCACCTGCTGGTCAGGATTGGGAACTGAGCAACAAGGATTTGTTTTTACCCGGAAAGGAAATCGAAATTAAAGCCGGTTACCATTCCGACGAGGAAACAATTTTTAAAGGCATCGTGATCAAACACAGCCTTAAAATCCGCACCAGTCAATCGTTCCTGATTGTGGAATGCAAGGACAAAGCTGTAAAACTGACCATTGGCCGGAAAAGCAAGTACTTCTACGAAAGCAAAGACAGCGATATCCTGAGTGAAATCATTGGCACTTACGGTTTGGAGAATGATGTCGAATCGACCACCGTTCAGCACAAGGAATTGGTTCAGTACAATGTTTCCGACTGGGATTTTTGCGTTGTTCGCGCACAGGCCAACGGAAAAGTATTGGTGGTTGACGATGGGAAAATCTCGGTAAAGAAACCTGATGCCGGTCAGGCAGTAGTTGAAACGGTTTCATATGGCGCCACCATGCTCGATTTTGATGCCGAAATAGATGCCCGCAACCAGTTTCAGAAAGTGACTTCGTATGGTTGGAATGCCGCCGATCAGGTCATTCAGGAAATGGAAGCCAGCGACCCCGGAGTGAGTTCTCACGGAAATGTTTCGTACGACGATTTGGCCGCAGTGATTGGCCTTTCGAACCTAGAACTGAAAAACGGCGCCTCGGCTCCCGACGTCGCTTTGCAAGCCTGGGCCGATGCGAAAACGCTTTTCAACCAGTTTTCGAAAATCCGCGGAAGGGTGAAATTTCAAGGAATTCCGGCGGTAAAACCAAATACCACGCTGAAACTCGAAGGCGTTGGCGACCGGTTCAACGGCAACGTTTATGTTTCGGCCATTCGCCACCAAATCGCTGAAGGCAACTGGACGGTTGATGCACAGTTCGGAATTGACCCAAATTGGTTCTCCGAAACGGTCGAAATCAACGATCAGCCAGCAGCAGGATTACTGGCAGCTGTGCAAGGTTTGCAAATCGGAATTGTGACCCAGCTCGAAAACGACCCCGATGGCGAAAACCGCATACTGGTGCGCATGCCTATCATTTCGGGCAGCGAGCAGGGCATCTGGGCCCGGGTTTCAACACTCGATGCTGGTAGCGACCGGGGTTCATTTTTCCTTCCTGAAATCGACGACGAAGTGATTGTTGGCTTTATCAACGGAGATCCCGATCATCCGGTGGTTTTGGGAATGGTGAACAGTAGCGCGAAAGCCGCCCCGCTCACCGCTGCCGACGCAAACAACGAAAAGGGTTTTACCACCCGCAGCAAGATGAAATTTATTTTCAACGATGACAAAAAGTCGGTGGTGCTTGAAACTCCCAAAGGAAAAAAAATTACGGTCGACGAAGATGCCGGAATCATTAAGATTGAAGACGATTTCTCGAATAAAATCACGATGGATTCCGCCGGAATTGCATTGGAGAGTCCGAAGGATATCACCATCAAAGCCACCGGCGATGTAAAAATTGACGGGATGAATGTAACGATAACAGCCAACGCACAATTTAAAGCATCGGGAAATGCAGGCGCTGAGGTTTCAACCGGCGCCATTGCCATATTGAAAGGTTCGATGGTGCAGATTAATTGATATTCTTCCGTCAGCTAAAGCAGACGGCAAAGAATAGCCTTCGGATCGAGTTCTTTAATATTTCGAAGAAGCGATAATATCCTTTGCCGTTCGCTTTAGCGAACGGACACAAGACAAAGAGAAAAACCCGTCCGCGGGAAAGCTCAGAACAAAGCGAAAACAACCTTTCGGACGAAATGAAGAAAACCAAGAAAAGAAGAAATAAGAAACATCGAATAAGGAAATAAGAAATGACCCAAAGACGCAAAAAGAAATCGTAAATAGTAAATAATCAAATAGTAAATCAAAATATGCCACCAGCAGCACGAATAACCGATTTTCACACTTGTCCGATGGTCAATCCCGGACCTGTTCCACATGTTGGAGGACCGATTTTACCGCCGGGAGCGCCCACTGTTCTGATCGGCGGAATGCCCGCAGCACGCGTTGGCGACATGGCCATTTGTGTTGGGCCGCCCGACAGCATCGCCATGGGTTCGGCAACGGTCATGATTGGCGGAATGCCGGCAGCCCGGATGGGCGATTCAACGGCGCATGGCGGAGTAATTGTGGCAGGATGCCCCACAGTAATGATTGGAGGTTAAAACTATGGATACAAGCAAATCATTTTTAGGCCGCGGCTGGGGATTTCCCCCGGAATTTAACCGGGCAACCAAAGCGGTGAACATGCTCGAAGACGAGGCCGACATCAAAAGCAGCCTCGAAATACTGCTGTCAACGCGGCTAGGCGAACGGGTGATGGTTCCGGATTACGGCTGCAACCTCGATGAGTTGCTTTTTAAGCCGCTCACGTTAACCCTGAAAACTTATGTGATCGACCTGATTAAAACCGCCATCCTGTATTACGAACCGCGGATCGATCTCAACAAAATAGCCATCGACCCGACTGACGAACTGGAAGGTGTATTGCTGATTAATCTGGAATACACTGTTCGTGCAACCAATTCAAGAAAAAACATGGTTTACCCTTTTTATAAGGCTGAAGGAAACGAATTATAAGCTAAAAAACTATGGCGAATTGCGGCAAAGACATATTAATCAAAAGAGAAGGAACCGAACAGCAGCAGCGGCTGATCGATGCGCTGAGTCCCGAATACTTTAAACTGAACGAATTCAGTTTGAATGACTGGATGCAGTTTGCATACCGCTTTGCAGAGCATGTGAATTACTTCGACACCAACGATTTTCAGAACCGCTCCGGAAACTGGCAGGATTTTTTCACGCCGGGAAAAGGATTGGAAGATTTTCTGAAAGCTTTCGATCAGGACACGAATGTAAATTCTCCGGAAAGTCAAAACATTACCCCGCATCTGGCGCTGTTCATCAGTTTCATCAAGCTGTTGGAAACAAGCCAGAACCGGTTTAACCGGCTGACTAAAAAGCACCTCGATTTTTACTTCAGCCAGATTCTCGACATTCAGAAACTACCTGCTACTCCGGATCAGGTTCACCTCATTTTCGAGTTGGCAAAGAATGTGCTGGATGCCAAAATTGCCGACAGTACCGAACTCGATGGAGGCAAAGATGCGATTGGCAAAAAACTGATTTATCAGACTTCGGAAGAACTGATTGCAAACCAGATCAAAGTCAGCCAGCTAAAAAGCCTATACAACGACCACGAACACAGCAGGATAAAAGCAGCCGCATCGGCCAATTCATACGATGGCGCCGGAACGGCATTCCCCGGTGGCGAAATCAAATGGTGGCCTTTTGGTTATTACGAAGATAAAGCGGAGCTGAAGGCATTAGGAAAAGAAGCGACTTATCCTGAATTGACTGACGCCCGTCTGGGATTTGCCATTTCAGCCGAAATACTGGAGCTTCAGGAAGGCGAGCGAAACATTCAGTTGACTGTTGAGTTTTCGTCAGCGCTGGATGCGATTGCATTAAATCAGCTTCGCGACAACCTCGAAATATCGTGCAGCGGCGAGAAGAAGTGGCTCGGTCCATTCCAGTTGGCGCAACAAATAAGCGATCCCGATGGAAAAACCATTTTCGCGACCGGCCTCGACTCCACCAATAAAATACTGAAACTGGCTTTTCAGGTTCCGAAAGACGAAAAGGCGGTTGTTGGATACAATCCCGCTGTTTTGGCTGAGCATTTTTCGACCGCATTGCCGGTTTGCCGGATGCTGATCAAAACCGGAAACACCGACGGCCACGCCCTTTACCGCAACCTAGTTGAGAAACCTGTAAAAAACATCACGGTAAATATTGATGTGCGAGGCGTTAAAAGCCTGTTGCTCGAAAGCGACATTGGCACTTTAAATGCGGCCAAACCATTTTACCCGTTCGGAACGCAGCCGGTTAAGAAATCGAATTTCTACATCAACTATCCGGAGCTTTTCAAAAAAGACTGGAAAAACCTGGCGGTTTCCATCGACTGGAAAAACACGCCCGACAGCTTCAAAGAACTTTACTATGCCTACCGCGAAAGCTACCGCTACAAAGTGACACCATCGGTTTTCCTCGAAAAAATGGGCGACTTTTCAACGATTCAGGCAGAAGTGGCGCAAACCAAAGTCTCCAGCAAAATTCAGGAAAAACTGGCGGCCACCGATTTGATTTCTGAAGCGGTATCAAAAATATACAAGGTCAACGAGTTGGGCCTGATTGTTTCAAACGACAGCTATTTCACCGCCGATGTCGAGGTTAAGAACATGGAAGAATGGGAACTGGCCATCAATAACCTCACTTTGTTTACCAAAGACGGCGATTTGTATCAGACCAATTTTTCGGTAACCAATTCGGGCTACGAAGCCGACAAAAACGGTCCGGTGCGCCTGTCGCTGAGCCAGTCGTTTTTGCACGAACTTTTTCCACGGATCTATGCACTGGCCTTCAGCAGTCAGGAAAAGGGCGCGCTGATTCCGAACGAACCTTATACGCCGATGGCGGAAAACGTCAGTTTGGATTATACCGCGCAAACCAGCGCCATCATTGGAAATACCACGCAAAACTACAGCAACAACCCGATTCGTCTTTTCCACGAACATCCGTTTGGCCAGTCAGAAGAGCATCCGTATTTAAAGGCCAGTGTCGGTTTTTTGGCTACTGAAAATCAAAATCTAAACCTCGTTCCGACTTACTGCAAAGGCGGCGAATTATATATCGGATTCGAGAACGCCAAAAATCTGCAACAGGTCTCCATGTTGGTGCAGGTTCTGGAAGGAAGTGAAAATCCGCAGGCCGATTCGTTTACCGGAAAGCAAAAAGTAGAATGGTCGGTTTTGTGCCAAAACGAATGGAAAAGCCTCGAATCTAATGACATGATTTCGAACGAAACCGACAACTTCCTGAAATCCGGTATCGTGAAATTCTCAGTACCAAAAGAAGCCACAACCGACAACACCCGGCTTCCTGAAAATTTGGTCTGGGTGAAAGCTAAAATCCATAAAACATACGATGCCGTCTGCAAAACCATAGCCATTCTGGCACAGGCCGTTCAGGCTGAATTTACAAATACCGGCAACGATCTGTCACACCTCGAAAAGGGACTTCAGGCCAAAACCATTTCGAAAATGATACAGCGGCTGGCAACCGTAAAAAGCGTTTCACAGCCGTTCAATTCGTTTGGCGGACAGCCCGTTGAATCAGACGAAGCCTATTACCGTAGGGTGAGCGAGCGTTTGCGGCATAAAAACCGAGCCATCACGCTGTGGGATTACGAAAACATCATTCTTCAGGAATTTCCGGCCATTCACAAGGTAAAATGTCTGAACCACAGTTCCGAAACTTCGTTTCTGGCGCCCGGAAATGTACTGCTTGTAGTCATTCCGGATATTATCAACAAAAACGTGTTCGACATTTATCAGCCAAGGGTGAGTAAAGCCACGCTGAATGCCGTTCAGAACCACGTCAGCCGGTTGAACTCGCTGCATGTCAAAGCCAAAGTGATTAATCCCGATTACGAGGAAGTTACCGTCGATCTGAAAGTAAAATTCAAAGCCGGTTTCGACGAAAGTTATTACCTGAGGGTTTTGAACGATGATATTACGCGTTTCCTTTCGCCATGGGCTTTTGAAAGTACCGCCGACATTCAGTTTGGAGTGACTTTGCATCGTAGCATCATCATCAATTATATCGAAAAACTGAACTACGTCGATTACGTGGAAGAGGTGAAACTGATCAAAGGTGGTGAAATCAGCTTTACCAGCGTCACGCCGTCGAGCCCCAAAGCCATACTGGTTTCGGCCAAACAACACATTTTGAGTATTGCAACCAAAAGTTGTAAAGTAATCACTGAAACAGTAGAAAAATGTCAGACTTAAGCACCAATACCAGCATTCCGAAGCATGTAGAAACGAAAGACGATCTGGATTTTTCGTTCCTGCGGAAGAAAGGCCTGGAATATATCGAAAAGCTTTCGGGTAACCTGTGGACCGATTACAACACGCACGACCCGGGTGTGACCATGCTCGAAATGTTGTGCTATGCCCTGACTGATCTGGGCATGCGCATGGAAATGCCGCTCGAAAACATTCTGGCTCCGGAAGATAAAACGGCGCAGAAAATCTCGGACCAGTTCTTCAGGGCAACTCAGATTTTGCCATCGAAATCCGCGACTGAAGCCGATTACCGGAAGCTCTTTATCGATATTGAAGGCGTGAAAAACTGCTGGCTCAAGCCGTTTGAACAAACCGTTTATCTGGATTGCAAAAACGACAAACTGGCTTACAGCACCAAGCTATTGGCCAAGGTCACCGGCGATTTCAACCTTCAGGGTTTGTATTCCATCACGGTAGATTTTGATGCGCTGGATGTAGATCTTTTCCCAACCGACGAGTTGAAAATTGCAGAATACGACCGTATTAAAGCGCTGATTACCGAACGTTTCCACGCCAATAGGAACCTGTGCGAAGACCTGTCCGAAATTACCAAGGTAGAAGTCCACCCGATTTCGGTTTGCGCCAGCATTGATGTGCTTCCCGAGGCTGACGAGGAACTGGTTCATGCCAAAGTGCTGCGCGCCATCGATAACTATTTTTCGCCGTCGATCCGGTTTTATTCCCTGAAGCAAATGTTCGACAAAGGATATACTTCAGACCAGATTTTTGAAGGGCCATTGCTGACCAATGGCTTCATCGATCCGAAAGAACTGGAAGCGGCGAGTTTGCGCACCGAAGTCCGCCTGTCCGACATCATGCAACTGATTATGAACGTCGAAGGCGTCAATTTCATCAAAGATATTTCAATTAACAATTGTAAAAACCCAACCGACGAAACCGATAGCTGGCTGATTTGCGTTGAACCGGGCAAAAAACCGGTTCGATGCACAGACAGCGCCTACAGCTATTACAAAGGAGTTTTGCCGGTAAATGTGAATCAGAAGAAAGTCGAAAAATACCTTGATGAGCTGGAACAGGCCGAAAAAGCGGAGCAGGCTCTCGTGAGCCTCGACATGGAAATATCGGTTCCGACCGGAACGTATTTCAATACCCAGGAAAACACCACCATACAAAACGATTTTCCGGACACCTACGGAATTGGCCTCAACGGATTGTCCTCGCAGGTTGGGACTGCCCGTAAATCGCAGGCGCGGCAACTGAAAGGCTATTTGCTGTTCTTCGACCAGATTTTGGCCAGCTACTTCGCGCACCTTGAAAAGGTCAAAGATTTGCTTTCGGTCGACAACCGCCTGAAGAAAACCTATTTCACGCAGGCCGTCAGCGACCTGACCGATTTTAGCGACCTGGTTTCCGATTATCCGGGTGACCAGCCAGGCGATCTGAGCGACTTGCTTTTTGCTGAACTCGATCGCAACATCGAACGCAAAAACCGGCTGCTCGACCACCTGATTGCCCGTTTTGCCGAAAAATTCAGCGACTATACTTTCCTGATGAAACAGCTTTACGGCGACTATGCCAGCGAAGCCATTCTCCATTCAAAAGAAAATTTCCTGAAAGATTACGACATCACCAGCCGCCAGCGTGGAAGCGCATTCAATTATTACCGACAACCGGCGAGCGAAATCTGGGATACCGGAAACGTGGCCGGAGTCGAAAAACGGATCGCGCGGCTTTCAGGAATGAAGAACTTTTTCCGCCGGAATTTATCCGCTTCGTTCGTCGAAATTTACGACCTGATTGATTCGGACGGCAACAAGGTTTACCGCTGGAGAATACGGAATGAAGCCAGCGAAATCATTTTGTCGGCTACCGAAAATTATATTCATCCGTCATTAGCCGAAGATGAACTTTACCTAGCAGTCGTCAAAATCATCGAAACGTCTCCGGAAACGATTAAAAAGGCGTTCAAAAAGTTCATTCCCGATGAATCTGAAACGGGCAATTTTGAAATTCAACTGGCCGATTCGGGCAAATATTCGTTCGATATCATCAACCTGGAAGCCCCGGCCAACAGCACCAAACGGATTATTGCACGGCAGTTTAGCTATTACGATACACAGGAAGAACTGAAAAAAGCCATTCTGGAAATCATCGAATTCATGACCATGATTTTCTCGGAGGAAGGCATGTTTCTGGTCGAACACATTTTGCTGAGGCCTGACAGTTCAGCAACCGATACGCCACTCGATGAGTTTATGCCGATATGCACCGACAACTGCACCAGTTGCCAGCCGGTCGATCCGTATTCGTACCGCATTTCGGTGGTACTTCCGGGCTGGACGTACCGCTTTGCCAATCCTGACTTCCGGAATTTCATGGAAGAACTGATCCGCAAGGAAATTCCGGCGCATATCCTGGCGCGCATCTGCTGGGTGGGCTATCGCAAAAACGACGTTCCCGATCCTGAAAACGAAATGCTTCAGTTCGAAAAAGCCTGGAAGGAATTTTTGCTGGCCAAAACCAGTTCCGCACCGGATTTAAACCTGAAGCTCAAAACGCTGAACCAAATTTTAAGTGAATTAAACACGATATATCCGACCGGTAGATTAATCGATTGCGACGATGAAACCGATTCGTTGAAAGGCAGAATCATTCTTGGCAGAACCTTTATTGGAAACCTTTAATTAGCAACGTTATGGCAACAAAATTATCAGAGATTACGACCCAATATCATACTTTTGAGGACAACCAGGTTTTAACCAAAGACCAGCTCAACGAATTCATCGATTATTTCGAAGACCAGGACCGCCTGTCGCGCATTTGCCTGAGCGGAGTGGGCATTGTCTGCGGTTTCGAACTCAGCCTTGACTCGGGAAAACCTTCGGTTACCATCAGTCAGGGTGCGGGCGTAACCACCGACGGCGACCTGATCAAACTCCGGAAAAACATTGCCGGTTCGGGACTGAAATCCATTGATCTTTCGGCCATTGAATACACGCATTACAAACCGTTCGAGGACCGTTTTGCCAACTACAAATTCTTCAAAAGGCTGGTTAACGTCGATGGGAAAATCAAGGAGATGCCCATCGAAATACTGGAACTTCTGACGGCAGATGCTGAAGGAGCCATTCCGCTGAGTTCGCTTTCAGGAATAAATATTGGCGCGGTTTCAAAATTTAAAAATCCTGCACTTGCCGATATAAAAGGTGCTTCGCTTTCAGAATTGAAAGACACTGCTTTCTCCCGATTTACGGATAGTCTGATTTCAGGATTGACCAACAAAGTGGTTTTGCTTTACCTCGAAGCCTACGAAAAAAAGGCCGATTTGTGTACCTCGATTGATTGCGATAACCAAGGCGTTGAGCAGGTTGCCCGGCTCCGGGTTTTGCTGGTTTCGAAGGCCGATGCCGATTACATCGCCAGCCTCGACACCATTTTTTCGAAGCACAACGTGATTGATTCGTATTTCAATTTGCCTGAAGTGGCCGTCCGCCGCGTGGTCCTGAACAAAAGCAACACGGCCAATTACAACGAACTGAAGCGCGCCTATTTCACGGCTTTAACCACCGACCCGCTGATTACCAATCTGTCGAACGGAATTTCGCAGATTGCCGGTGATTTCAATTTGCTTTTGAACCTGAATATCGCCGACGATGACCTGAAAACTGCACTGGCCAAACTGAAAAGCATGGTTGGGTTCAGCGCCTATAACATTCCGTTCAACGCGCAATACCGCTACGATTGCGTCAAAGACATTGTGGACACTTACAACGAACTAAAATGCCATTTAACCGAACTCAAGGAAGAATGCTGCCCCGACATCAAAGCATTTCCGAAACACTTGCTGCTGGGCGACCTGGACGAAATCGGGAATGCGGTAAAACATCATCGCCACAGCTTTTACAAATCGCCGATCCTGAATGGCGGAGCCACTAAAATCAAGCAATGCCGAAGCCTTTTCCTCCGGATGCTGGAATTGATCAACCAGTTCCAGACCTCGGTTGGCGACATTAAAATTACGCCTTCCAACAAACTGCCCGAATTGAGTTTCCGGAGCATTCCGTTTTATTACACCGTTGACGACGCATTGCTTTCATCGTGGAATTTCTTCAAGACCGAAAAGAACCGGCAGAACACCAATCTGAGCTACCACACTGAAAACTTATCGCCAGCGACACAAATTCAGAATCCGCTGGTTTACAATACCGACCGGTTCGATTTTTACCGGATTGAAGGCCATCAGGGCAAAGTCTATCAGGATGTGCTCGAAGAAATCGATAGCCTGAAAACCCAAAACGGACTGGCTTTCGATGTCAAAGCGCTGTCGGTGAACATCAATACCGAAAACCTGAACATCGACGATTACCAGTGCGAATTCGAAGACCTGAATGTGCTGCTCCGTGCCTGGACCGCCGAGCAAGATTGTGTTTTGGGCGAAGTGGCCAGTTTCTTCTCCGGATTCAGCACGAGAGTTCCGGGCGCGAATGTCAAAGATATTGGCCTGAGCCGGGCTGTCCTTTCCAATCTTGATGTGGCTACCAATCTGAACAGATTATCCATCAATACAAATATTGATTTAAAAACTGCTGAGGCAACCCGATCCGTTCCTGATGCGAAAATTTCTCAGGCAACAACCTATACCAAAAGCAATGTGATTGCCGATAACCTGACCATCCAGGCCGATGCACTCGGAAATGTGATGAAAGTAGCGCTTGACCAAACCGTTGGTGGTTCGGTAAACGACGTCATTGCCAAGGCAAATTTTCTAGCTGCCGATCTGGTGAATACAGACGCATGGAAAGCCGAGCCCGAAGTCAAAGCTTTTGTAATTGACCAGTCGATTGAGCTGATGGCTTATACCCATATCCTTTCGCAACGGATGCCGCTGAATTTGGTTGATGTAAATTCCATCCGCATTTCGGCCTACAAACTGACCATGGATGATTTGTGTGCAAGGGTAAAACGGATGAAAGCCAGCTACCAAACGACAAAATTATCCACCGAACTGAAATCGTTTATGGGATTGCTGATCAACCAGCTTTCAAACGTTTGTTGTTCAGGAAAGAAGCTACAGATTTTACTGGAAGAAATTGAAAAACGCAAAAAGGACATTTTAGTCCGGTTGCAACTTTCAAGCTTTATCGAAACCAATCCGGGGCTGGAACATCTTGCGGGCGTTCAGCCGGGCGGGACTTTCATTTTGGTTTACCTGAACAAGGCGGTAACAACAGTGCCGCCGGTAATCGGGATTCGAGATGTAGCCGCTGCAAAAGATGTATTTGCGACCTCAACGGCACTCAACCGCGATGTAGCGGTAAATAAACTATCGGTAGCCGACCGGGCAACCAATCTTCTCGATATCAATACCAACCTAAGAGATATAAACTTTTCGGATTTCATCCGGAGACAACCTGAATTGCCCAATTACACCGTG
>Ga0208789_1001720_pt1 | contig 11371 bp, 8 predicted proteins | sample Methanotroph_Enr_FD_187368 | JGI IMG/M metagenome (GOLD analysis project Ga0208789, IMG submission 187368) | Enriched soil microbial communities from Old Woman Creek wetland in Ohio, USA - Methanotroph_Enrichment_5 (SPAdes) (version 2) | ecosystem: Environmental > Terrestrial > Soil > Wetlands...
ATCAAAATAGTACAATCGAGGCTGAACCCGAAACTTGATTTCGAAGGAATACTGCTTACCATGTACGATGGACGCCTGCGCCTGTCGAACCAGGTGGTGGAAGAAGTGAAAACTCATTTCCAGGATATGGTTTTTAATACGATTATTGCTCGCAATACAAGGCTGGCGGAGGCTCCAAGTTTCGGGCAAACCGTGCTTATGCATGATGCCGGCAGCACAGGTTCGCTTAATTATCTTAACCTGGCCCGCGAAGTGTTGCAAAAAAATCACATGACCACCCTTACACAAGATCAAAAAGAAATAAAGGTTCAGGAATAATGGCAATTCAGAAAAAAACAGGATTGGGACGTGGTTTGAGTGCGATACTCGAAAGTCCTGAAACGGATATTACATCGAAAGATATTTCGGGTAATTATGTGGCCGGAGCAATCGCCAATCTTCCTGTCGGAAAAATTGAGACGAATCCTTTTCAGCCCAGGGAAGATTTTGACGAATCTGCTTTGGCTGAACTCTCGCAATCCATACTCGAACAAGGGATTATCCAACCGCTTACCGTCCGGAAAATGGGATACGACAAGTATCAGCTGATTTCGGGCGAACGCAGGTTCAGGGCAGCCAAACTTGCTGGAATCGAGGCTGTTCCTTGTTACATCCGCGTGGCTAATGATGAGCAGATGCTTGAATGGGCTTTAATTGAAAATATTCAGCGGGAAAACCTGAATGCTATCGAAATTGCCATCAGCTACAACAGGCTCATTGAAGAATGCAGCCTTACCCAGGACGAACTGAGTAAACGTGTCGGAAAAAACCGGACTACTGTTACCAACTACATGCGATTGCTTAAATTGCCGGCTGAAGTTCAGGCTGCTTTAAGAGATGGATCCATAAGCATGGGTCATGCGCGTTCATTGATTAATGTGGACGATGAGACAAAACAGTTGCTTATCACTCGCAAGATCATTGCCGAGGAACTTTCAGTACGTGAAGTCGAAAAACTGGTTCGCCAGCTCGACAAAATTGTTTCGCCTGTATCTAAACCCGGCAGGATTGCACTTCCGCTGAAGTATGAAGTGATGAAAGATTCTCTCCAGGAACGTTTGAACAGGAAGGTGGAACTGCATCGAAACCCAAAAGGTAAAGGAAGCATTGTAATACCTTTTATTTCAGATGATGATCTGCAGGCCATTATTTCAAAGTTAGGAATTGATTAGCACCAGTGATAAGTAACACGATATATAATTATAAACCACAGGAACAAAGTCTGCCGATTTCCTTATCAAAAAAGGTTCGCTGGCTTTGTTTTGTTTTTATGATATTGGCTTTGTTTGCGAATTTCTCGGCAAATAAAATTCAGGCCCAGGATACCAATGCTGTTGTTCAAAAAACGCTTCCGGCTAAGCCTGAGATAATTCATTCTCCCCGTAAGGCTTTGATTTTCGCTCTGGTTTTGCCAGGCTTGGGTCAGGCGTATAATCATAAATACTGGAAAATCCCTATAGTTTATGCCGGATTCGGTACCATGATATATTTTATCCACGCTAATGGTAAGTATTACAGGGACCTGCGTGATGCTTATGAATGGGTTGCGGTAACAAGTCAAAAAAACTATCCGCCTACACCCGTTAATTTATTTCCCATTCCCGCACCGCCTAACGACTGGGCTAAAAAAGGATATACAGCAGATCAGTTAAAACAAGGACGCGATTATTACCGCCGAAATCTGGAAATTTCCTATATTGGCACAGGAGTATGGTACATTCTTACTGTTGTTGATGCTGTTGTTGATGCTCACTTTTTCGATTATAATATCAACGATGACCTTACCCTCAATGTTCAACCCTGGATACCAGCACTGGGAATGAATACATCCAAAAGTATTTCAGGAGGCATTAACCTGACGTTACGATTTTAATAAAAATAATAACGAAGCAATACACACGAATACTTTGTAAAGTAAATACTCCTGCCTGAAAATCAATAAAAATCATTTTTTAACATTACCATATTTAAACATACAATGAAAATAGCTCTTCTGGGATATGGGAAGATGGGACGCGAGGTCGAAAAGATCGCAATTGAACATGGGCATCTAATCGCGCTTACTTTTAATGATGAAAATGATTGGAAAGAAAAAGCGGGACAACTTAAGGATTGTGATGTGGCAATTGAGTTTTCAATGCCAGAGATGGTGGTTGAAAATATTCACAAATGTTTCGAAGCAGGCATTCCGGTTGTGGTCGGAACCACAGGATGGTACGATCAGTTTCACCAAATTTCGGATCAGTGCATCAGTAGCAGCAATACCTTGTTTTATGCTACAAATTTCAGCATCGGTGTAAATATCTTCTCTGATATAAACCGCCGGCTTGCCTCATTACTCGAAGACTATCCCATGTATTTGCCTGCCATGGTTGAAATTCATCATATCCAAAAACTCGATGCTCCCAGTGGAACAGCCATATCACTGGCAAAAGATATTATAACTGCAAATTCACGTTTTACGAAATTTACAACTGAAGGAGCTCAAGCTGACGGAATACCTGTTCAGTCGGTACGCGAAGGGAATGTCACCGGCACACACACAATTACCTGGAAATCCGATATCGACCAGATTACGATTACCCATGAAGCATTTAACAGGCGGGGATTTGCACTTGGTGCCGTTATGGCAGCCTCCTGGGTGCTAAACCGCAAAGGTGTTTTCACAATGAAAGATATGTTGAATCTGTAAGATCGCTTGCGCCCGGATTTATGATGAACTGACATTTTTAACACATTTTAACGCTGCAGCAACCGAAATCATGTAACTTTAGGCAGATATTTGCGCCAAACTTCAACTGCAGCATACTTAATAAATGGCTTGCCACGAATAAATAATGTAGAAATGCATAGTCTTATTCAAAAATTAAAATTTTTTAATCATAACTAAAGGTACCCTATCATGGATCTGATGACAATTTTATTGCTTATTATCGTCCTTTTTCCAATGTTGAATTATTGGATTTTCGAAGATGCCGGAGTTGGTGGATACAAAGCACTGATTCCATTATACAATTACTACATCTGGGTTAAAGTTATCGGCAAACCATGGTGGTGGCTAGTATTGATGTTGGTTCCGTTTATCAACATATTTATGATCATGCTGATGATTGTAATGACCGCCGTAAGTTATGGCAAGTACACCCTGGGGGCACAAGCGCTAGCTGTCCTGTTTCCCTATGCGTACCTCCCATATCTGGGCATTTCGGAAAAAGAACATTACATCAAACCTGAGAACAGAGTCAGGGTTAAAAAGTCGCAGATTCGCGAGTGGACTGATGCCATAATATTCGCTGTAGTTGCAGCATCAATTATCCGCATCTTCATGATCGAAGCGTATACAATCCCTACTTCGTCGATGGAAAAATCGTTGTTGGTGGGTGATTTTCTTTTTGTGAGCAAGATGAGTTACGGTCCTAAACTTCCCAATACCCCGCTAGCCTTTCCGTTTGTGCATCATACCATGCCATTGACCAAATACACCAAGTCCTACGTTGAATGGATCGAATGGCCTTATTACCGTTTCCCGGGATTTACCACTGTAAAACATATGGATGTAGTAGTTTTCAATTATCCTGATGGAGATACCGTTGCGCTCAAACAGCAGAATTCGAGTTATTACTCCCTGGTACGTCAGCTTGGCCGCGAGCGGGTATGGAATGATAAATTTAACTTCGGAGATATTGTAGCCCGGCCGGTCGATAAACGCGAAAATTATATTAAACGTTGTATAGGATTACCTGGAGACACCCTTCAGATAATTGATGAGGTAGTGTACATAAATAGAAAACCAGTTGATTTCCCTAAACTCTCACAATTCATGTACGAGGTGAAAACAGATGGAAATCCTATTAACAGGCGTGTACTCAATAAGCTTGATATTACCGAGGAAGTTCAGATGAACGAAGCAGGAAACCAGATAATTACGTTAACCCAGGAATCTGCAGCCAAACTTAAAGAATTGCCTAATGTAATTTCAGTGAATAAAATTATTCAGCCTAAAGGATTCTGGCAGCCGTATATCTTCCCTTTCGATTCCACTTATGCCTGGAATGTGGATAATTTCGGTCCGTTGTATATACCAAAAGCGGGGGCAACGGTTAAACTTACACTTGCAAACCTCCCGCTGTACCAACGGATTATTAATGCGTATGAATTAAATTCACTCTCGGTTAAAGATGGGAAAATATTTATAAACGGGAAAGAATCAACCGCTTACACTTTCAAAATGGATTACTACTGGATGATGGGTGATAACCGCCATAATTCAGCCGACAGCCGGTTCTGGGGATTTGTCCCCATCGACCATATTGTAGGGAAAGCAGTATTTGTCTGGCTCTCGCTTGATAATAACAAGCCTCTGTTCGGCGGCAAAATCAGGTGGAATAAATTATTCAGGGTGGTGCGTTAACGATTTCAACGATCCTTACGGGATCAGTGATTTCCTTTGATTTCTGATTTGAAATTATTGTTAACCATTTTACACATTAGCATCAATAGTTTATGATACCCTTATAGCATTGCCTGAAAAAACAAATCAATAGAAAGAACTTTTAAAGAAGTATGCTTAAAAGCGTTATCAAATTCAGGCAGATCTTTTCCATAAGATGGAAAAGATCTGTTTTTTTATGATAGAAAATGGCTGTCAATACTTTACTAAAAATTTCATATTTTTGCACAATTGTGTCTATTGAATTAAAATCACTTTCAGCATCACAAATCCACCTACGATTATACCTGATACAAAATAATGCCCCGATACACCTCAAATTCACTTCCCAAAAACACGTTTCAGGAAGAGCCCGCCAAGTCTCCTCCTGAAGCAAAAGAGAAGCAAAAAGTCAAATCACCGAAAGCGAAGCAGAAAGAAAACCTGAATCCTCAGAATTCGCGATTGGAAAAACTCTCGCAGGTTGTGGGTGTTTTTTCCTTGCTGACTTCATTTTTTCTTTTTATTGCCATTATTTCATTCCTGATCAATTGGTTTTCCGGATCTTCTGATGATATTTTTTCAGGCGTAGGATTTTCGCGAATCTTATCCGACAAGTCATTGGAAGCCAATAATCTGGGTGGCAGGTTAGGAGCAGCCGCTTCCGTTTTGTTTGTCAAACAAGGATTCGGAATCGGAACTTTATTTATTCCTATCTGGTTGTTTGTGCTTGGTGTCAGGTTAACCCTGAAACATAAGATCATCGCACTGGGTTCCAGCCTTGGATTTATTCTGTTAGCAATGGCATGGCTTTCGGTAACCCTGGGTTTTATATTCCGTAATTCAGCTCTTTCAATACTCGGCGGCATTTCAGGATATGAGTCATCGCTTTACCTCGAAGGCTTCATGGGCAAAATGGGACTGATGCTTCTCCTGATATTCATTTTTGTTGCTTTCCTTGTTGTAGTGTATAATTTCTCACTTCACCAGGTTAAAAACTGGCTCGAAAAGCGTAAAAAATCACTTTTAGGAAACGCTGAAGCGGATTTTATTAACCAGGATCCTGAATCTCTGGTCAATGCCCGGAATGCTTCGCAGGACATCCCTGTTGATAAATACAATACGGTTGAATTCGCAGTTAATGATATTGAAAAATCCAATTTCCCCGGTAACCAAACATCGCAGCAGCGCACAAACGGGAACGAACAGGCTACCAATACCCAGTTTGAACCGGTTTCCTTACCAAAAACAAAGCCTCAACCCAACACAGAAGTTGAATTTACGGTAGAAACCGCAGAAATACCCGCCCAGGCTGCAAAAACCGAATTTATTAACATTCCTTTGGTACCGCAATCTGTTAATCCGGATTTCGCTACGAATGGTTCTGATGTGGAACACCACACCATGGATACAGCTTATGATCCCCATCTTGACCTGGCTACATTTATGCTCCCGGGCATCGATCTTCTCGATGACTACGGCGCAGGTACGATCAGTGTGACAAAAGATGAGCTGGAAGCCAATAAGAACCGTATTGTTTCCACCCTGGGCAACTATGGCATACAAATTGACAAGATAAAGGCAACCATTGGCCCAACCGTGACCCTATATGAAATAATCCCTGCTCCCGGCGTCCGTATTTCAAAAATCAAAAACCTGGAAGATGATATAGCTTTGAGCCTTTCGGCACTTGGCATACGAATTATTGCTCCTATCCCCGGGAAAGGTACCATTGGAATCGAAGTTCCTAACCAAAATCCGGCTATTGTCGGGATGAAATCGCTAATTGCATCCGATAGATTTAGAAATAACCATTATGATCTCCCGTTTGCCATTGGTAAGACAATATCTAATGAGGAATTTGTCGCCGATCTGACCAAAATGCCACATATACTGATGGCTGGTGCGACAGGACAAGGCAAATCTGTTGGTCTTAATGCCATTATCACTTCGCTTTTGTATCAAAAACACCCGTCGGAACTCAAATTTGTAATGGTTGACCCGAAAAAGGTCGAGCTAACCCTGTTTTCGAAAATTGAAAGGCATTACCTGGCAAAACTTCCCGATTCGGAAGAAGCAATTATTACGGATACACGTAAAGTCGTCAGGACACTCAATTCACTAAATATTGAGATGGATAGCCGTTACGACCTTCTTAAGGATGCACAGGTCAGGAATATCAAGGAATATAACACCAAGTTTATTGCACGTAAGCTGAATCCGCTCAACGGGCATAAATTTATGCCTTACATTGTTGTGGTAATTGATGAGTTTGCCGACCTTATACTTACAGCCGGAAAAGAGATTGAACATCCTATCACAAGGTTGGCACAACTTGCGCGTGCCATCGGGATTCATCTGATAATTGCGACACAACGTCCAAGTGTGAACATCATCACCGGAACTATTAAAGCAAATTTCCCGGCACGTATTGCCTTCAGGGTTATTTCTAAAATCGACTCCCGTACCATTCTCGACACCGGTGGTGCTGATCAGCTCATCGGTCGTGGCGACCTTTTAATGTCGCAGGGCGGAGATATGATCCGTTTACAGTGTGCCTTCATCGATTTGCATGAAGTAGAGCGTATAACTGAATTTATCGGGTCCCAGCGTGGGTATCCTTCAGCCTATGCCTTACCTGAATTTAACGAAGAAGAATCTGAATTACAGCAGGAACTGGATCCCGGCGAACGTGATGAACTTTTCGAAGATGCAGCATACCTGATCGTTTCCACACAACAAGGCTCGACCTCTCTTTTGCAACGAAAACTCAAGCTGGGATATAACCGGGCAGGCCGTATTATTGACCAGCTGGAATCAGCCGGTATTGTTGGACCTTTCGAAGGAAGCAAGGCTCGTGAAGTAAAAGTTGCGACAGAGTTCGCTTTGGAACAATTTTTGAAAGACCTGAATAGCAAAAGAACACCCGAAGAATTCTGAAATAAAAAAAAGAAATGATGAAAAAACTGTTTTTGATAGTAATTGTAGCGGGACTTACCATTTCCGCATTTGCCCAGAATGATAAAAAGGCTACTGCCATCCTTGATGAGGTATCGGCTAAAACTAAAGCGTATAAAACAATCAAGATCGAATTTACCTATGCAATGGACAATGTGAAGGAAAAAATCCACGATAAGTTTAAAGGATCGTTAATATCCAAAGGTGATAAATATAAACTTACAGCTGCCGGCCAGGATGTGATCAGCGATGGCAAAACCGTGTGGACCTACCTGAAAGATGCAAAAGAAGTACAGATTAATAACGTGGGTGAAGATGACGATTCGTTTACTCCAACCAAGCTTTTAAGTGGATATAATAAAGACTTCAAGTCAAAATTTATCGAAGAAAAAGGGAATGACCAGGTTATCGAGCTTTATCCCCTGAAAAAAGGTAAATCGTTTACGAAAGTCAGGTTAACCATAGATAAAAACAAGAAACAAATCAGCAAATTTGTAATTTACGATCGTAGTGGCAGTACATTCTCGTATATCGTCGACAAATTTGTTGCTGACCAGCCGATTGCTGATAATGTATTTTCTTTTAACAAGGCTGAGCATCCGGGAGTGGAGATGAATGATATGAGGTAGGTTTTTGAACAGGGTTTCAGGAGTTTGGTGTTGGGAGTTAGGGATTGCTAAATATACAACATTAAAACTGGCTTATTGAACGGATACTTTTCTTAACCTCTTCCAAGATCCAAAACCTAAATTCGAAATCCGACATCGGGAATTTCTACCCTTTCCGACCCAACTTTCGTTGTATGATGTCTATATCAATCTGGCGCATCATTTTCCTTCCAATGCTTTTAAATCCGGGTGTTCCATCCGCCATCTGAAATTCGATGGTATCGTATAATTCCTGCAGTATGTCGGGTTCTGTTGCCGAAAGCCGGTAAAGTATCTGAATGCAGTACGTTTTTACGGCCACACTTTCGGTCGTGGCTGATAGCCATTCGAATGCAATATTCATCAGTTCTCCTTCCATTCCGGAAGGAAAAGGCAATCGGGCAATCATTCGCAATGCATGACGTTTCAGTCCGTTGTGGTTGAATTGGGGGAGTCTGGCTATCAACGCGGGAAGAAATGGTTCAGCCCATCCAGGTTTGTTTTCCGAGGCTGTATCAATGATCCAGGCTGCCCTGCGCGAAACAGGCTCCTCTGCTGTAAGATATATTCCCCAGAGTTCACCTACCAACTCGGGGCGCCTGGTTACAATATCGGCTACAAAGTCAGTATATGAACGGGAATTACCCTTAAGGAGCAATTCTCTGAAATTGGGTTCCTGCGATTCCATACAGCAAAAGATGCGGTTTTTATTTTATCCGGAATAAAAACAATTTTGAACAAGCCAAGTTATCATAAATATCTATAAATTTAAAGCTAGTCTTGATTTTTTTAATCAATTTTGCAGGCTATACTTCAAATACCACCTATGAAGAAACGAATTCATGTATTTATATTCTACCTTGCTTTCTGGTATCTGCTTTTTGTCCTTGTGAGAGTCGCATTCCTGATCGTATATTTCAATAAGACAATACAATTACCTGTTTCAGAAATAGTTAATACTTTTATTTACGGATTTAAACTTGATATTGCAATAGCTGCTTATATTGCAGTTTTACCATCCCTATTGCTTACTTTAACTTCACTTTTCAGGGGGAAATTCATAAAATATTTCTACGATATCTACACATCCATAGCTTTATTTTTCTGCTCTGTTATTATTCTTGGAGATCTTTTCATGTACAAGCATTGGGGATTCAGATTAGATGCAACACCCCTTTTCTATATGACCAATCTTAAAGCTATGACAGCCAGCGTAAGTATGCTTACCGTTATAGGTGGAATACTGGGAATTTTGCTCACAACCGCGTTGCTTTTTTACATTTATACCAAATTATTTTCCACGCTTCTTGCCACACTGGATAAAAACGTCAAAACTGGCATTATCTTATTACCCGCCACGCTTCTGCTGCTCGTAGTTATGAGGGGCGGAATTGGTATAGGGAGTCTTTCAACGAGTTCAGCTTACTTCTCGAAAAACCAGTTCGCCAATCATGCTGCTATCAATCCTGTCTGGAACGTAGGATTTTCGATTTCCGAATCTGATGACCTGGAACGTAAGTATTCTTATTACAGTGAAGCAGAAGTGAAAAAGCTGCTTGAGCCTCTTCATACCGCAAATGTTAATTCGGTTAACCTGCTCCGCAATAACCGACCCAATATTATCCTTTTTATTACTGAAAGTCTAACGGCGAAGGCACTTGAAGCTACCGGGGGACGGCCGGGAATAATGCCCCAATTGAACCAACTGGTAAAAGAAGGCGTTTTATTTGACCAGATTTATGCCGCCTCCGACCGCACGGATAAAGGCATGGCTGCCGTACTTGCCGGTTATCCGTCACTTCCTGGTTCAAGCCCCTTGAAATACCAGAAGCTGACACAGAAACTGGCTTACCTTCCTCAAAAACTGAATGCGGTTGGCTACAAAAGTGAATTTTATTACGGAGGCACATTGCAGTTTGCCAATTATCTTTCATTCCTGGTGCAGGCAGGTTTTGACAAAATGGTTTCGGATAAGGACTTCCCTCCTGCTGACCTGAAATCGAAATGGGGTGCATTTGACCATGTTGTTTTCAACCGGTGCCTGGCAGATACTCCGGATAATGATACTAAATTCTTCAAGACGATACTCACCCTCACCAGTCACGAACCTTTTGAAACTCCTGTTCCCATTGTATTTAAAGGCGATGATGATGATACAAAGTATCTGAATTCGCTGCATTATACGGATTCGGCCATCGGTAATTTTATAAAAGTAGCCAAAACCAGGAAATGGTGGAGCAATACATTGGTTATTATTATAGCCGATCATGGAAGCATGAGGCCTGGCAATTCGGAAAACTGGGAAAAAGCCAAGTACCATATCCCGATGATCTGGCTGGGCGGCGCCTTGAATGTACAGGATACAGTGATCAGTAATATGGCTTCACAAACCGATCTTGCGGCAACTTTATTGTCACAGCTTCAGATAAATCCGGATAATTTTAAATTCAGTAAAAACATCCTGACTTCCGGGTATATCCCCTATTCCTTTTTCACTTACTCCGGCGGATTTGGATTTATGAAACCTAATGATTTATTGATATATAACACAATAACAAATACGTATAGTGAACCTGTAATAAAAGCAGATAGTTTAAATGCAAAACAGGGTAAAGCCTATCTTCAATCTGTTTATATGGACTTTTTTAATAAAAACAAATAGATTGAGCCATACAATACATTTGAATCAATGCGAAAGTCAAGAATATTCTTTTGATGTAATCAGCTTATTACAATCAGGAATTATACTTTCCTTTTACGCATAGATTACTTTGGCTTTTTCACGGAACGGCCATATTTTTCATACTCAATTTTGAATATAGTGGCAGGCTCATTCTCATCATCGCCGACTTGTGACACTTTAGTAAAAATCAGGGGGTACTTTTCCTGAATAAATGCCATGTAACGTTCTACTGTATTGATAATTAACCCATCCTTTCTGGTGCTGTTACGGCGCAGGTTTGCAATAAGAATATGGGTTACACCACTATTCTGCAACTGGTTTAGTAATGAGTCAGGATAATAGAGTTTGATTACTTTCCCTTCTTTTATAAATGATCTCATGGTACTAACTGATGAAATATAATTTAGCCCTGCTGACTTGACTTGTTCAGTAAAAGCATCCCTGATGTTATCATTTACCTTATCCGCGAAGAAAACCGTATCACCAACAAAAAGCATAGCCAGCATATTCTCTTTTAGCATCGAATATAATTGAGGCGTAAGTTGCTTTCCATAAAAGTCTTTGTAGTTGAACAACATATATGATGATTCATCCTTCAGCCAGTTCTTTATAAAA
>Ga0208789_1001721_pt1 | contig 11369 bp, 9 predicted proteins | sample Methanotroph_Enr_FD_187368 | JGI IMG/M metagenome (GOLD analysis project Ga0208789, IMG submission 187368) | Enriched soil microbial communities from Old Woman Creek wetland in Ohio, USA - Methanotroph_Enrichment_5 (SPAdes) (version 2) | ecosystem: Environmental > Terrestrial > Soil > Wetlands...
CCGTTGTTGATGTTCCAGATGTGAACCTGTTCGTTCTCAAGCAGATTGGCGGCGTCGAGCAGGTCCTCGTCGATGGCGCACGAACCCTCGTAGTGCAGTTCACAGTCGGTCACCGTGGCGCGGTGAATCTTGGATTTGAGCAGGGTGCGCAGCATGATGGGTCTCTCCGTTGGCAGGGGGTAGGGCGCCTCAAGGCACCAGCGTGGTCGGTTTGGCGACGGCGTCGGTTTGCGGGTAATCGCGACTGAAGTGCAAGCCACGGCTCTCATGGCGGGACTGGGCCGAACGCACGATCAGGTCCGCCACCTGCACCAGGTTGCGCAACTCCAGCAGGTCGCGGGTGACGTGAAAGGTGGAGTAGAACTCATCAATTTCACCTTGTAGCAGGGCGATGCGGTGGGCGGCGCGCTCCAGCCGTTTGTTGGTGCGAACAATGCCGACGTAGTCCCACATGAAGCGGCGCAACTCGTCCCAGTTGTGCGAGATCACCACTGCCTCATCCGCATCGCTCACACGGCTGTCGTCCCATGCGGGCAGTGCCCGTGGCTCTGCCACCGGGGTCTGATTGATGACCTGCGTGGCGGCGCGCGCAAACACCATGCACTCCACCAGTGAGTTGCTGGCCAGCCGGTTGGCGCCATGCAGGCCACTGCAGGCGGTTTCTCCGATGGCGTACAGACCGCCCAAGTCGGCGCGTCCGTCCAGATCGGCCAGCACGCCACCACAGGTGTAGTGGGCGGCGGGAACCACGGGAATGGGCTGTTTCGAAATATCAATCCCCAGTTCCAGACAGCGTGCGTAGATGTTGGGGAAGTGCTCTTGCAGGAAGGTCAGCGGTTGGTGTGAAATGTCGAGATAGACACAATCGAACCCGCCCTTTTTCATTTCAAAGTCAATGGCGCGGGCCACTATGTCGCGCGGTGCCAGTTCAGCGCGTGCATCGTGCTGAGGCATGAAGCGTGTGCCATCAGGCAGCAGCAAGCGCCCGCCTTCACCCCGCACCGCCTCGCTGATCAGGAAGGACTTGGCGTGTGGATGGTAGAGACAGGTCGGGTGAAACTGAATGAACTCCATGTTCTGCACCCGGCAGCCTGCGCGCCAGGCAGCCGCAATGCCGTCGCCAGTGGCGGTGTCGGGATTGGTGGTGTACAAATAAACCTTGCCGGCGCCGCCGGTGGCCAGAATGGTGTGCGGCGCCTCGAAGGTGATCACCTCATCCGTGACATCGTCGAGTGCATAGAGACCCAGGCACTGATTGGCACCTGCCTGGCGGTTGCCCAGCGGGTCCAGCTTGGCGCTGGTGATCAAGTCCACCAGCGTGTGGTTTTCAAACAAGGTGACGTTGGGGGTCTGACGCACGCGCTCAATCAAGGTGCGCTGCACGGCCGCGCCGGTGGCATCGGTCACATGCGCAATGCGCCGCGCGCTGTGCCCACCCTCGCGCGTCAGGTGCAAGTTGCCGGCTTCTTCGGAAAAATGGACGCCCATTTCTTGCAGCCAGGCAATCGCCTGGGGCGCTTGTTCCACCACAAAACGGGTGGCGGCCACGTCGCACAAACCGGCGCCAGCCACCAGGGTGTCGTCTACGTGAGCTTGAAAACTGTCGTTTTTGTCCCAAACGGCGGCAATGCCGCCCTGGGCCAAGCCGCTGGAACCCTCAAACAGGGCGCGTTTGGTGATCACGGCCACGCGCCGGGTCGGCGCCAGCAGCAGGGCAGCATTCAGTCCGGCCAAGCCGCTACCGACAATTAGCACGTCAAAATGAAGAGTGGAGGGGGTGTTCACGTTTTTAGCATTCATGCGGGGCTTAGTTAATAACTGAATAGGCCAGACGGACGTAAATGGGGGCAAAAACTTCAGCCTGGGTGATTTCGATCAGGGTTTCCTTGGCAAGTTCGAGCATGGCGATGAAGGTCACGACCAGTACTGGCGCACCGCTCGCCGGGTCGAACAACTCTTCAAATTCGACAAAACGTCGCCCCTGAAGCTTTTTGAGCACCAGGCTCATATGCTCGCGCACCGACAGCTCTTCGCGCGTGATTTTATGGTGCTGCACCAGCTTGGCACGCTTCAAAATCGCACCCCAGGCTTCCTGCAGTTCGACCACGTTGACATCCGGAAAACGTGGCTGCAGTGATTGTTCAATAAACACCTGCGCCTGGAGGAAGTCGCGGCCAAACTGGGGCACGGCGTTGAGTCGTGCCGCGGCCAGCTTCATGCGCTCGTATTCCAGCAGGCGGCGTACCAGTTCGGCGCGCGGATCTTCGGCCTCTTGTCCCTCGGCCACTTTCTTGGGCGGCAGCAACATGCGTGACTTGATCTCAATCAGCATCGCTGCCATCAACAGGTATTCGCCGGCGAGTTCCAGATTGCGGCCGCGAATTTCTTCCACATACACCAAGTATTGGCGCGTCATGCCCGCCATGGGGATGTCAAGAATATTGAAGTTTTGTTTGCGGATCAGGTACAGCAGCAGGTCCAGCGGCCCTTCAAAGGCCTCCAGAAAGACTTCCAGCGCATCCGGCGGAATGTACAAATCGCGCGGCATGGCAAACAGCGGCTCACCATACAAGCGGGCGACCGCGACGTGGTCCACTACGTCCGGCATGCCGGATGAATCGGGCTTGAATTGGGCCAGCAACTCGGCGCTGTCAACCATGCCAGGCAGTCATTTTGCTATTTAATGTATAGCTATAAGCACCCTGTTTCAGGGGGCTAGAGGCCAATTTAGCTCTTAATCAGCAAGGGTCTGGTAGACGTAGGGTTTCTGCTTGACCTGGGCGGCTCGGTACTCGCGCCAGAGGCTCCAGTCCACGGCTTTGTCCCACAGCAGTTTCAGCCCCTGGCGTTGCTTCACGGCCAACTCAGGGTTCTTGGCCTTGATCTGATCGATGAACTGCGTTGCTTCAGACTGGTAATAGGGGCGGTGAAAAATATTCATGAACTTAAACCTTTCGGGGTTATTTTAGCGGCCTCCCAAAGCGTCGAATGGGGCGCCTGCACCGCAGCGTTTTGCTGTATAGAGGATAATGCCTGTTTGTCCCCAAGCTTGGGGATTTCACCAGCTATCGGATCGATAGCACTTAACCTTGGCTATGAATGACCGATTTGATGACTGAACTGACCCCCGATACCCTTCCCATGGCCTTTGCCCAGTTGCAGCTCGCCGCCCCTTTGGCGCGCGCCGTGGCCGACATGGGTTACGAGTCCATGACGCCAATTCAGGCGCAGGCCATTCCGGTGGTGCTGCAGGGCCGTGACGTGATGGGCGCTGCCCAGACCGGCACCGGCAAGACAGCAGCCTTTGCCCTGCCTTTGCTGCAGCGCATGCTCAAGCACGAAAATAGTTCCACTTCACCGGCCCGCCATCCGGTGCGCGCCTTGGTGCTGCTGCCCACGCGTGAGCTGGCCGACCAGGTGGCGCAAGCGATCAAGGACTACGCCAAGTACACCGAGTTACGTAGCGCGGTGGTTTTTGGCGGTATGGACATGAAGCCCCAAACGCTGGAGCTAAAAAAAGGCGTTGAAGTGCTGGTGGCTACGCCCGGGCGGCTGCTGGACCACATCGAAGCCAAGAATTGTGTGCTTAACCAGGTGGAATATGTGGTGCTTGATGAGGCCGACCGCATGCTGGACATCGGCTTTTTGCCCGACCTGCAACGCATCCTGAGCTATTTGCCCAAGCAGCGCATCACGTTGCTGTTCTCGGCCACGTTTTCGTCCGAAATAAAACGTCTGGCCAGCAGCTATCTGCAAGACCCGGTGACGATTGAAGTGGCACGTTCCAACGCTGCTGCCTCCACTGTGGAGCAGCATTTTTACAGCGTTGATGCGGATGACAAGCGTCATGCCTTGCACCAGATCCTTAAATCACGCGGCATGAAGCAGGCCTTTGTGTTTGTCAACAGCAAACTCGGCTGCGCCCGCCTGGCCCGCTCGCTTGAGCATGAAGGCCTGAAAACCACGGCACTGCATGGCGACAAGAGCCAGGATGAGCGCTTGAAGGCCCTCGAAGCCTTCAAAAGCGGTGAGGTCGATTTGCTGGTGTGCACTGATGTGGCGGCGCGCGGGCTCGACATCAAGGATGTGCCGGCCGTCTTCAACTTTGACATTCCCTTCAACGCTGAAGACTATGTGCACCGCATTGGTCGCACCGGGCGCGCTGGCGCTGCTGGCTTGGCAGTCAGTTTTGTGGCCAAGAGCGACATTCGGTTGGTGGCGGATATTGAGAAACTGCTCAACACCAAAATCGAATTGGAAGCCGTTGAATTTGATGAAAACCTGCCCGACATTCGCAAGCAGGGCCGCATCAACGACGGTCATCGCATGTATGCCGAAGGCGCACAGAACGACTCCCGCCATGGCGCCCATCGGGCGGGCTCGCTGCGCGACGTGGCCCATGAAGGTCAATATGCCCGGCCGGAGCGGCCACCCCGGCGGGATTTCACACGACCGCTGTCGGCGCCGCGTGATCCGTTTTTTGACAAGCCCTACGAACCTGCAGTGGTGGCCGCGGAAGCACCGTCCTGGGAGGCCGCTGCGACTCGGCAGGGCGGGCGCAGCGCGTCTGCCAATATCAAGCCCAAGCGCCGGGTTGCAGCGCTGTTCAAGTCGGCGTAGTGCCTGTCCAGGCCAGGTTGGTCAGCCGGGTTTTTGGGCTTGCTGGCACTTGACCTGAATCAGCTTATGCTGCAGTTGTCGGTCGACCGGTTCGAGTCGCAGGGCGCTTAGGCTGCCCCCCCAGACGCAGCCGGTATCGAGCGCCAGCACGTCATTGCGTCCCAGCCAGCCCAGTGTGGACCAGTGGCCAAAAGCCAGCAGTACGCCGGATGTCTGGCGGCCCGGCACCTCAAACCACGGCAGATAACCGGCCGGTGCAGCGTCAACCCCACCGGTGGCGCTAAATTCCATGTGACCTGTCGGCGTGCAAAAGCGCAGGCGCGTGAGGGCGTTCACAATCACGCGCAAGCGGGCCGTGCCGGTCAGCGACTCGTCCCAGTGGTCAGGGTGGTTGCCATACATCTGCTGCAAAAATTCGCCTAGCGCCGCGCTGCGCAGTACCGACTCCACCTCTTTCGCCAAAGCGATGGTTTGGGTCGTGGTCCAAGTCGGCAGCACACCGGCGTGCACCATGAGTATTTCATGTCCGGCGACCTGTTCCAGAATCGCCATGCGCTGCCACCTGAGCCAGTCCAGCATCGCCTGCCGGTCGGGTGCGTCCAAAATACCATTCAGTGTGTCTTTGCGGCTCAGCTGGCTCGCTCCGTGGGCGATGGCCAGCAGATGCAGGTCGTGGTTACCCAGCAAACATTGCGCTGCCGCGCCATAGCCCATCAGACGTCGCAACACGCCGGCCGAATCCGGCCCGCGGTTCACCAGGTCACCCAGCAGGAAGAGTGTGTCGCGGCTTGGGGAGAAAGATATTTCATCCAGCAAGCGCTCCAAGGCGCTGTTGCAGCCCTGCACGTCGCCAATCAAGTAAAGTGCCATGGTGTTTATTCTCGCTTGTGATTTATGGAATTTTTGCTGATAGTTTTTCTGACCCTGCTCAATGCGGTATTTGCGATGTCGGAACTGGCCTTGGCCGCCAGCCGAAAAGCGAGACTCGCCGCCATGGCCGAGACCGGCGACAAAGGGGCGCAGGCAGCGCTGCTGCTGCTGGGAAATCCCAACCAGTTTTTGTCCACGGTACAGGTTGGCATCACGTCGATTGGGGTACTCAACGGCATTGTGGGGGAGGCCGCGTTCAGCGCAGGAGTCGCACGATGGTTGCACGGTTTTGGAGTGGCTGATAAAGCGGCTGCGATTTCAGCAACGGCGATGGTGGTGACGTTGATCACCTTCAGCACCATTATTTTTGGTGAGTTGGTGCCCAAGCGCATTGGTCAGTTGTACCCGGAAATCGTGGCGCGCTGGGTTGCGCGCCCAATGTTGTGGCTGGCCATCGGCGCCGGGCCGTTCGTGAAATTGCTCTCTAGCACCACGGCAGCGGTTCTCAAGTTGTTACGCATTGACACTACCGGCTCGCGTGCCGTGACCGAAGAAGAAATCACTGCCAGCCTCGAAGAGGGTGTCGACGCGGGCGTGATCGAGCAGCATGAGCACCAGATGGTGCAAAACGTGTTTCGGCTTGACGATCGGCCGCTGACCTCGCTGATGGTGCCGCGCACGGATGTGGAATGGCTGGATGCGTCCAATACGGTGGCCGACAGCCTGAAGCAGGCCGGCTCGGGTGGTGAAAGAGGGGCTCACTCCTGGTATCCGGTGTGCCGCGGCTCGCTCGATGACGTGGTGGGCAAGATCAGCGTGGCGCGGTTGTTGCAACTGGGCGCCGATACGCCGGGCACGATCGAGGCCTATATCACCCCCGCCACCTTTGTGCCCGAGACGCTCAGTGGCATGGAGTTGCTGGAGCAGTTTCGTGCCAAAGCCGGCCGCTTTGTGTTGGTGGTGGATGAGTACGGCGTGGTGCAGGGTTTGTTAACGCCACGCGATTTGCTGGAGGCCATCACCGGTGAGTTGCAGCCGGGCGCGCAGATTGATGCCTGGGCCACGCAGCGCGACGATGGCTCGTGGCTGCTTGATGGCCTGATGCCCGTGGGCGAACTCAAGGTCCGCTTGGCGATTGATGATCTGCCCGAAGAAGATCGTGGCCGCTACAACACGGTGGCGGGCTTGCTGATGTCGGTGTCCGGCCACCTGCCGTCGGTTGGTGAGCGCATTGCGTGCGCCGACTGGCAGTTTGAAGTGCTGGACCTCGATGGCAAGCGCATTGACAAGGTGCTCGCCACTCCGCTGGCAGTCTCCACGCAGTCGGGTTAAGTTATGTCTAGCCGTGCGTGACAACGCAGTTGCGCCCGCCAAGCTTGGCGTCATACAGCATGTCGTCGGCCTCCTTGATCAGTGCTTCGGCGTTGCGCGTGCTTGGAAAATGGGATACGCCGGCCGAAAAAGTGGATTCAAACCAGCGTTCTTCGAAGGGGTATCTGATGCGGCTGAAATCAACCCGGATGCGGTCAAGAATGTCAAACGCCTGATTGAAATCGGAGCCCGGTAAAACCACCAGAAACTCCTCGCCACCATAGCGGCCTACCAGATCCGTCTTGCGCAGACGTTGTTTGAGCAGCCAGGCCAGGCTGCGAATCACCTGGTCCCCGCTCGGATGACCATAGCTGTCATTGATGGTCTTGAATTGATCAATGTCGATCATGGCCACGGCGAGCTGTTTGCCGCTGGTGCTGGCCTCGTTGATGGACGCGTTCAGTTTTTCCTTGATCGTGCGGTGGTTGAACAGTCCGGTCAGGCCATCGTTTTGCATCGAGCGGCGTAGCGCCCGGTAGCGTTCAATCTTGCTCTTGACCACCGCGTTGAGGAAGACCGGGTTAAAGGGCTTGGTCAGGAAGTGATCGCCGCCCAGGCGCAATGCGTCCACCTGCAACGCCATGTCGCCATCGCCGGACAGATAAACCACCGGCGTCGACAGGAACTCGGCATGCTGGCGAACAATGCGCGTCGCTTCCACGCCGGTACAGTCCGGCATGTACATGTCCATCAGAATCAGGTCCGGCTCAAATTGGCGCAGTCCACTGAGCACGTCGGCCGGGTTGGCAACGGCGAACGACTCAATGCCGCTTTGTTTGAGTGTGCGCTGGATCGACTTGCTGGCCGTCAATGAGTCCTCCACCACCAACACGCGATAGGGCGGCTCTACTTCATTGCCGCACAACTCGATGATCCGGGCCAGGATGGTTGATTGCGGCGTGGCCGCGGCAAAGCAGAAGTCGCAACCCGCGCGTAGCAACACCTTGAGGCTGTCGAAGTCAGCCTGCTGCGTGTACACCATCAGTTTGCTGGCTGAAAAACGGGCACGCAAGGCCTGGATATGTTCGCACGCGGGTGCCAGCGCCATGTCATGGGTGTCAAGCAGCAAAATGCTGGGCTCTTCAGCTTCTGAGGGAACTCCTTGCCATGGATGAATTTCGGCCCGGATACCGAAGTAGGCCAGCTGCGTCACCAGGGCGCGCCAGGAACTGGCGGCGTTGCTGATAAACCAAATGCGTTGCGTCGGATTCAGGCCGTTGGCGGTCCCGGTTTCCTGGGATTCGCGCCGTTGCTCCATGGGGCGGGTGTTGCTGTCAATGAAGCGTGTGACCCGCGTGCCCAAGGACTCAATCTGGCTGCATAAGTCGTTCAGGGTGTCGACCGATATCTGGTGCCGATCCGCCTCATCAAACAGGGTTAGTGCCTGTTGTTCCAGCTGGTGCGATAACTGGTGCAGACCGGACAAACCCTGGTTCTGCAAAAAATCGGAAAAACTTGACAGGCACACCGCAAACTCGACGAAGGGCTCAAAGTCGGGGGACTTGAGATAAGTCCACCACTTAAAGAGAAGTTCATCGCTTTTCTTCTTGAGTTCAGCAGGCGGGCAAGACATGATTTTCTATGGGCGTCGATCAAACCATTATGACAGTGCAGCTTGCCTTGCCCTGGCGACTGCGTCCGCCACCACGGAGCCAATTTCCTATTGTGTGGGTTGGGCTATTCTTTTTCCGTTCCTGATCGATCACCCAACTTGGGCCGTGTACCATCATCGGTCATGAAAGTTGATCCCGCTATTGTTCAAATGTCCGCTGAAAACGTACGGGCTGAAGTGATAGCGCGGCAACCTGCCCTCAAGCTTGACCCCGCCATCATTCAGAAAATCAAGCAACAGGTGCCGATTTTTAAAGGCATGACGCCGGACTGTTTGATGCGCACGTTGGCGATGGCTGAATATTTTTCGGTCAAGGCCGGTGAGGTGGTGTTCAACGAACAAGATATTGGCGAGTCATTTTTTGTTCTGATCGCGGGTGAAGTGAGGGTTGAAAAACTCCGTAACGGACAAGTGGTAGAGCTGGCCCGGCTCAGCGCCGGCCAATGCGTGGGCGAGATGGCGCTGGTGAGCAAGCAGCTGCGATCCGCAACGGTGCGCGCCATCCGTGACACCGTGACCATGCGCTTCTATCGCGAACTCATTGATACGAACCCCGAAAGCGCACACATCATTTACCGCAATATCGCCAGCATTCTCGCCAGCCGATTGGACGACTCAAGCGTGATGCTTGCCGATCTGGCGAGGCGTCAAACAGCCCCTTAGAACCGGATGGCGATTCTTCTCGCGCCCATGGAGGGTCTGTTGGACTTTGTGCTGCGTGACATCCTGACCCGCGTCGGCGGCGTGGACCGCTGCGTGTCCGAGTTCATCCGCGTGACCAACACGCTGCTGCCCGAGCAGGTGTTCACGCGCGTCGTGCCTGAGCTTCTCAATGGTGGGTGCACCTTTGCGGGTGTGCCGGTCCGGCCCCAATTGCTGGGCTCCGACCCTGTTTGCCTGGCAGAAAACGCCGCCCGCCTGGCCTCCCTGGGGCCGCCCGGCATTGACCTGAACTTTGGTTGTCCGGCCAAGACGGTCAATCGCCACGGCGGCGGAGCCGCCTTGCTTGATGAGCCCGAGTTGCTATGGGCGATTGTGGCGGCTGTGCGCCGCGCCGTGCCAAAAGCCATGCCCGTGTCGGCCAAGATGCGCCTGGGCGTTCATGATGATTCACGGGTGCTGGAATGCGCGCTCGCGCTTGAGGCGGGTGGCGCCAGTGAGTTGGTGGTGCACGCCCGCACCAAGGCCGACGCCTACCGCCCGCCGGCCTACTGGGAGCGCATCGCAGACATTCGCGCCGTGGTGCGCATCCCTGTGGTAGCCAATGGCGAAATATGGACTGTGCAGGACGCGCTGCGTTGTCGCGAGGTGTCGGGCTGCGATAGCTTGATGTTGGGCCGCGGCATGGTGACCGACCCAGGTTTGGCCTTGGCTATTCAGTCGGCCATGGCAAGGCCTGATTCCAGCCCCGCGCCTTGGAGGAAGGTGCTGCCCGAATTTCCCTTGACCGCCTGCCCAGCGCAGTACCCGGTCATCAACTGGCAGGCCCTGCTGCCATTCATTGCAGACTTTTGGCGTCTGGTGTGCACGCGGCTGGATCGTCGCCAGCAAGCGGGGCGGCTCAAACAGTGGCTCAACTTTCTGCGTCGTCGCCATCCCGAAGCCGAGCTGGCCTATGTTGCGCTGCGCACCCTCAGCGAGCCTGCGGCCATTGATCAGTGGTTGGCGTTGCAGTGATAGACAGCGCTAACTACAGCCGATTGATTTTGCGGACCCCACGTTGCTCAATCAACAGGCAAAGTGCCATCATGAATCGATTACCATCACAAGCGTTCAGGAGCCTTCATGTTTGAAAATTTTCGTATTACGCAGCGTTTTATCGCTGTGGTTGTCGTTTTCTCGGCCGCCATGTGGACCGTGATCGGTGTCAGCTATTGGGGTCAGGCGTCGGCGCGGGAGAGTATCAAGACCTTGCACGATGGTGCCATGCAACCGGCCCTGCTGGCGGACCAGTCGATCGACAAAATTGTACAAAACCGCCTGCAGGTTTTGCTGGCGTTCCAACATGCGCCAGACGGGCCGCTGGTATCAGTCCATGAGCATGCCACCAGCGTCCATACTGACGCGATTGCCGCCAACCGGACCGAGGCAAACCGGATTTTTCAATTGATGGAATCTGCCTTGGCAAGCCCGGAAGAAAAAGCTGTTTTCGAGGTTACCAAAGCGAGCCGCACGGCCTGGCGCGACAAGCTTGACCTGGCGGTCAACGCCATCAAGTCAAACGACTTCAGTCCGGCCACCATGGCAACATTTCTCAAGGCCAGTCGTGAAGAAGGTGATGCCGCCGTCAAGTCGCTGCAGGTCTACCGGGACTACCAGGTCAAGAAGGCGAATGAAGCCTATGTGGCAGCCCAAAGTCGTTTCCGCACGGCGCTGATCGCGTTTGGGCTGGTGATATTGATAGCTGCCACGCCTGCGACACTGCTCACCTTCACCCTGCTGACGCGCATGCGCCATGGTTTCAAATTGGCCAATGAAACTGCCACCGCCATAGCGGGGGGCGACTTGTCGCACGCCGTGCCGCATACCGGTCGCGACGAGATTGGCGACCTGCTGCTGCACATGGACACCATGCGCAGCAAACTGCACCACGTCATCGGCCAGGTGCGCAACGGCTCCGATTCCATCGCCAACGCGTCGGCCGAAGTGGCCACCGGCACGCTGGACTTGTCGAGGCGCACCGAGGAACAAGCCAGTTCGCTGGAGAAGACGGCCTCCGCCTCCGAGGAGTTGACCAGCACCGTGCAGGCCAACGCCGACAACGCGGCCCAGGCGAACCAGCTCGCGGCCTCCGCTTCGGACGTGGCCAGCCGCGGTGGGGCGGTGGTGGCGCAAGTGGTCGACACCATGGAAGCCATCAACACCTCATCGCGCAAGATTGTGGACATCATTGCCG
>Ga0208789_1001722_pt1 | contig 11367 bp, 8 predicted proteins | sample Methanotroph_Enr_FD_187368 | JGI IMG/M metagenome (GOLD analysis project Ga0208789, IMG submission 187368) | Enriched soil microbial communities from Old Woman Creek wetland in Ohio, USA - Methanotroph_Enrichment_5 (SPAdes) (version 2) | ecosystem: Environmental > Terrestrial > Soil > Wetlands...
TCTAATAAAGGTATCGTTTTTTAATGCGGTCATGGATTTAATTATTCTACTTTAAAATTTTATGGTGTTTTAGCGCATGGGCAACATGTAAGCCCTGTGGACACTACCTTTGTTCTACCGAGCCACCTTTCTTACCAGTGCATTGCGGAACTCAAAGGGCAAGGAATCCCGGGCTCTATTGGCTGAGGTGGCATCAGAATAGGAACCATACTCTAAGATGAACTTCTCTTTGCCTTTGGCTATCGTCTTAATGACCCTAATATCCGATTCCAGTGCCGGGTATTTTTTGAGCATATCGTTAGCGGACGATTGTTTTGATAGCACCATAAGCTGCAAGGTGAAATTATTATCTGATTGTGCCAATAAATTCTCTGGCCCCGCTAGTTGAGATGCGGTCTGTTCTATCACTGGCGTTTTAGGAGCCGCCGCAGCTTCTACGGGCGCTTGCGGCATCGGGGCAGTTTCCAGCTTATTGACCGCCAATGGCTCTACGCTATTATGCATTTTGCTCAACGCAGCCGGTTTTGGTTTTTCTGGCGATGCTGCTAGCGGCTCGGCAATTTTCTGTTGTGCAACTGCCGGTTCTACAACTTCATTCACCGGCTCGGGCAGCGCTTTAACCACCGATTTTTCAGGGATAGGCGGCTTAACATTATTAAGCGCTTTACTTAACTCCGGCTGTTTTGGTTTTTCTTGCGATGCGCCTAGCGGCTCAATAATTTTCTGCTGTGCGGCAACAGATTGTTTATTACTTGGCTTCGGCTCAACCTGAACCGCACTCACCGGCTCGGGCTGAACTTCTATTTTTTCAGGCAACGGCTTAATAACAATCGTGCTGGACGCATCAGGTTTTACTGTGGGAGTAACAAGTTGCTGGTCAACGCTGCCTGCATTTGCTTCAACCGAAGGCTTTAACTCGTCATTTGTCGGCGCGGCTGGTCGCTGCGGCGGCTGGATGACTGGCTGAGCAGGAGGCAACGGGAGCATTATCTGCGCCTCTGGCTTCGATGGAACGGTCTCGGCATTGTCAGCTTTCTGTTCAATAGCGGCAGACGTGCTGACTTCCTTATCCTTGCTTTTTGACGATAGCAACTGAACGCCAAACGCTATGGCTATTGCCGCTGCAACGGCAAGGACAAGTATCCATTTCAATTTTCCGCTTGGCTTAGCGCCGGATAGGCCGGATACCTCGGCAATAATTCTTCCCGGAACGCCATGAGTGTCCCGGTAGATATGCGCTATCATGTTTTCGCCGATTGCCTTAAACGACAAGTTCGCGTAGGGTTTCGTTGACAGATCCTGTAAAAAATCACCGCACTGCTTTTCTGATAAGGGCGGTATCTCAACGATATGGCAATCATCGACGACGCGATCAGATCCGCGTTTGACCTGCAATTCGTCATGCGTTAAGGCGAAAACCACCCTTAAAACAGGATTTGCCGCTGCATATTGAATGATCGCGGCGATCAAACCGGGTACTAATGCACCCGCATTATCAACAATCAATACGACTTGTTTATGTTGGCTTTCGTACTGTTTAAAAGCCGTTGATAGCGATTTAACCGGCGCCTCAGCCTTTATGCACTGGGTTAATTGCCTATGAATCGTCTCAAAACTTAAATCGGCATTACCTTGTATAAGGCAATACTGCCACGACTCGATCTTACGCTTTTGCAAAACGTCGAGCAGCGTTGTTTTACCAATGCCTTCCGGGCCGCAGACAACCAGGGCCTGCGTCAAATTTGAAAGCAGATGAATTAATAAATCAAGCTTCTGCATTCGTTCCTTAGTTATCAAGGAATGGGCCACCGTATTTGTCTGATCACGGCGCTGCTGTTTCACATGATAAGTAAAAGTATCATCATCTACCATAGGTTTTAAGTGTCATCTCCAATAGTTCTAAGTCTACATCGACGGGCAAGGTCGCCATGCCGATTTTTTTCAACAGAATCAGCCTGATTTGACCGTCTACATTTTTTTTGTCTACTGCCATCAATTCCAGAAACCGATCGGAACCAATTTGTTCCGGGGGCTGTACGGGCAACTTGGCTTTTTTAAACAGCGCAATAATCCTTGCGACATCTTCCTCGTTTAGCCAGCCTTTTCTTCTGGAAAGATCGGCGGCTTGACAGGTGCCAATGGCAACCGCCTCGCCATGCAGATATGTGCCGTAACCGCTGCCCGTTTCTATTGCATGGCCGAAAGTATGGCCTAAATTTAACGTCGCCCTGACACCGGTTTCGGTTTCATCTTCGGCGACAATTTCAGCCTTGTTAATACACGAGCGCTCTATGGCATAAGCCAAGGTATTCTTATCTTTAGCCAGTAACGCGTCGATGTTGTTTTCCAGCCATTCAAAGAATTCGGCATCCCTGATCAGGCCATACTTGATCACTTCAGCCAAACCGGCAGCCAATTGACGCTCATCCAGCGTATCCAACACATCGGCATCGGCGATAACGCATTGCGGCTGGTAAAAAGCGCCTATCATGTTTTTACCCAGCGGGTGATTGACGCCGGTTTTGCCGCCCACTGAAGAGTCGACCTGCGCCAACAATGTGGTGGGTATTTGCAGGAAAGCGATGCCGCGCTGATAACAGGCTGCCGCAAAACCGCCCATATCGCCGATAACGCCGCCGCCTAAAGCGATCAAGGTGGCATTGCGGCTAAACTTGCAGGTCAGCAGTTTATCAAAAATCCGAGTAACAGAATCCAAGGTCTTGAATTGCTCGCCATCGGGCAATATCACTGTTTCGACCTGATATCCCTGCAAGTTTTTTAAAACCGCATTCAAATATAAAGGTGCAATGGTCTCGTTGGTAACCACAACAACCTGCTTGGACTTTATATGCTTTATGAACAATTCAGACCGGCTCAATAAGTCAGAGCCTATATAAATCGGGTAACTGCGGTCGCCTAATTCAACCAGTAGTGTTTTCATCTTTATTAATGCTTGAAGATTTGGTTGGCATAATCCAACCTGAATAGATTTTGTTTATTTGCAATTACTCGGCGGCCAAAAATAGAACCCCGACGTAGCGAGAGTAGTTCCGTTTATGAACGATTAGCCGAGTTGTATTCTTCTAAAATGTGGCTGACGACTTCTTTGCTTTGCATGACGCCTGTGTCAACTTTAAAATCGGCGCAAGACAAATACAGCGGCTCACGCTGTGCGAATAAGCTTTCTATCCGCTCTCTGGGGTTGTCTGTTTTCAGCAATGGGCGTTGCGTATCTCTGCGCGTCCGCTCCAAAATCCTTTCCACCGAACATTGCAAATAGACGATAAAACCGTTGTCTTTCAGCAATCTGCGGTTTTCCTCCCGCAGAATAGCACCGCCGCCTGTCGCCAGCACAATGCCCTTCATTTGCGTCAGTTGTTCAATCATCTTCTGCTCCCGGTCCCTGAATCCTTCTTCCCCTTCAAACTCGAATATGGTCGGAATATCCACTCCGGTTCTTTCCTCAATCGCCTTGTCACTGTCATAAAAAGGCACCGACAGTGCTCTGGCTAACTGCCGTCCTATCGTGGTTTTTCCTGCACCCATGAGGCCAACTAAATATATATTCTCTGATCGCGTCATGACCTGCCTTATTCTTGCGGGTTAAACCATTAAAAAAGGGGGCATTATGCCCCCTTTTCGCTCCAAGTAGAAGCAATCAATCGCTGGCTACATTATCTTTCATGATTTTTGGTGTGACAAAAATCAACAATTCTTTCTTAGTTTTATTAACTGTTGAATTGGTGAATAAAAACCCGATGCCTGGTAAATCGGCGAAAAACGGGATTTTATTCTTGCCATAGGATTCGGCTCCCTCATAAACCCCGCCTAAAACCACCGTCTCGCCATCTTCAACGAGTACCGATGTTGTAATCTGTCTTTTATCGATCCCGGGATTACCCGATACCGGGTTACTGGTACTGTTCGCATTGTCCTTCGTAATCAACAGATTCATAATGACCGATCCGCTTGGGGTAATCTGCGGCGTTGCATTTAATTTAAGCACCGCATCAATATAACTCGTTGTTGCGGGCTGGTTTGCCGTAGAAGCCGTCGTAACCGGAATCTGCACCCCTTGCATCATAACCGCCGTACAACGATCCATGGTCATTACCCTTGGGTTAGATACTATTTCGCCTTTCCCTTCAATTTGTAATGCCTGAAGTTCAAGATTCAATACATAGTCGGCACCTCTAACAAGGGTCATGCCCAACGCACCCGGCGGAGTCGACGTTAATCCCGCCACACCCAAATCAACCAGTTGGCTATTTAGCGTACCTATTTGACCAGTCGAATTAACTTGAGCATTAGTGTTGCCTTGAGTTCCAGATCCGCCTACCGCAAACGATTTACCGCCGCCTACACTGGCCTGTTTTCCTACACCAAACTTGACACCTAAATTTTCAGTAAAACTATCATCGGCAATAACAACCCGCGCCTCAATCATCACCTGACGCACAGGAACGTCGAGCTTGCGAATCAGCTTCTTTACATCTTCCAGCCGTTTTGTCGTCTCGCGCACAATCAAGGTGTTGGTTCTGGCATCAACAACGGCCGAACCACGGACCGAGAGCAAGCCAAACTTGTCATTTGACTCTGAGCCGGTTGCCCCTGCCCCTTGGCTTGATTGCCCCGCTGCCGAAGAACCTCCAGCAGCGGGAGTCGCCGATGAGCTGCTGGTTGAAGCCGAGGCGCCTGCGCCAGCACCAGTTGCACCGGTCACCCCGCACGCACCAAAAGCACCGGAATCACGGCCGCTCAACAGATTCCTAAAGTCTACCGCCTTGGCGTAATTGATTTTAATATACTCAGTCACCAGCGGATCTAATTGTTCAACGACTGCATCCGTTTCCTGCTGTTTCTTCTTATAGTCCTTAATCTTGTCCAACGGTGAAATCAGCGTGACATTGCCGGTCTCAAACTTTCCCAGATCCTTGGTCATCATGATAAAATCCAGCGCTTCATCCCAGGGCACATCGTCCAGCTTTAAGGTAATCGTGCCTGTTACATCGTCACCGGCGACCACATTCTGTCCGGTAAATTCGGCCAGAATCGCAATAACGCTGCGTATTTCAATTTCCTGAAAATTTAAAGACAATCTGTCGCCGGAATATTTGGTACGCGATCGATCCAGCGCATCTTTCTCTTCATTAGTTAATGGGCGGAACTCCACAGTCAACAACCCGTCCGCTTGAAATACGGAATAATCGTACAATTCATTCTGCACTGTAACGGTAATCGTGGTTTGCTGACCAGACGAAACCGTATCAATAAACTTAACCGGCGTCGCAAACTCGGAAACATCCAGACGCTTAGCAAGGCTTTCAGGCAGTCGGGTGTTTAAAAAGCTTATGACAACCTTCCCGCCCTCTTTTTTGGAGTTAACGATGGTATTGGGATTAGCCAGGGAAACCAGTATTCGCCCCTCACCTTTATCGCCTCGTTTAAAATCGAAACCGCTAATATTTTGCGCAGGTATTAAGGCAGCAACTACTGCATTAGCGGCCTTTGTTGCAACAGGCGCTGCAACGGATGGTGCGACAGCAACAGGTTTTATTGCAGCAGGCATCGCCGCCTTTGCAGAAGTCAAGGTCAACAGCACTTTATTGCCGGTCACCTTGGTTTCAAACGGTGTTGCCTCAATCAAGTTAACAACGACACGAACCCTGCCTGCGGCCTCTACCACATAAATACTGCTCGCAGCCCCTTGATTTATCGGGTACATTTTTTTTGCCAATGCGCTTCTTACGCCCGGAAAATCCAGGGCGATACGTGCGGGGTTTTCCGTTTTAAATATTTTTGGCGCAATCGCAGTTCCCGTCATTTCCATTTCAATCTGCAGCTTATCTCCTGACAAGGTTGCGAAGTCTATGCTTGATAGCGCCAGTTCATCGGCTCTGACAGGTGCAATTTGAAACATAAATAAGAATAGACCGAAGATCATGTGCGCAGATAATGATCGCCACGTTTTATCTTGCGCCCTGTGGGTATTGACCATAACGCCGCCTTGCTTATTATTCATTTTTTTATCCTCTTTCATCACTCTGTCAACGCCATTGAGGCCGGTTGTTCTCGCCATGTTCCCGGTTTATCAGGGACTATTTCCATCAATTCAATTTTATCGCTGACTATCCGTATGATTTTCCCGTAATTTTTACCCATATAGTTCCCGACCTTGACGCGATAAATTGTGCCGTCACTCGCTTTTACCAATCCCCACAGACTTGACTTCATATTTACAGTACCCACCATTCTTAAACCATCCAGAGGAAATGCTTCCAACTCTTCTTTGCGCCGACTGGTATCCGGCTTTATGCCGCTACCCGTTGAAACATCCACACCCTCGGCCTGTTCTGGCTGCTCCAGCGGCCTAAATGGATCGCGCAGGCCTTCGGGTTTAAACATGAAAGGCTCAATCACCTTGATTTCAGGCAATGGCTTAATAGGTTCTTTAGGCCTGGCCTTAACTTCTGAAATGTAGCGGTTTAAATCTGAAAAATCATCGCCACAACCCGTTAGCAAGGCCATAACAACCACACAACTGGCTTTCAATCCCGTCCGCATAACACGGGGCGCCAGTAATTTACGGTATTCCATTACTTTTGCCCCCTTTTCTTTTTAACCGCTGTAGTCGCGGCTTTATCATCGCCTTCGTTATAGGTCTTTACCATTGCACTCATCCTCATCTCCCCCCCCTTACCTTCGGGAGCAATGTTTACGTCATGCACGGTAACAATTCGGGGCAGCGAGGCCAATCCACTGACAAACAAACCCAATTCCTCATATTTGCCAACAACTTCAATACTGATCGGTAGCTCTGAGTAAAAGTCTTTACGTATCGGCGCGCCGGGCTTGAATAACCTGAACTCCAGGCCGCTGGCCAATCCTGTCTGGGAAATATCAATCAACAAGCTTGCAACTTCCTCTTTTGTCGGCATTTGCCGAATCATATCCTCCAACTGAGTCTCAATTTGCGCCAATTGATCCTCATAATCAGGAAGATTGATTGATTTCTTCTGCTTGGTCTCAAATGACTGTTTCAATTCCAGCTCTTTTTTCTCGGAAGCATCAAGCGCCGCCAACTGATCAAGCGTGTCGTAATAAATACCTGCGCCAAAAACCAGGGCGCATATCAGTGCAATCGCGGCCGCTTTAATCGGTAACGGCCAAGTCCCTGCCTCATTAGGATCCCAATTAATTTCTGAGAGATTCATTATTTCCCTCCGGCAGCTGCTTGCGCATTTTGATTACCCTGTTTGGCATGCATAGTGAAATCGCTTAACTGATCGGGGCCAACCTTGCTCGCTGACTGAATCACATCAAGAGCAGGCGCTTTCAGCCAGGAAGAGGCTTCAATAGCCCTCATGAATGCAGAGACGCGGGCATTGGATTGTGACTTGCCTTGAAAAGTCAGATCCCCACCCTTCTGGGTAAACGTCGTGAGAAAAACCCCGTCAGGTGTGACCTTCGGAAGCTCATCAAACAAATGCACAATCTCCGGGCGGCTTTCCTGCAACTTCTGAATTAGATCGATTTTGGTCAGCAACTTAGCTTTCTGTTCCTCAATCGTTTTGATTTGGGCAATTTTTATGTCCAATAAGGCTATTTCATCCTGTATGATTTTGTTTCTTTGTTCCTGATACGCTTTCAGCCCCTCAATATACAGATGGACCCCGGCAAAAATAAGCACCGTAAACAAAACAGCGACGCCAATTGCATTGATAAAATCCTGCTTTTTCTGCGCCCGCAGTTCTTCACGCCAGAGGAGTAAATTGATCTTTGCCATTAGTCAAAACTCCTCAACGCCAACCCGCATGCGATCATCATGGCCGAAGCATCATTGCTCAATGACTGGGGTTTTACCTTACTGGATAGAGCCATGTTGATGAAGGGATTGGCTATGACGGTAGGCACACCTATAGATTGCTGAACCAATTTGTCGATGCCCGGTATTGATGCACAGCCGCCTGCCAGAATAAGACTATCGATACGCCTATTCGCGCTTGATGAAACAAAAAACTGAATCGACCGCTGAATTTGCTGAACCATCGCCCTTTTAAACGGTTCAAGCACATCAACCGCATAATTGTCCGGCAGTCCGCCCAGTTTTTTTGCCAGACCGGCTTCCTCGTAAGTTAATCCGTAGCGGCGCTGAATCTCTTCCGTCAACTGCTTGCCGCCAAACCCCTGGTCTCTTGTGTACACGGTGCGGGAATTATATAAAACATTTAAAGCGGTCATCGTGGATCCTATATCCACGATGGCGACTGTTTGGCCTTCTACAGCATCCGGCAATTGGTCAATCAACAAAGTGAATGCATTTTCCATCGCAAAGGCTTCAACATCGACAATTTTGGCCTTTAAGCCCGCCTTTGCCAGCACCTCAACACGATCCTCAATAATTTCTTTCCTTGATGCCGCAAGCAGCACATTGACCATTTCAGGGTTATTTTCATTTTCGCCCTGGACTTCAAAATCGAAATTGACCTCATCAAGCGAATAAGGCACATACTGGTCGGCTTCAACCATGATCTGCTCTTCCAATTCATCGTCGTTTAACGAAGCAGGCATCGGTATCACTTTGGTCATCACTGAAGACCCTGCAACCGCAACAGCCGCATGTTTTAGCTTTGACCCGGATTGTTTTAGAGCAACTTTTATAGCTTCAGCTATGACTTCAATATTTGCTATATTTTTATCAATTACAGCGTCTTGCGGCAAAGGTGCTACGGCATAACTCTCAACCCGGTAACGAGCGCCGACTTTACTCAATTCGAGTAATTTTATAGCCGCCGTACTGATGTCAATACCAAGAACAGCACTTTGTTTCTGACTAAACCAACTCATTAACTAACCCTTAAAAAACTTGATGCCTTATGTGATCGATTGTGATCGAGCCGTTGCAATAGATCTCTCGGCAATTGCTCCTGCATTGCTCTACCTCCTGCACCCATGCAGCCGCCAGCTATAATACTCAACAACCACAAAACTTATTTACTGGCGAAAGTATAGTAGCCTTTTTTATTTTGATGCTTAAAATGTGTAATTTATTTGTTTGGGCTGTTTTTTCACTCATCTCCAGCATTATCGCTACTGCACCGTTTCCCAGGATCCCTTGTGGCTAAATTTCTAAAATGGTTTGTTATTTTTTTCATGACCATCATCTTGGCCGCAGCCATTTCCGGCTATTCTTTATACAACAAGCTTGCAGCCGACCTTCCTGACATTAAGACGCTGCATAATGTTCAATATCAGATACCTTTAAGCATTTACACTAACGATAACCTGCTGATTGCTCAATTTGGCGAGAAGAAACGCACACCGATCACTATAGAGGAGGTTCCCCAGCAACTGATTAATGCCTTCATTGCCTCGGAAGACGACAGTTTTTATCAGCACTCCGGCGTCGACTTTAAAGGACTGCTCCGGGCTGGCCTGCAACTCGTATTGACCGGCAAAAAAAGACAGGGCGGCAGCACTATCACCATGCAGGTCACCCGTAATTTCCTGCTGACCAGCGAGAAAACTTATACCCGCAAGTTAAAGGAAATCATGCTGGCGTTAAAAATAGAGCATGAGTACCCGAAAAACAAAATCATGGAGCTGTATTTAAACCAGATTTTTATGGGCCACCGGGCCTATGGCATTGCCGCAGCCGCTCAGGTCTATTACGGCAAATCCCTGGCTGAGCTAAGCTTAGCCGAACAGGCCATGATTGCCGGCCTACCTAAGGCGCCATCGCTATATAACCCCATCACCAATCAGGCACGAGCCATTGAACGGCGCAATTATGTCTTGCACCGCATGCTTGAGCTTAATCACATCACTCAGCAGGATTATCAGGATGCATCACAGCAACCTTCTACCGCAAGGCTGCAATCGGTCATACCTGAAGTTTCGGCGCTTTATTTAGCCGAAATGGTCCGGCAAAAACTTTTCGAGCTGTATGGCGAGCAAGCCTACACCTCAGGATTCAAGGTCCACACCACGATAAACGGAACTTTGCAAACAACGGTAAACCAAGCGCTTAACGATACCTTGCACGCCTACGACGAACGCCACGGATACCGTCATTCAAGCATCAGCAAAGGCAGTCATTTCAATGAAATCCCGGTCATCGGCGACACCTTGCCCGCCACCGTCCTGCGCATAAAAAACAATCTCGCAACGGCCAGCCTGCAAGACAAAACCCTCATTGAAATCCCTTGGGAAAACATGAAATGGGCCGGCAACATTACCCTAAGAACCGGCGACATTATCCGTGTCCGCCAACTGCCGAATAATACTTGGGCGTTAACGCAGGTACCGGAGACCGAAGGCGCATTTGTTTCATTGGATCCGGCCAATGGCGCCATTTTGGCATTAACCGGCGGTTTCGATTTCTATCGCAACAAATACAATCGTGCAACCCAATCAAAAAGACAACCGGGCTCAGGCTTTAAACCTATCATTTACACCACCGCCCTGGAACAGGGCTACACAGCAGCCAGCATGATTAACGATGCGCCCATAGTGATCGACATTCCAGGCCAGGAAAACGAGTGGCGCCCCGAAAATTACAGTAAAAAATTCTACGGCCCCACCAGCATCAGAGCGGCCATAACCCATTCGAGAAATATTATCTCGATCCGTTTATTGAACGAAATGGGCGTTGAAAAAGCCGTCGCAACGGCATTGCGCTTTGGCTTTACTGAAGAACAAATACCCAAGACCCTGTCCCTGGCGCTGGGCAGCGGCGAGGCGACCCCGCTGCAAATGGCGCGGGTTTATGCCACATTTGCCAACGGCGGCTTCCTGATCAAACCCTATTTTATTGAGCGCATCGAGTCCAACGAAGGCGAGGTTATTTATCAAGCCAAGCCTAAAATTGCCTGCCCTGCCTGCGACAGCACCCAGGAATTAAACCGCAACTACGCGCCCCGGATTATTACGCCGCAAATTTGTTTTCTGATGAATTCGTTATTACGCGATGTCGTTCAACACGGCACGGCGACAGCCGCAAAAGTACTGGGCAGACAAGATCTTGCCGGAAAAACCGGGACCACAAATGAACAGCGCGACGCTTGGTTTAATGGCTATACAAAGTCGAATGTCGCCACCGCATGGGTCGGATTTGATGATTTCTCACCGCTGGGGAATTCTGAAACAGGCGGTGTAGCCGCATTACCGATGTGGATAGAATTTATGCGGGTAGCGTTAAAAGACACGCCGGAAGCGCCTCTTGACATGCCGGAGGGTATCGTAAAGGCGTTTATAAACCCTGAGACAGGTCTGTTAACCGAGGATACAAATAAAAACGGGATATGGGAGTTCTTTCAAGCGGATCGAGTGCCAACCCATTTTGCATCCACCGCTGAGGACCCAGCA
>Ga0208789_1001724_pt1 | contig 11337 bp, 13 predicted proteins | sample Methanotroph_Enr_FD_187368 | JGI IMG/M metagenome (GOLD analysis project Ga0208789, IMG submission 187368) | Enriched soil microbial communities from Old Woman Creek wetland in Ohio, USA - Methanotroph_Enrichment_5 (SPAdes) (version 2) | ecosystem: Environmental > Terrestrial > Soil > Wetlands...
CGGTTTTGCGGACCCCGTCCCCACGGTAGGCCGCCCCAAGCATTTAGACCTTCTTTCTCTTCGCCGCCCCGACTGGGCTTCTCGCGGTCTTCCTCTCCTTCTTATATCTCCACTATCAAAGGTCTCGGGCGCTCCAGTTTTATTTCGTCTACTTTTGCCCTCGCCAGCGCCGCGGCGGCTTTTGTGATTATTATTACGCCGCAATCGGGCCGCGCCGCCGCTTCGTCCAGCGCCGCGGCCGCGCCGGCGGCGTCGGTCACCACGCGCCCCTCGACGCCCGCCAGGCGGAAGCCGCGCGCCGTGTCCTCGTCGCCGATGCAGTAGAGCTTCAAAGTTTCCACTACATCTTCCCGAGCAGCAGCATCGAGATCACGAAGCCCAGCACCGCGAGCCCCTCGGCCAGCGCCACGAATAGCAGGCTTCTGATCATCAGTTCGGGCTTCTCGGCGGCGGCTCCCATCGCGGCCGACCCGATACGCCCTACCGCGTACGCCGAGCCCAGCACGCAAAGCCCCATGGTCATCGCGGCGGCGAAGCCTACGCCGATAACCCTGTAATCGCTTGCGGCTGCCGCCGCCGGAGTTTCCTGCACCGCCGCCCCGGCCTCAAGGCTGAACCACAGACCCGCAGCCGCCGCGGCGAATATCCGCCCGTATATTTTTTTCATGCTTCCCCCTCTTTGCTTTCCAGGGTGAACGGCCTGAACGGCCGGCCGCCTCCCTCGAAGAACTTGCCGAAAAATTCGTAATACTCAAGACGCAGCGCCTGGACGGCGGCCACCATGCCCTCAAGCCCGATAGCCGCCGCGTTCCCCGCTATCAGGGCCAATATCCCCGCAAGGCTGTTCTCCCCCCAGGCCCCGTCGGCCGCCCTCTTGAGCGCCCAGGCGGCGGCGAGCAGCGCGGCGTGGCTCATCGCGTAGGCGGCCAGACGCACGAAACTCACGGTATTGGCCAGATAAAGCAGCGCGCCCTCGAAAGCCCCCACCAGCGCCTCGGCGGTTACGGCGAAGAAGCCTTCACCGGCCTCTTCTCCATGCGGCCTCAGCAAATAAAGCGCCGGCTCTTTCAGCGCCCAGCAGGCCAGCCCCGCGCCTATCACCGGAAGCGCGATGCCGGCCCCTATTTTTCCGGAGGCCAGCAGCAGCGCCGCCCAGTAAAAGACCAGCCCGGCGGCCCCGAACCTATCCAGCGCCGCGCCCAGCCTGTCGCCGCGCCGCGCGCGATTTATTATGTTCAGCACCACTCCCAGGCTTATAACTAAGGCCCCGGTCAGGACGGAAGCGGTCAGGAGCGCCAGTGGGTCACCGTCCAGCGGGTCGCGCCAGAGCGCGTATTTCTTAAAACTTTCCAGGCCGAAAAAACCGCCGTAGACCAGGCCGAAGAAAATGGAGGAAAAACCGCAGGCTATTACGGCGCGTCCCGCTTCGCGCTCTCCGGCGCCGCGCCGGCGCGCCAGCCAGCTCCCGGCCAGGCAGAGCACGGCCCCGTCCCCGGCGTCGCCGAACATCATCCCGAACATCACCAGGAAACTCAGCGCGGCGAAGACCGTGGGTTCCACCTCGCGGTAGCGCGGCAGCCCGTAGGCGGTCACCAGCGCGGCGAACGGCCGCAGCAGACGCGGCGGACGCAGCAGTACCGGCGGTTCGTCACCGGCACCCGCGGGGCTGGTCTCCGCGGCGAAAATCCCGCCGGAATTCTCGCCGATAGAGCGCTTTACCTCTGGCCCGTTTTCGGCCGGCGCCCAGCCGGACAGGAACACCGAGGCCGAAGTGCGGGGCAAAAGCTGTTCGGCTTCGAGCAAGCCGGCCTCGGCCCGCACGGTCCTTTCGGCGGCGGAGAAGGGCCCGGCCGCTTCGGCCGCCAGCGCCGATATTTCTTTACCGGATAGTTCCAGGGCTTCACCCACCCGCTTTGCCTCGTCGGAATAGCGCTTCGCGAGCTCCCCCAGAGTGCCCTTAAGCCCCGGGGCATGCTCCGCCTGGAAGCCGGCGTCTTTAAGTTCGGCCTCCAGCGCCGCCCGGGAATCCCGGCCCGCCAGGGCGGCGATATGACTGCGGCCCTGTTTTTCGGCCAGGGTCAGAAGCACGGCGTCGCCCGGCATTTTCGCGCGGAGCGCCGGCAGGCACCCGGCGGGAAGGCTGCCGGCCGCGCAATACAGGAAATTCAGACCTGAGCCGTCCGCCGGAAGGGACAGCCCGGAATAGACCGCCAGCCTCTCGCTTTCGGAGGAAAGACGCGCGTATTCCACGGTCAGCTCCCGCCGCAGCTCCAGGGGCACAGCGGTCCGCAGTTCCCAATCCCTGATAATGGAGGGGACATGCGCAAACTCCGTCTTTTCCCCCGCGGCCGGCGCGCGCGATACTTCTCCGAGCCCGCGGCGCAGGCCCTCCAGCTGCTCAAGCAAAGAGGCGCAGCCGGATAGAGCGCCGCTGTTATCCGCGGGAGCCGACGGCGCGGTACCCTGGCCTGGCGAGGGATCGATCAGTTGGACCGTACCGGCCCCGCCCAGCCCCCGCAGGGCGGCCCTGGCGTCCTTTTCCAGGAATACAGCTTCGATCCGCTCCATTTTTACGGGACTGAACATTATTTAGCTCCCTCGGCACGCGGCAGGGTACGGCTGTACAGTTCGCCTACCGGCACCCCGAGGCGCAATCCCTCCGAGACCGTTATTAAATTCGCGGCCTCCAGGCGGCGCAGGGCCAGGTAGCCCGCCACGGCCCCGAAACCCATATGGCTGCCCCTGAAAGCGCGCGCGGCCAGGCGCGCGTAGCGGCCCCAGGCCAGCGCTTCCAGCGCCGCGGGATCCGGCTCCGGCGGCCCCGCCTGCACGGCTAACCCGGCGGCAAGGGCGCGCAGTTCGGCCACGCCGGGCGCGTCCAGCATGTCTGAAAATCTGAGGGCCGTTATATTCGAGCCGGGAGCGAACAAGCCCAGGAGCGCCTTTTTTTCAAGCCCGTAAAAGAACCTGCCGCGCGCGGCGAGCATAAGGTCGAATACGGCCGTTTCCTGGCGCGCCAGCCTGTCGGTGTATTCCCGGTCCGCCCCCCGCAGCCCGCGCAGACGGACCTGCAGCTCGCCGAAGTAGCACTGGTCCAGCGCGGCCTCGTAAAAAAACGGCCGGCTGTTCTCCGGGTACGCCGCGTAAGCCCGCTCAAGGCAGCTCCGCAGTGCCCCCGCCGGCAGGGCCGCGGCGAGCTGCCCGGGAGTCCGCGCTTTCGCCAGCGCCGGCCCGTACGCCTCCTGCCCGGCAGGCATCCCGAACAGCATCGGGCGCGCGGCCTCCGGGGTTAGGCCGGCCGAAAACGCGCGCACCATGACCTTCAGGTTTTCAACCTGCAGCCGCGCCGCCAGCCATTCGACGTAGCGGCCGCGCGCGCCGCCGAGGGAGAAGGCCAGTTCGTACGTCTCCCTGATAAAACTTTCGGCCAGCAGGCGCTGCACCTGGCCCGGAGTGGCCGCGCCGCGCCCCGGGAACAGGGCCGCGGCCAAAGCCCCGTGCGAAGGCAGCGAGCAAAGGGAGCGCAGGCGCTCGCCGTCGGCCATCCGTGACCGGCGGCCGTGTAGCCCGGCGGCCAGGCTGTCCAAATCGCTAGCGATCTTCATTTATCCCCCCGGGAACTATAGCCCCAGCACTTTCCGGACCACTTCCGCCGCGGCGCTGCTTTTAGCGCCGTCATCAAGGCGTACCTTGTTCTGTATTTCAACGGAGGCCGCCTCAAGAAGCGCGGCTTTTTCACGCAGCGCCGCCGCGCCCGCTTCGGCCGCCGCCCGGTCCGCGGCGGCGCGCGCTTCTTCCCTGCCAGCCGCGAGCAGCGCTGCCGCTTTTTTTTTGGCTTCGCCCTTTATCTCCAGGGCGCGCGCCTTCGCGGCCGCGGCCTGCCGGCTGCCCTGCTCTTCGGCAGCGAGTATTTCTTCTATCAATTCACGCATATGAGCGGCAAAAGACGCCATAAGCGAAGCCCGGAAAATAGCGGCTTCGCTGATAATTATTTATATGGACTTCCCCCAGGGTCAAATTAGCAAAACGAAGCGGGAAAAAGCAATAAAAAAAATACCCCGCGGGAGCGGGGCATTTTCAGGCGGCTGCGGCAGGTCTGCTACGGCTTGTGGCGGCGGCGGAATTCCGCTATCTTCATGCGCACCGCGGCGCGGCGCAGGGCGGCGGTAGCTTCGTCCAGGTCCAGGTCGGCGCCGCGCATGGCCAGGGTCTCCTTGGCTTTCTGGTAGGCCTGGCGGGCACGCTCCTCGTTCACCTCTTTGGCCAGCTCGGCGGCCTCGGCCATTACCATCACCTTGTCCTTGTGGATCTCGGCGAAGCCGCTCAGCACGGAGAAGACTTCCCTGTGGACGCCTTCCTTGTAATGCATCAGCCCTTCCTTCAGCTGCACCACGAAAGAAGCGTGCCCGGGCAGGATCCCCATCTCCCCGTCGAAAGCCGGGATGGTCACGGATTCCACGGGCTTATCCGCGAGAACGGTCTTCTCGGGGGTCACTATCGTGAGGAGGAGGCGCTTTTTTTCCATATTGCCGTTTATCTCAGGCGGCCTGCTGCTGTTTGCCGCGCTCTATCACTTCGTCGATGCCGCCGGCCATCCAGAACGCCTGCTCGGGCAGGTCGTCGAGCTTGCCGCTGAGGATCTCCTGGAAGGAGCGGATGGTCTCTTTAAGCTTCACGTATTTGCCGGGACGGCCGGTGAACTTCTCGGCCACCGAGAACGGCTGCGACATGAACTTCTGGATCTTGCGCGCGCGGTTCACGGTCTTCTTGTCCTCGTCGGACAGCTCGTCGATGCCCAGGATGGCGATGATGTCCTGCAGTTCCTTGTAGCGCTGCAGGATCTTCTGCACGGCGCGGGCGGTGTTGTAATGCTCGTTGCCTATCACGCGCGGGTCCAGGATGCGGGAGGTCGAGTCCAGCGGGTCCACGGCGGGGTAGATGCCGAGCTCGGTGATGGAGCGCGACAGCACCACGGTGGCGTCCAGGTGGGTGAATACCGCGGCCACGCCGGGGTCGGTCATGTCGTCGGCGGGCACGTAGACGGCCTGGATGGAGGTGATGGACCCCTTCTTGGTGGAAGTGATCCTTTCTTCGAGCCAGCCGATCTCGGTATTCAGCGTCGGCTGGTAGCCGACGGCCGAAGGCATGCGGCCGAGCAGGGCCGAAACCTCGGCGTTGGCCAGCACGTAGCGGAACACGTTGTCCAGGAACAGCAGCACGTCCTGCCCCTTGGTGTCGCGGAAATATTCGGCCTGGGTCAGCGCGGTCAGGGCCACGCGGGCGCGGGCGCCGGGGGGCTCGTTCATCTGCCCGTAGACCAGCGCGGTCTTGGACAGCACGGTGGAGCCGTCGGAAAGCTTGGACTCCTGCATTTCCAGCCAGAGGTCGTTGCCCTCGCGCGAGCGCTCGCCCACGCCGCCGAACACGGAACAGCCTTTGTGCTCGCGGGCCACGTTATTGATGAGCTCCATGATGACTACGGTCTTGCCCACGCCGGCTCCGCCGAACAGGCCTACCTTGCCGCCTTTCATGAAAGGGGCCAGCAGGTCGATGACCTTGATGCCGGTCTCGAAAATTTCGGGCGAGGTCTTCTGCTCCGTCAGCGGGGGCGGGTCGCGGTGGATGGGCAGGAATTCCTTGGTGTCGATAGGCCCGCGGTAGTCCTTGGGCTCGCCCAGCACGTCGATAAGGCGGCCGAGGCAGGCTTCGCCGACGGGCACCATGAGCGGGGCGCCGGTGTCCTCGGCTTCTATCCCCTTGCCGAGGCCGGTAGTCGGGCCCAGGGTGATGGCGCGCACGGTATTGTCGCCCAGGTGCTGGGCCACTTCGGCGACCAGGGTCTTTTCCTTCCCTTCCTCGGTGTACTTTATTTTCAGGGCGTTCAGTATCCTGGGCAGCTGGCCCTGCTGGAACTCGATGTCCAGCACCGGCCCGATTATCTGCACGATCTTTCCAATATTCATGGTCTTAATCCTTGTTTTAAACTACCGCGGAACAGAATTCACCACAGAGGCACAGAGGGGGAAGAGTTCAGCACAGAGACCGGAATTAAAATCTTCTATTTCTTCCCAACTTCTTCTTTCTTCTTCTTTTCTCTTCTTTTTCTTTTCTTACCTCATCTTCCTCTGTGTCTCTGTGGTGAATTCCCCTTCTCTTATCCGCCGAGGGCTTCCGAGCCGCTGACTATCTCGTTCAGCTCGGTCGTGATCATCGCCTGGCGCGTCTTGTTCATCTTCAAAGTGAGGCCCTCGATAAGTTCCGTGGCGTTCTTGGAGGCCGCCTCCATCGCGTTCATGCGGGCGGCCAGTTCCGCGGCCTGCGACTCCAGCAGGGTGCGGTAGAGCTGGGCGCCCAGGTGGCGGGGCAGCAGCGCTTCCAGCAGTTCGGCTTTGCGCGGCTCGAAAGCGAAATCCGCGGCGGCGCCTTTTACTCCGGGCGCCTTCTCCAGGATATGGCGCTTCAGGGGCAGCAGCTGGTCCGTGACGATGCGCTGGGTCAACATCGACTTGAATTCGTTGTAGATGAGGGTGACGCTCTCCACCTGGCGCCCGGTGTAAAGCTTCAGGATGGCGTCGGTCAGCAGCTGGGCGTGGACATAGCCGGCCTTCGGGAAAATGCCCACCATCTCGTGGACCAGCTCCAGGTCCAGGCCCTTCAGGCGGCGGAGGAAATCCCGGCCCTTGCGCCCCACCACTACCACGCAGATCTTCCTGCCCCTGTTCTCTTTGATCCAGACCGCCGCGGCTTTCAGCAGGTTCGTATTGAAGGAGCCGCAGAGCCCCTTGTCCGCGGTGACCAGCACCAGGCACAGCGTGCCGGCCAGGCGCTCTTCGAAAAGGGTTTTCGCCATGGAGCCCTCAAGATCTTCCTCGCCCAGCTCCACATACAGGTCCGCGATCAGGCGGTCCATTTCGCGCGCGAAAGGCCGGGAAGCCAGGATGGCGTTCTGCGCCCGCCTGATGCGCGCCGCCGCCACCATCTTCATGGCATAGGTAATTTGTTTTATGCTCTTAACAGAAGCAATATGTTTCCGAATGTCGCGTAATGATGCCATATAAATTCAAAAGCTGCCGAAAACCGAATTTCACCACAGAGACACGGAGAGGGAGGAGTTCAGCACAGAGAGCAGAATAAAAATATTCTATCCCCACCCTGTTTTTTCTCTTCTTCTCCTCTTACCTCATCCCTCTCTGTGTCTCTGTGGTGAATTCTTCTTCTTGATCTTAAATCTTCGTCTTCTCCATGATCTTCACGTAGTCGGCGATGCCGTCGGACAGGCTCCATTCGGGCCGGTAGTTCAGCATGGCCTTGGCCTGGCGCAGGTCCGCCTGCGTCCGCTGCTGGTAGAAGGAGTACGGGTTATCGAAATACTCGGGGGCCAGGTCCAGGCCGAGGGCCTTGTTCAAAGCCTCCACCACTTCGTTGAAATTACCAGGCTTGCCGCTGCCCAGGTTGCAGACGCAGGTCCGCTCGGCGTCCAGGGCGTTGAGGTTGCCGCGCACGATGTCCTTTACGTAGACGAAATCGCGCACCTGCTCGCCGAACTTGAAGATGCGGGGCCGCTTGCCCGCCTTCATCTGGTTGTAAAGGTGGAACATCATGCTGGCGGGATTGCCCTTGTAATATTCGCGGGGGCCGTAGACGTTGAAATAGCGAAGGCCCACCAAAGTCATGTCCTTGTGCGCCTCGGCGAACTCGCGCGCGGTGTTGTCCATGATGGCTTTGGAGAAGCCGTAGACGTTCTCGGGGGCCGGGACATGGTCCTCGCGCATCGGCGTGGGGCCGTTGCCGTAGACCGCGGCCGAAGAGGCGTAGACCACGCGCTTCACGCCGAACTTGAGGGCGAAATCGAGCACGTTGCGGAACCCGTCCACGTTCGTCTCCATCATCTTGCGCTGGTCGTGCACGGTGGTATCGGTGATGGCGGCTTCGTGGAAGACGGCGTCCACGGGCCCGACCTTGTCGAACCAGGCCTGGCTCTGGATGTCGTCGGCGACGATATCCCCGGTAAACCCGACCAGGTTCTTGTAGTTGCCGGAGGAGAAATTATCCAGCACCGTGACCTTGGCCTTCCGCTCGCCCTTCAGGGTGAACGCCAGGTTGGAGCCTATGAAGCCCGCGCCGCCGGTGACAAGGTATCTTTTCATATGGCCTCGGTTAAGCGAATCTCTTCTTGTAGTCCGTTATAGCGTCCGCCAGGCGCTTCTCGAGCTCGGCGTCCAGCTGCTTCTTCTCCACGATATCGGCGAGCAGGTTGGCGTAGGAGTCGCGCAGGAATTTCACCAGGCCGCCCTCGAAAGTCCGGACCTTTTCTATCTCGACGTCGTCGAGGTAGCCGCGGGTGCCGGCGAACAGCACGGCCACCTGCTCCTGGACGGGCATCGGGCTGTACTGGTCCTGCTTCAGCAGTTCCACCATGCGCTGGCCGCGCTTGAGCATGTCCATGCTGCCTTTGTCCAGGTCGGAACCGAACTGGGCGAAGGCGGCGAGTTCGTTGTACTGGGCCAGGTCCAGCCGCAGTTTGCCGGCCACCTGCCGCATGGCCTTCACCTGGGCGGTGCCGCCCACGCGCGACACGGAGATGCCCACGTTGACGGCGGGCTTGATGCCGGAATGGAAAAGATGCGACTCCAGGTAGATCTGCCCGTCGGTGATGGAGATCACGTTGGTCGGGATGTAGGCCGTGACGTCGCTGGCCTGCGTCTCGATGATAGGCAGGGCGGTCAGCGAGCCGCCTTTATTCTTGTCGTTCATCTTGCAGGCGCGCTCGAGCAGGCGGGAGTGGAGATAGAACACGTCGCCGGGATAGGCTTCACGGCCGGGCGGGCGCCGGAGCAGCAGCGCCATCTGGCGGTAAGCCTGGGCGTGCTTGGAGAGGTCGTCGTAGATGACCAGGGCGTGCTTGCCCTGCCACATGAACTCCTCGCCGATGGCGCAGCCGGTATAGGGCGCGAGGTAAAGCATGGAGGCGGGCTGGGAAGCGGAAGCCGAAACGATGATGGAATATTCCATCGCGCCGTTGTCTTCCAGGATCTTGGCCACGCGGGCCACGGTGGATTCTTTCTGGCCTATGGCCACGTAAATGCAGATGGGGCGCTTGTCGGCGGGCTCGTTCTTCTGGTTGATGATGGCGTCCAGCGCCACGGCGGTCTTGCCGGTCTGGCGGTCGCCGATGATGAGCTCGCGCTGGCCGCGGCCTATAGGGATCATCGCGTCGATGGCTTTCAGGCCGGTCTGCAGCGGCTCCTTGACCGGGGCGCGCTCCACCACGCCGGGGGCGATCACTTCCACAGGGCGTTTCTTTTTGGCGTTCAGCGGGCCTTTGCCGTCTATCGGGCTGCCCAGCGCGTCCACCACGCGGCCTATCAGCTCGGGGCCCACGGGCACTTCCATCACGCGCCCGGTGCGCTTCGCGCGGTCTCCCTCTTTAATAAGGGTGTCCGAACCCAGGACCACGGCGCCGACGTTCTCGCGCTCGATATTGAGCACCATGCCGGAGACGCCGCCTTCGAATTCTATCAGCTCGCCCACCACGGCGCTGTTCAGGCCGTACACGCGGGCGATATTGTCGCCCACCTGCAGCACCTGCCCGGTCTCGGAAAGCTGGGCCTCGGGCACGAATTTCCCGATCCGCCCTTTGATGATCTCTGTTATTTCTTCCGGTCGTATCATAAAGTCCTTTGTTCGAACCTAGCCTTTGGTCAGTCCGGCGCGCAGGGCGTCCAGCCTGCCGCGCACCGAGGCGTCTATCAAAGTGTCGCCCATCTTGATCTCGAAACCGCCCAGCACGCGCTCCGCGATAATATTGCGCAGCACTATTTTCTTTTTATCGGGCCAGGACAGCAGCGCCTTTATGCGCTTCATCTCGCCTTCGGAAAGCATGTAGGGGCTGTAAACCTCGGCGCGGATCACCCCGCTGAAATTGTCGAACAGGCTCAGGCACTCCCGCATTATCTCCTCGAAAAGCCCGAAGCGCCCCTGTTTCACCAGCAGCCCGGCGAAGTCGGCGGCGGGGCCGGCCTTGACCCCGCCCAGGATCTTGTTGAGAACTTCAAGTTTCACGCCGCTGTTCACTACGGGGTGGGTCAGCACCTTGAGGTGCGGCCGGGTCGCCTGGAAGACGAGGCGCAGTCCGTCCAGCTTGGCCTGCGCGGCGGCCGCGGTCGCCGTACCGTGAACGGCGCGGTCCAAAGCCATGAAGGCCTTGGCGTAGCGCTTGGCGAGTGTTTTTGAATTCAGGTCCATTGCGCCTTAATTCTCCAGCCTGAGCCCGGGCCTTTCTTTCTCGAGTTCGGCCAGGTACTTCGAGGACAGGTCGGTGTTCGCCCGGTGGTCCAGCTGCTTCATAAGGATGTGCTCGGCGGCCAGCACGGAAAGCTCGGCCACTTTATTCCTGAGGTCGCGGGCGGCCTCGTTCTTCTGGGCCTCTATTTCCCGGCGGGACGACTCCACTATGATGCCGGCGCTTTTGCGGGCCTCTTCTATCAGGATATCCTTCTCTTTTTCGGCGGAGACCCTGGCCTCGTCCATGCGGCGCCCGATCTCGGCCTTCAGCTCGGCCAGCCGGGTCTCAAGCTCGTTCTTTATTTTCTCGGCTTCGGCGCGCGCGGTCTCGGCCGTGTTGCGGTCGTGCTTGATGGCGCGCTCGCGTTCTTCCACGGCCTGCATAAGAGGCTGCCAGGCCACCTTGGCCATCAGCAGCACCAGGAGGACGAAACAGAGTATCGTCCAGAACATCAGGCCGAATTCAGGCTTGATCAATGCTTCCATAGTAAACTCCAATCCCGAAAGTCGGGAGTCAGGAGTCGAGAGTCAACGGAACCGGGATCAAAGACTCCCGGCCCCCGACCCTCGACTTTTTAGTGCTGCGCCGAGGTCGTCTGCGCGGCGGCCGGGGCGGCTTCGCTCTTGGGCATGGCGAAGTTCATCACGGCCAGCATGCAGATGACCAGCGCGAGGAACGCGAGGCCTTCTATGAGGGCGGCGGCGATGATCATCGTGGTGCGCAGCGCGGGGCCGGCTTCGGGCTGGCGGGCGGTGCCTTCGAGAGCGCTGGCGGCGAGCTTGCCGATGCCCAGGCCCGCGCCTATCAGGGTAAGGCCGGCGCCGAGGCCGGCGCCGATGTAGCCGAGTCCGAGGAATGTCATATTCATATCGTTCATTGTCACTACCTCCGTTTAATATCCTGAAATCGAACTTTCAAAACCAAATTCTTTTCTGCCGGCTCCCCGGACTCCCGACCCATGACAAGCACAGTCTCGCTGCGCTCGACCCCCGACTTCTTAGTGCGGGTGCATGGCCGCGCCGGTAAAGATCGCCGTCAGCACCACGAAAACG
>Ga0208789_1001725_pt1 | contig 11337 bp, 9 predicted proteins | sample Methanotroph_Enr_FD_187368 | JGI IMG/M metagenome (GOLD analysis project Ga0208789, IMG submission 187368) | Enriched soil microbial communities from Old Woman Creek wetland in Ohio, USA - Methanotroph_Enrichment_5 (SPAdes) (version 2) | ecosystem: Environmental > Terrestrial > Soil > Wetlands...
CGCCTGGGCGATAGCAATACTCACGCTGCTGGTCGCCCTGCTGGCCACCTGGTTGGACTTGTGGCGCTGGCGCATTGAGCTGCCCCAGGCCAACTGGACAACGTGGCGCAACCTAGGGCGCCTGCTGCTGTGGTTCACCTGGCCCGCCTGGCCGCTGGCCTTGTGGACCTTGTGGCGCTGGCGCCACCAACTGATTCGTGGTGCCATGCCCAGCCGCCATCTGGCACTGCCGCTGTGGTTTGCAGGCGTTGCCATCGGCGCCACACTGACCACCGGCTCGGCAGATCGGTCCTTGTTGCTGGCCCTGCCCGCGCTGGCAACGCTGGCAGCGTTTGCCCTGCCCACGTTGCGCCGTAGCGTGGCGTCCCTGATTGACTGGTTCACCCTGTTATTTTTCTCGGGCTGCGCTTTGACCATCTGGGTCGTGTGGATCGCCCTGCAAACCGGCGTGCCCAGGCAACCCGCTGCCAACGTCGCGCGACTGCTGCCCGGCTTTGAGGACAGCTTCTCTTTCGTACCTTTTTTGATAGCTGTTAGCGCCACATTCGCGTGGGCTTGGCTGGTGATGTGGCGAGTCGGCCGACACCGTGCTGCCATCTGGAAAAGCCTGGTCTTGCCAGCCGGCGGCGCGGCGCTGTGCTGGCTGCTTCTGATGACCTTGTGGCTGCCCTTGCTCGACTTTGCCCGCAGCTACGCCCCGCTGGTGCAGCGCACCCTGGTCATTTTTCAGCATCAACCGCGCTGCGTTGAAATCTATGGACTGAGCCGCAGCCAGATCGCCGCTTTTCAATTTCATGGCCATCTGGCACTGCGACCGATCGGCTCGGACAGCCGTTGCCCCTGGCTGATCGTGGACAAGGATGCTGCACCCTCTCTATCCACGGTCGTTGACTTGAACCACTGGACCTTACACAGCACCATGCGCCACCCGGCAGACCGGTACGAAGACGTCCTGATCTACAAACGCACAGCCGAACCGGGGTCATAGCCAGGATTCATTCCGGAAGCAGCACCAAAGTCACCGCCTGACTTGGCTGCCTTTCGATTGCATCGAACAATCATTCGGCGCTGATTCAATAATTCGCGTCCTGTCGTAGTACATTCTCGATCTATGACTGTTGTCGACACCTCGCCTCGTGAATCCCCAGCCACGGCCCTTCCGGGCTTGGGCCGCGCCCTCATCCTGGCGGGGAAACTGGGGCAAAAATCAGCAGAAGAAATCTACCGCAAAGCCCAGAGCGCTCGTACCAGTTTTATTGCCGAGCTCACCGGCTCGGGGGCCGTGTCGGCCTCTGACCTGGCACACACCATGTCTTCAGCCTATGCAGCACCGTTGGTGGACATGGCGGCCATTGACCCGCAACGCCTGCCCAAAGGCCTGCTGGATGGAAAAATTTGCCATGACTACCGCGTGGTTGTTTTGAGCAAGCGAAATAACCGGCTGATCGTTGCTACCGCTGATCCCTCCGACAGCCAGGCAGCCGAAAAGATCAAGTTTGCCACCCAGCTGGGCGTTGATTGGGTCGTTGCCGAATACGACAAGCTGTTGCAACTGGTCACCGCCAACGCAACCACCGCGTCGGAAACGATTGACCATATCATTGGCGATGACTTCGAGTTCGAGGAGGCTTCGGCAGAAGCCTTGACGGAAAGCTCGGACACGTCCAGCTCCGAAGTTGAAGACGCGCCGGTTGTCAAGTTTCTGCACAAGATGCTGCTGGACGCTTTCAGCATGCGCGCGTCCGATCTGCACTTTGAACCGTATGAGCACAACTACCGTGTCCGTTTCCGCATTGACGGAGAACTGAGAGAGATCGCCTCGCCCCCGATTGCCATCAAGGACAAACTGGCGTCGCGCATCAAGGTGATTTCCAGAATGGATATCTCTGAAAAGCGCGTCCCGCAAGACGGCAAGATGAAACTCAAGATCGGCCCGGACCGGGTGATCGACTTCCGGGTCAGCACCTTGCCCACGCTGTTCGGCGAAAAAATTGTGATCCGCATACTTGACCCAAGTAGCGCCAAGCTGGGTATTGAAGCACTGGGTTACGAGCCCGAAGAAAAAGAAAGACTGTTGCAAGCCATTCGACGTCCATACGGCATGATCCTGGTCACAGGGCCAACAGGCTCGGGTAAAACGGTTTCGCTGTATACCTGCCTGAACATGCTGAACAAGCCGGGGGTCAATATCGCCACGGCCGAAGACCCGTGCGAAATCAATTTACCGGGCGTCAACCAGGTTAACGTCAACGAGAAAGCCGGACTCACCTTTGCGGTCGCGCTCAAATCATTTCTGCGGCAAGACCCCGACATCATCATGGTCGGTGAAATTCGTGATCTTGAAACGGCTGACATCTCGATCAAGGCTGCCCAGACCGGTCATCTGGTGCTTTCCACACTCCATACCAACGACGCACCCACCACACTGACGCGGATGCGCAACATGGGTATTGCACCGTTCAACATTGCGTCCAGCGTGATCCTGATTACGGCGCAGCGGCTCGCGCGGCGCCTGTGCCCGAATTGCAAAGCCCCGATCGAGATGCCCAGAAAGGCCTTGATTGATGCCGGCTACCAGGACGATGAATTCCAGGCGCCCTGGGTCAGCTACCGAGCGGTGGGTTGCTCCATGTGCAACAACGGTTACAAAGGACGCCTTGGTCTTTACCAGGTCATGCCTGTTAGCGAAGAGATTCAACGCATCATCCTGCGCGATGGCAGCGCACTGGAGATCGCCGAGCAAGCCAAGCGCGAAGGTGTGCGCTCGCTGCGGCAAGCCGGGTTGCACAAAGCCAAATTGGGCCTGACTTCGCTCGAAGAAGTGCTTGCCGTGACGAATGAATGATCCCTTAATTAAAGAGACCTATGGCAACTGAAAAGTCAAAAAGCACCAAAGACTTTGTTTTTGAGTGGGAAGGCAAAGACCGCAACGGCAAGCAGGTGCGAGGGGAGACCCGGGCGGTCGGCGAGCACCAGGTTCAGGCGATGCTGCGACGCCAGGGCGTCATGCCAACCAAGGTCAAGAAGCGCCGGATGCGCGCCGGAAGATCCATCAAACCCAAAGATCTCGCCATCTTCACGCGTCAACTCGCCACCATGATGAAGGCCGGCGTGCCGCTGCTGCAAGCCTTTGACATCGTCGGGCGCGGCAACCCAAACCCCAGCGTCACCAAACTGCTCAACGATATTCGTACCGATGTTGAAACCGGAACCTCATTGAGTGTTGCCTTTCGCAAATTCCCGCTGTATTTTGATAACCTTTACTGCAATTTGATCGAGGCCGGGGAGTCAGCCGGTATTCTCGACCAGCTGCTCGACCGGTTGGCGGTTTACATGGAAAAAACCGAGGCCATCAAGTCCAAAATCAAGTCGGCCTTGATGTATCCGATTTCGGTCTTGGTCGTTGCTTTTGTGGTCACGGCCGTGATCATGATTTTTGTCGTGCCGGCCTTCAAGGAGGTGTTCTCGAATTTTGGCGCCGACCTGCCAGCTCCCACGCTGGTCGTGATTGCCATCAGCGAAATTTTCGTCAGCTACTGGTGGCTTATTTTTGGTGGTATCGGCGGCGGCTTTTACTTTTTCATGCAGGCATGGCGGCGCAACGAAAAAATGCAACACGTGATGGACCGCATCATGCTCAAGATGCCAATTTTTGGGGTGCTGGTCGACAAATCATGCATTGCCCGCTGGACGCGTACCTTGTCAACCATGTTCGCGGCCGGTGTGCCGCTGGTGGAAGCACTGGATTCCGTGGGCGGTGCCGCCGGCAATTCGGTGTACGAGATTGCCACCAAGAAAATCCAGCAAGAAGTATCAACCGGCACGGCACTCACTGTGGCGATGACCAATACCAATCTCTTTCCGTCCATGGTCTTGCAGATGTGCTCCATTGGTGAAGAATCGGGCTCGATTGATCACATGCTCGGCAAGGCGGCAGATTTTTACGAGGCCGAGGTCGATGACATGGTGGCAGGCATCTCAAGCCTGATGGAGCCCATCATCATTGTGATTCTGGGTGTCGTGATTGGCGGCATTGTGGTGGCCATGTACCTGCCTATTTTCAAACTGGGTCAGGTGGTCTGATGCTGGCATCAACATGGTTTGACGCCACCGTTCTGGGCGTTCTGGGCTTGTTGATCGGCAGCTTTCTCAATGTGGTGATCTACCGGCTACCCGTCATGCTGGAAGCGCAATGGAAAGCCGAGTGCACCGAATTGGCCGGGAAAGAAACGCCGTTGACAGAGAAATTCAATCTGGCGGTGCCTCGCTCGCGCTGCCTGAAGTGCGGCCATCAGATCCAGTGGTATGAAAACATCCCGGTGTTCAGTTATGTCTTTTTGCGGGGAAAGTGCTCAAGCTGCGGGGTGCCCATCAGCCTGCGCTACCTCTTGGTGGAGTTGGCAACGGCAGCCCTGTTTGTTTATTGCGGCTGGAAGTGGGGCACCACACCCGCCGCTCTGGTCTGGTGCGGTTTCGGTGCTGCCATGCTCGCTTTGGGCTGCATCGATTGGGACACCACGCTGCTGCCGGATGACATCACCCTGCCGCTGCTGTGGGCAGGCTTGATCGCGGCTGCACTGCAATGGACACCCGTCGCGCTGCCAGCAGCGCTTTGGGGCGCTGTGGCGGGTTATGTGTCACTGTGGCTGGTTTATTGGGCCTTCAAGCTCGTTACCGGTAAGGAAGGCATGGGCTTTGGTGATTTCAAGCTATTTGCTGCACTGGGCGCCTGGTTCGGTTGGCAGGCGCTGGTGCCCATCATTTTGATGGCTTCAGTGATTGGCGCGGTGATTGGCATCGCCATGAAGTTCTCCAGCGGGCTACGTGAAGGGGGCTACATTCCCTTCGGCCCTTTTCTGGTCGGCGCTGGCTTGACGGCGATGATTTTTGGCCCCAGCGCGATTCTTCGCCCCTTCGGGCTCTAGACGATGCCTGTTCCGGTCCGGCTCGGTCTCACCGGCGGCATTGGCAGCGGCAAAAGCACCGTGGCGCGCCTGTTGGCTGAGCTTGGCGCCGCCGTGGTGGATGCCGACGCGATTGCCCGGGAATTGACGGCGCCTGGCGGACCGGCAACCCCCCTGATTGCGACAGTTTTTGGCCCGAATTTCATCACCTCAGCGGGTGCCATGGATCGGGAGAAAATGCGCGCGCTGGCCTACTCCGACGCCAGCGCCCGACAGCGCCTCGAAGCCATCATCCACCCGCTGGTTCGACAGGAGACACAACGACGGGCGCTGCTGGCGACAAGCCAGGGCCACCCCTGCATTGTGTTTGATGTCCCGCTGCTGGTTGAATCCACCACCTGGCGTGAAAGGCTCGATTGGGTGCTGGTGGTGGATTGCACGCCTGCCACCCAGATTAGCCGGGTCATGGCTCGCAGTGCCTTGACGCGCGCCGACGTGGAGAAAATTATCGCCACGCAAGCCAGCCGAGCGCACCGCCTGGGTGCTGCCGATGCAGTTATTTTCAATGACCGCCTGTCACTTGTGGCTTTGGCCGTTGAGGTCGATCAAGTCGCACGCCACTTCGGGCTATCATGCCAACCGTTAAGCCTTAACCCAAAATAATCAGCGTGATCCTTTACGAATACCCTTTTAACGAGCGCATCCGCACCTATTTACGGCTCGAACATCTGTTCCTTCGGCTGCGGGAGCTGGTCTCGCGCGAGTCAGCGCTGGATCATCACTTTGCGCTCTCCACCCTGTTCGAGATCATGGATGTTGGCGCCCGCGCTGACCTCAAATCCGATGTACTCAAAGACCTGGACAAGCAAAAACACACCCTGGATGGGTTTCGGGGCAATCCTGCCATTGCCGAAGATGTGCTCAACGAGATCGTCACGCAGTTGGATAGCCGATTCCAGGCCATGAACAGCCTGCCCGGCAAAGCTGGGCAATCGCTGAACGACAACGACTGGCTCATGAGTATTCGCAGCCGCGTCGGCATTCCGGGTGGCACCTGCGAGTTCGACCTGCCGGCCTACTATGCCTGGCAACACAAGACAGTGGCCGAACGCCAGCAGGATCTGGCGCGGTGGATCGCCACGTTGACGCCGCTGGCCGACTCGATTCAATTGTTGCTCAAGCTCCTGCGCGACTCGGGGACGCCACAAAAAGTGGCGGCCAATGGCGGGCAGTTTCAGCAGAACTTGCCACAGGGGCGTACTTTTCAATTGCTGCGTCTGGCGCTGGATGAGGCGCTGGGATCGATTCCGGAAATCAGTGGTAATCGTCTCATGGTGTCGATCCGACTGATGCGCCAGGGTGACGATGACCGACTACACGCCTGCAGCGAAGATGCCACTTTTGAAGTGGCCTTGTGCTCATCATGAAGTCCAGCAACAAAACACCGCCAGCACAACCCAAGATCGTCGTGTGCCCAAGCTGCGGCGGCAAGAGTATTTACGCGGTCTCCAATCCGTTCCGTCCTTTTTGCAGCGAGCGCTGCAAAAATATTGACTTTGGCGCCTGGGCCAGTGAAAGCTTTCGCGTGCCGACCACCAGCCTGCCAGAAGATCAACAGGATGGCGCTGAACCACTTTAATAGATTTATAAGAAATAGGGCTGTAGCCCCCGTGCAATATGCTTAAGTAGCTACCAAATAAGTAGCATTCTTGAAACCCCGCTCATCGGCCAGCCATTGCAGCACCGGCACGGTGCCGGGCAATACGGGTGCCACCTGCACCGGCAACTGTTGCCACGCAAACAATTGCGCTTCGCGCATCTGCAAATCGCCCGTCCAGCTGAAAACTTTACAAAAGTTCAAACGCACCAGAGCGTGGGGGTAGTCCACCATTTCAACACGCCAAGGCATTGCCGGGCCGATTGTGATGCCGAGTTCTTCGTGCAGCTCGCGGTACAGGGCTTGGGCCACGCCTTCACCCGCTTCCAGCTTGCCACCCGGGAACTCCCAATAACCTGCATAGACTTTGCCCACTGGCCGGGAAGTGAGCAAAAAGCCGCCATCTGGGCGGATCAGAACACCAACCGCGACATCAACAACCGGGCGATTGGCACCACCCTCGCGCGGCAGCGCGGCGTCAGCGACCAGCATCGCGCTGCTCATGCACCAGCGACATGGGTGCCCGCATAGTCACGCGCAAACTGGTAGGCCACCCGGCCGCTGCGTGAACCGCGCTCCAAGGCCCAGACCAGGGCGCCTGGCCGGGCGGCCTCAATCGCGGGTACAGCGACACCGAACGAGCTCAACCACTGCGCCACGATGGCCAGGTACTCATCCTGATTGAACGGGTAAAAGCTGACCCACAAGCCAAACCGCTCGGAGAGCGAAATTTTTTCTTCCACGCCCTCACCCGGATGCACTTCGCCGTCATCGGTGTGGGTGTAGCTCAGGTTTTCCCGCATGTATTCCGGCAACAGATGACGCCGGTTGCTGGTGGCATAAATCAGAATATTGGCGGTCGTGGTGGCCACCGAGCCATCCAGGATCGACTTGAGTGCCTTGTAGCCCGGCTCACCGTCTTCAAAGCTCAGGTCGTCGCAAAACACGATGAATTTTTCGGGCCGATCCGACACCACGTCCACGATATCGGGCAGATCAACCAAATCTGCTTTGTCGACCTCAATCAGGCGCAAGCCGCGCTGCGCATATTCGTTCAGACAGGCTTTGATCAGCGACGACTTGCCCGTACCGCGGGCCCCCGTCAGCAACACATTGTTGGCCGGTTGGCCGTTAACGAACTGCAGGGTGTTGCGGCGAATTTTTTCCTTTTGCGGCTCAACTTCTTTCAAGTCTGACAGCCGCATGGCGCCCACATGCCGCACCGGTTCCAGCACACCGTGGCCCGCGCTGCGCTTGCGGTAGCGATAGGCAAAGCCTGCGGCCCAATCCGGCGGCGTCAGCGCGTGTGGCAGCACCGATTCGATCCGGCTGATCAACTGCTCGGCACGCGCCAGCAGGTGCTCAAATTGCTCGTTCATGAGCGGTAGTCGGCGTTGATCGTGACATAGTCGTGACTCAGGTCACAAGTCCAGACCGTGTCTGCTGCATCGCCCCGCCCCAAAAGCACCCGCACGGTGATCTCGCTCTGCTTCATGACGCGCTGCCCCTCTTCTTCCCGGTAAGCCGGATGGCGGCCACCCTGCGTAGCAACATGCACCTCGTCCAGGTAAAGGTCGATGCGCGTCTGATCCAGATCGCCGATCCCCGCGTAGCCGACCGCAGCCAGGATGCGCCCCAGGTTGGGATCGCTGGCAAAAAAAGCCGTCTTCACCAGTGGCGAATGGGCAATGGCATACGCCACCTGGCGACACTCAAACTGGGTCTTGCCGCCTTCCACCTTGAGCGTAATAAATTTTGTCGCGCCTTCGCCATCGCGCACGATGGCTTGCGCCAGTTGTTTTGCTACGCGCAGCATGGCGCCTTTGAGGGCTCGCCCGTCAACACCGTCCAGCGATTCAATCGTTGGATGCCTTGCTTTGTTGGTGGCGATCACCACAAAGGAGTCATTGGTGGAAGTGTCACCATCGACCGTCACCCGGTTGAATGAACCCTCAGCCAGTTCTGTCGCCAGCTGCTGCATCACAGCCTGACTGACACAGGCGTCGGTCGCCATGAAACCCAGCATGGTGGCCATATTGGGCCGAATCATGCCCGCGCCTTTGCTGATGCCGGTGATGCTCACCAACGCGCCACCAATCAGCACCTGCGTTCCAAATGCTTTTGCCACGGTGTCGGTGGTCATGATGCCCTCGGCGGCACGCAACCAGTTGTCTTCGCGCACGTCCGCCAGCGCGCCGTCCAGCCCGGCCTCAATCCGCTCAACCGGCAGGGTTTCCATGATGACGCCGGTGGAAAAAGGCAGCACTTGCGCCGCAGAAATGTCGAGCTTGCGCGCCAGGCTCAAGCAGGTACCGAGGGCTCGGGCGCGTCCATCTTCACCGGTACCGGCATTGGCATTGCCGGTATTGATCAGCAAGGCCCGAATGCCGACACCGCTGGCAAGATGTTGCCTGCACAGTTGCACCGGCGCTGCACAAAACCGGTTCTGTGTGAAGACACCCGACACAGAAGCACCCGGATCGATCAGCACCACGGTCAAATCCTTGCGCTGGGCTTTGCGAATGCCGGCTTCAGTCACGCCGATGCGCACACCGGCGATCGGATAAAGCTCGTCAGGGTTGGGGGCAGGCAAATTAACAGACATGCTTTTCTTTCAAATCAGGATCAGATTATCCAAAACTCATCCCAAAAAATGGGCCGTGGCAATCAACCAGGGCCCATTGATTTGGCGCGAACTTGCCTCAGGCCAGCTTACCGTGGCAGTGCTTGTACTTTTTGCCGCTGCCACAAGGACATAGCTCATTGCGGCCAACACGGGGAACGTTTCCACCCGGAATGGTCGATTTCTTTCTGAAGGTTTCGTCGTCGGTAATGGTTTCAACTTCACCAGTTTCAGTCGGTGCTATATAGGTCACATTGGCGATGCTTTCACCGCGGCTCTCCATGTCCTCAGCGGCCTGTTCCAGTTGTTCGCTGGATTGCACCTTGACGGTCATGAGCACCTTGGTGACGTCATTTTTAACGGCGTCCAGCATCTGGCTGAACAGCTCGAACGCTTCACGCTTGTATTCCTGCTTCGGTTGCTTTTGCGCATAGCCGCGCAAATGAATGCCCTGGCGCAGATAGTCCAGCGAACTCAGATGTTCACGCCAATGCGTGTCAATGCTTTGCAGCAACACCATGCGCTCAAACTGGGTAAAGTTTTCGCCGCCCACCTGCTCCACCTTGGCGGCAAAAACCTTGTCGGCCTCCCCTTGCACGCTGGTCAACAGATCGTGATCGGTGATCGCGCTCGCTGCACTGACCTGCTGCTGCAACGCCAGCTCAAGCTGCCATTCGTCCGTCAGCACCTTTTCCAGTGCGGCAAGTTCCCACTGCTCTTCGACCGATTCCACCGGCACATATTGACGTACCAGATCATCGAAACAGCCCGCGCGCAAGGAGGCAATCTGGGCCGTTAAGTCGCTAGCGTCCAGAATTTCATTGCGCTGCTGGTAAATCACCTTGCGCTGGTCATTGGAGACATCGTCATATTCAAGCAACTGCTTGCGCATGTCGAAATTGCGCGCCTCCACTTTGCGTTGTGCGCTCTCGATGCTGCGCGTCACGATGCCCGCTTCGATCGCCTCGCCATCGGGCATCTTGAGCCGGTCCATGATCGCCTTGACCCGGTCCCCGGCAAAAATGCGCATCAGCGAGTCATCCAGGCTGAGGTAAAAGCGCGACGAGCCGGGATCGCCCTGGCGACCGGAACGGCCACGCAGCTGGTTGTCGATGCGGCGCGACTCGTGACGTTCGGTGGCAATGATGCGCAAGCCACCCAGTGCCTTGACCTTTTCGTGCTCCTGCAACCACTGCGCCTGGATCGTCTCAATCTGCTGCTTTTTCTGCTCGGCAGTCAGCGTTTCATCCGCTTCCACCGCTTCCAGGTCCTTGCTGACGTTACCGCCCAACACAATATCGGTACCCCGACCCGCCATGTTGGTGGCAATGGTGATGACTTTTGAGCGCCCGGCTTGGGCAATGATCTCTGCCTCGCGCGCATGCTGCTTGGCGTTGAGCACCTGATGGGGCAGTTTTTCCTTTTCCAGCAACCCGGCAATGATTTCCGAGTTTTCAATGGAGGTGGTACCGACCAGCACCGGTTGACCGCGTTCATAACACTCCCGGATGTCCTTGATCGCCGCTTCGTATTTTTCACGCGTGGTCTTGTAGACCCGGTCCAACTGGTCGTCGCGTCGGCTGGGACGGTTTGGTGGCATCACCAGCGTCTCAAGACCGTAGATTTCCTGGAACTCGTAGGCTTCGGTATCGGCCGTGCCCGTCATGCCGGCCAGCTTGCCGTACAGGCGGAAGTAGTTCTGGAACGTGATCGACGCCATGGTCTGGTTTTCAGGCTGAATGGCAACGCCTTCTTTGGCCTCCACCGCCTGATGCAGGCCCTCGCTCCAGCGCCGCCCCGACATCAGTCGGCCCGTGAATTCGTCCACGATCACAATTTCGCCGTTTTGCACCACGTAGTGCTGATCACGGTGATACAGATGGTTGGCGCGCAACGCGGCATACAGGTGATGCATCAGCGTGATATTGGCCGGGTCGTAGAGCGTGGCGCCTTCAGGAATCAACCCCAGCTCGGAGAGAATGCGCTCGGCGCTCTCATGACCCTGCTCGGTCAGGAAAACCTGATGACTTTTTTCATCCACGGTGAAATCACCCGGCTTGGTGACGCCTTCGCCGGTGCGAATATCTTCTTCGCCTTCCTGGCGTTGCAGCAAGGGCACCACTTTATTGATGGCAATGTAAAGGTCAGTCTGG
>Ga0208789_1001726_pt1 | contig 11332 bp, 6 predicted proteins | sample Methanotroph_Enr_FD_187368 | JGI IMG/M metagenome (GOLD analysis project Ga0208789, IMG submission 187368) | Enriched soil microbial communities from Old Woman Creek wetland in Ohio, USA - Methanotroph_Enrichment_5 (SPAdes) (version 2) | ecosystem: Environmental > Terrestrial > Soil > Wetlands...
AAACCTGCTTTAAGTTTTTGGCAAATCTGGAACATGAGTTTTGGTTTTCTGGGTATCCAGTTTGGCTTTGCATTGCAAAATGCTAATGTCAGCCGCATATTCGAAACCCTCGGCGCCAAGGTGGACGATATCCCGATTCTTTGGATTGCCGCCCCGGTCACCGGCTTAATCATCCAGCCAATTATTGGCCATATGAGCGACAAAACCTGGAACCGCTTCGGACGCCGCCGCCCATATTTTATGGTTGGAGCCATCCTGGCATCGTTGGCTTTGTTGATCATGCCCAATTCACCTTCGCTTTGGATAGCCGCCGGACTGCTCTGGATGATGGATGCATCAATCAATGTTTCGATGGAACCTTTCCGTGCATTTGTTGGCGACATGCTGCCAAGTGAACAGCGGACAACTGGTTTTGCCATGCAGAGTTTCTTTATTGGTACAGGCGCGGTTGTGGCTTCGGCTCTTCCATGGGTTTTTACCAACTGGTTTAATGTATCGAATGAGGTTATTGCCGGAGAACGGATTCCGCAATCGGTAAAGCTTTCGTTTTACCTTGGTGGAGCTGTTTTTCTGCTGGCCGTACTTTGGACCGTTTTCTCAACCAAAGAGTATCCACCCGAAGACCTTGCCGAATTTGAAGCCGAGAAAAAGAAATCGTCAAGCGCCATTGAACATCCAATTACTTCATCAGCCAATCTGTTGCCTGGGTTTATCCGGAATGGTTTAATTTTCCTGGTAACAGGAATTTTGGGAAGCTTGCTTATTCTTCAGATGGGTTGGGAGAAAGAATTATATGTGCTTTCGGTTGGTCTTGGTACCTTCGGATTGATTTTGCTGATTTCAGCCTGGTACACCCGTCAAGGCTTGGTTCAAAGCGGTCTTGTTGAAGTAATGACTGATCTGATGAACATGCCCAAAACCATGAAACAGTTGGCAATTGTACAGTTTTTTTCGTGGTTTGCACTCTTTGCCATGTGGATTTATTCCACTTCAGCAGTCACCAGCCACATTTATGGAACCAGCGATACGGCTTCGGCTTTGTATAACGAAGGGGCAAACTGGGTTGGAATACTGTTCGCAACCTATAACGGTTTCGCGGCATTGGTAGCTTTTTTACTTCCGGTATTGGCTAAATGGACCAGCCGAAAAATGGCTCATGCTATTGCTTTGGTTTGTGGTGGAATTGGGCTGGCCTCGTTTTTTATAGTGAAAGATCCGCATATGCTTGTTATTTCGATGTTAGGCGTAGGATTTGCCTGGGCAAGTATCTTGTCAATGCCATACGCCATTCTTACCGGATCGTTACCAGCTCAGAAAATGGGAACATATATGGGAATCTTCAACTTTTTCATTGTGATTCCTCAAATTCTTGCTGCAAGTATTCTTGGGTTTTTTACCAAAGTATTGTTTCACGGGCATGCCATTTATGCTCTGATTTTGGGAGGCGCTTCTTTATTGATTGCCGCCCTAAGTGTATTGTTTGTTGATGATGTTGATCAAAAATAAAATTTAAAATGATTGAAGCTTGTCTGTTTGATTTGGATGGGGTGGTGGTTGATACAGCCAGGTACCATTTTATTGCATGGAAGGCCTTGGCCGAAGAACTGGGATTTGAATTTACCCTTGAAGATAATGAGCGATTGAAAGGTGTTAGCCGGATGCAATCGCTCGATATTCTGCTTGAAATTGGTGGGCTTAAGTTTTCAGACCCCGAAAAACGGACCATGGCCGAAAAGAAGAACACGCTTTATGTGAGTTACATCGAAAAGATGACTCCTGAAGAAACACTGCCCGGAGTAGAGAAATTTCTTCAGGAATTAAGAAATGCCGGAATAAGGATTGCCTTAGGCTCGGCCAGTAAAAATGCGCCGATGATTCTGGAACGCATTCAGCTCTCCGGAATGTTCGATGCGATTGTCGATGGTAATTCCATTTCGGAAGCCAAACCCAATCCGGAAGTATTCCTGAAAGGTGCTGAAAAGCTCGGCGTTTTGCCCGAGAACTGCGTGGTATTTGAAGATGCCATTGCAGGAATTGAGGCGGCTCAAAATGCCAACATGTATTCGGTTGGCATTGGCGATCCCGAGACATTGGGTTTTGCTGATCTGGTTATTCCCGGTTTCGACGGATTTACTGTTGAAAAATTGAAGAAGGCAATAGGAGGTTGTTGATTTAGAAAATCGTCCGACAGCAAGCGTTAATCAAGGCGACCTTCTTGTTTCGGACGAGATGGAATGGATGTACCGAAAAAGAATAGAAACAACAATTTGAATTTTACCTGAAATCAATTCAGGAATAAATAATAAATAAGATCGTATGAAAAACTACATCATACATAACGAGTGGAAGATCATTGAAAAGGGATTTCACAAAGAAGATAACCGCATTACCGAAAGTTTGCTCAGTATTGGCAACGGCCGAACCGGTCAGCGGGCAAACTTCGAAGAAAAATATACCGGAAATACTCTTCGCGGAAGTTATGTTGCCGGTGTTTACTATCCCGACAAAACCCGTGTAGGCTGGTGGAAGAATGGCTACCCTGAATATTTTGCAAAAATATTGAATGCCACCAATTGGATTGGAATTAATGTCGTGGTAGATGGGGAAGAGCTGGATTTGAACACGGCAAAAATCAATTTGTTTTACCGCGACCTCGATATGAGATCGGGTTTATTGACCCGTCATTTTGTCGCAGAATTGTCGTCGGGGAAGCAGCTTGAGGTGCATTCACGTCGATTTTTAAGTATTGCTGATCAGGAGATTGGAGCCATCCGGTATTCAGTAAAAGCGCTTAACTTTTCAGGCGAAATTTCATTTCAGCCATACGTCGATGGTGATGTGGTAAATGAAGATTCGAACTATGACGAGGATTTCTGGGTAAGCATCGATCAAAAGATGAATTGTTGCTCCGGATTCGTGTGCGTGGAAACAAAAAAAACAGCCTTTCAGGTTTCTACCGGAATGAGTTTCAAAGTAAAGCTAAACCAGGAACTGATTTCTGTTGAGACTTCAAAGATCGAAAAGGAAAAATATATCGGCTCATCGTTTAATATCCAGGCGAAGCAAGGCGATGAGGTTTGCATCGAAAAGTATGCAGCCATTGTCTCAACACTTTATCATACTAAAAATAAACTTCAGGAAGCAACCGAAAAAACGTTAAAAAGAGCTTCTGATAAAGGATTCGACAAACTTTTTGCCGATCAGGAAAAGGCGTGGGCGAAACGTTGGGAAACCAGCGACATCCGTATTGAAGGCGATGTGGCGGCTCAACAGGGAATCCGGTTTAATATTTTCCAACTGAACCAGACATACCTGGGCGACGACGAACGCCTGAACATTGGGCCCAAAGGCTTTACAGGCGAAAAATATGGTGGTGTAACATACTGGGACACTGAAGCCTATTGCCTTCCGTTTACTCTTGGAACCGCACCACAAATGGTGTCGAAAAACCTGTTATTATATCGTTACAAGCATCTGAAAAAAGCCATCGAAAATGCTGAAAAGCTTGGTTTTACCGATGGTGCAGCCCTTTTTCCTATGGTAACCATTAATGGTGAAGAATGCCACAACGAATGGGAAATTACCTTCGAGGAGATTCACCGCAACGGGGCAATTGCCTACGGAATTTACAACTACATTAACTATACCGGCGACAAAGAATACCTCGCACCATACGGGTTCGAAGTTTTGCTTGCTTTGTCGCGTTTCTGGAACCAGCGCGTGAACTGGTCGGAAGAGAAGAAGAAATTTGTATTGCTGGGTGTTACCGGACCCAACGAGTACGAGAATAATGTAAACAACAATTTCCACACGAGTTACATGGCTGTGTGGACCTTAAAATATACGCTGGAAGTTATCGATTTTCTGAAGAAGGAACATCCGATTTTGTTCGAAGATCTGGTGAAAAAACATAAGCTGAAGGAATTGAACGAAACTTCGCGCTGGAAAAAAATCATAAAGGATATGTATTTCCCTTACGATTTTAACCGGAAAATCTACTTGCAACAAGATGGTTTTCTCGACAAGGAACTGATTCCGGTGAGCCAGCTTAATCCTGAAGACAGGCCGATTAACCAGAAATGGTCGTGGGACCGCATTTTACGTTCGCCATATATCAAACAAGCCGATACTTTGCAGAGTATTTTCTGGTTCGAAGACGATTTTGACAGGGATAGCATTGAGCGCCATTTTGATTTCTACGAACCGCTGACGGTGCATGAATCATCACTTTCGAGTTGTATCCATTCCATTTTGGCTGCGTCAATTGGCCGTCAGGAAAAAGCGTACGAAATGTATTTGCGCACCGCCCGTCTCGATTTGGACGATTACAATAGCGATACCTGCGACGGCCTTCATATTACCAGCATGGGCGGAACCTGGATGGCTTTTGTTCAGGGGTTTGGCGGAATGCGCGTGCGAAAAGGTCAGCTGCATTTCAACCCATTTATTCCTGATGGCTGGAATTCATATTCTTTCCGCCTGAATTTCAGGGGAGCGCATCTCGAATTTAATTTGAGCAGGTCAGACTTCCGGTTGATCAATCATTCCAGAACCGATATTGAATTGGTTGTTCATGGGAAACAATATCAATTGCCAGCAAAAAAGGAACTCACAATTACGAATCAGACACAATAATATATCATGAAAAAACTAGCAATATTTATTATTTCGATTGCATTCAGCTTTTCAACTTTCGCGCTCAATGTCGACCGCGTTGAACCAATGTTTTGGTGGGTGGGCATGAAAAACCCTAATTTACAATTGCTTATTCATGGAAATAATGTTTCTCAATATCAGGTTTCGATCAAATATCCGGGAGTAAAAGTCGCCAAAGTAAACAAGGTAGAAAATCCCAACTACCTTTTTGTTGACCTGACTATTGATTCAAAATCGGCCAAGGCCGGAAAGTTTATGATCGACCTGTTGCAAAACGGCAAAACCGAAGGTTCATATACCTACGAACTGAAAAACCGTAATTCAGGCTCGGCTAACCGGCAGGGGTTTTCTTCGGCTGATGTGGTTTACCTGCTTATGCCCGATCGATTTGCCAACGGTGATCCATCAAACGACAACGTCGATTCACAACCGGAAAAGGCAAACCGTACCATCGATTATGGACGTCATGGAGGCGACATCAAAGGCATTATCGATCACCTCGATTACATTAAACAACTGGGGGCTACTGCTATCTGGAGCACACCGCTGCTGGAAAACAATTTCGATAAATACACCTACCACGGATATGCCATCAGCGATTTTTATCAAATCGACCCACGTTATGGCAGCAACAACGACTATGCCCGGCTGGTAGATGCAGCCCATCAAAAAGGGTTGAAAATCATTATGGATATGGTCTCCAATCACGGGGGAATCGGGGCCTGGTGGATGAAAGACCTGCCCATGGCCGACTGGATACATCAGTGGCCAACTTTTACCCGCAGCAACCACAAAGCGATCACGACCAAAGATATTCATGCCGCCCAATCCGATCTGAAGTTAGATCAGGAAGGTTGGTTTGATGTGACGATGCCCGATATGAATCAAAACAATCCGTATTTCTGGACTTATTACATCCAAAACAACATCTGGTGGATTGAATTTGCCGGTCTGGACGGAATCCGGATGGACACCTATCCCTATAACGACCGCGACGCCATGGCAAAATGGGCAAAAGCCATTACGAACGAATATCCTAAATTCAACATTACAGGCGAAACCTGGCTGCATAGTTCCGAAGACATTGCTTTCTGGCAGAAAGATGCCGTTAATTCACTGCATTATAATTCACAACTACCTACGCCAATGGACTTTGTGATGAACGATGCATTGGCGGTCTGTTTCAACGAACAGGGAAATGGCTGGAACGAACAGGGAATGAGCCGACTTTACAATGATATTTCAAAAGATTATTTGTTTGCCAACCCGAACAACCTGTTGATTTTTGCTGAGAACCACGATACACAACGGTACAACAACACCTTAAAAGGCGACCTTGCCAAATATAAAATGGCGATGTCGTTTCTGATGACAACCAGGGGAATCCCGCAAATTTACTACGGTACAGAAATCGGGATGACAGGCGACAAGAACAAAGGAGATGGAGACATTCGTCGCGATTTTCCGGGCGGATGGGCTGGTGACAGCATCAATGCCTTCAATCCGCAGGCGCGTACTTCCTTTCAAAACAGTTACTACGATTTTACGGCCAAACTGCTCAACTGGAGGAAGAACAAGGATGTGATCCATTCGGGGAAACTCATCCATTACGTTCCTGAAAACGACATGTACGTCTATTTCAGGTACAACGACAAAGAAACGGTGATGGTTGTGCTGAATAACAACAATAGCGATCAAACGCTTAAAACCGACCGTTTCTCCGAAATTATTGGGAAATGCACTTCAGGAAAAGAAATCATTTCAGGAACCACAATTGCTGATCTGAAAACCCTGAAAGTTCCCGCAACATCGGCGATGATTATTGAACTGAAATAGAAGAAAGTGCTCAGTGATCAGTCTCAGTTGCCAGTCCCCAACTTTAAACTTTGAACCTTAAACTTTAAACATTTATTCGATGAAAAACCTAAAACAACTGTTCTTTCTTCCATTACTGGCGGTGGCGATCTGTTCGTGCCAGCCGGCACCAAAAACTCCGGAAGTAAAAACGCATATTCCGGAATGGACCAAAAATTCGGTGTTGTACGAAGTGAATATTCGTCAATACACGCCTGAAGGAACGTTCAAAGCTTTTGAAACTCACCTTCCACGGTTGAAAGAATTGGGCGTTGATATTTTGTGGATCATGCCGATTCACCCCATCTCGGAGAAGAACCGGAAAGGAAGTCTGGGCTCTTATTATGCGGTAAAGGATTACAAAGGAATCAATCCTGAATTCGGTACGCTTGAAGATTTCAAAAATTTGGTGAATAAAGCGCACGAATTGGGCTTCAAGGTGATCATCGACTGGGTGGCCAATCATACCGGCTGGGATAACAACTGGATTACCGAACACAAAGATTGGTACACGCAGGATTCGCTTGGAAATGTAATTCCGCCAAATCCCGACTGGTCGGATATTGCCGACCTGAATTTCGATTCGAAACCGATGCGGCGGGCCATGATTGATGCGATGGATTATTGGGTGAAGGAAACCAACATCGACGGGTTTCGTTGCGACGTAGCCTGGGGTGTTCCGCAGGATTTCTGGGAAGCAGCAACGGCTTCGCTCGATTCGATCAAACCGGTTTATATGCTGGCCGAAGATGAAGATCATCCGGACTTTCTCAAAAAAGCATTTGAATCGAACTATACATGGAAGCTACATCACCTCCTGAATGGAGTGGCCCAAGGCAAAAAATCCGCTGCCGACATTCAGAAATACTACACTGATTCGGTTAGTAAATATGCTCCGGGATCTTTCCCTATGCAGTTTATTTCCAACCACGACGAAAATAGCTGGGCCGGAAGCGAATATGAACGCATGGGCGAAGCTGTAAAAGCATTTGCTACGCTGACTTTTACGCTGGAAGGTATTCCGCTGCTTTATAGCGGTCAGGAAGCGGGACTTAAAAAGCGGTTGCTGTTCTTCGAAAAAGACACCATTAACTGGAGCAACCTGGAAATGCAAAAGTTTTATCAGTCGCTGACCAGCTTGAAACACAACAATTCGGCGCTTGGAAACGGTGCCGCCGGTGGACCGATGTCAATCGTCAAGACTTCATCGCCCGAGAAGGTTTTGGCATTCACGCGCGAAAAGGATAATAATCAGGTACTGGCGATCTTCAACCTATCCGCCGAACCGGTTGAGGCAACGATTCAACTTCCTCAGGCTGGCGATTACAAAGAATATTTCAGTGGAGAAACAAAGACTTTAGAAAAAGGCGCAACGATCAAACTTGATAAATGGGGGTATCGGGTTTATCTGCGAAAATAGGTTTGGGGGTTTATGGTTTAGTTAATTTGAGAAGCTTGTCCGAAAGGGCAGGCTTTTTTATTTTAACTTATATGTAAAAAACATACCCGATTTGGTAACCCTGAGTCCAAATTCTTCGAATCAATAACCAAAATCTAACTTCTAATCCATTCGCCATGGACGACAAACTGATTACCCTCGCTTCACTGCCGTATTCAACGGCTGAAATATTACGTTCTTTGCTTGAGTCAGAAGATATTGATTGTTTTCTTGAAGACGTCGATTTTCTTCAGGATGCCATGGATACCGGAGTCCGGGTCCGAATCCTTGAGAAAGATGCCCGGCAGGCTTTTCCGATTCTTGAAAGGATGCTGGGAAAGGTAATTGAAGATTTGAAGAAACGTGAAAACTATATTCTGATTCCGGTCGATTTTTCAGACTATTCGTTAAAAGCAGCCATGGTTGGTTTCGATATTGCCGAAAAGCTCGGATCAAAAATGGTCATCTATCATTCAAGCCCCCGTCCGGAATTTTTAACAATACCTTATTCTGATGTAATTGTTTACGATTCGGCTTTGTTCCTGAATTATGAGATGACTGAAAAAGAGACGAATCAGAAATTTGAACGATTCCTGAATAAGCTGACAGCCGCCATTGATCCGGAACGCTGGAAAAAGGGGAAACCCGAATATATTGTGAAGATTGGAGAAGCCGACGACGATATTTTATCCTACATTCAGATTCATCCGCCCAAAATGGTGGTTATGGGCATCCGGGGCGAAGATGCCAAATCAGCCGATCTGATTGGCACAACAACAGCAGCAGTTATTTTTAACACCAAGGTTCCGGTTTTGGCTATTCCTGAAAAAACTCCGGACGACTGGCTGAAACATTTCAAAACAGTTGTTTATGCCACCAACTTCGAATCGCACGATTTTATTGCTATGGATAGGCTAATCAAACTGGTGAAACCGTTTGAATGCAAAGTGATTTGTATGCATGTCAATCAGGGAAATGATGGAGAACTCGATGAAGCAATGCTTGAGGGCATGCGCGAAGCTTTGAGCGAAAAGTATCCTTATGCTGCTTTCGATTGCCGATTGGTTCACAGTAAAAATTTGCCCGAAGCAATTGATCAGTTTATTCAGGACAACCAGATTGATGCCCTGGCGCTGACAACCCATCGCCGCAATATCCTTACGCGCTTGTTTAATCCGGGTATTGCGCGCAAAATGCTTTTACATACCAAAACTCCGGTGCTTGTTTTCCATGCCTGAAATTAACGACTAAGAACCCATTTAAAAAGCATAGGGAATATGTTTTGCCCATCGGGCATGAATGCCAATAGAGAAACAATCACGATGAAATCGATTGTCCGTTAGGACATAAATAGAGAATGAATTAATTCTCTCCTGGAAATTTATTCTAGTGATATCCCTTTTCTATTGGAATTCATCCCTTACAGAGAAAGTTTGAACAGTTTTATGCCATTTTACAATTTTACGTCGGTCACAGCTACCCCAATGTAAGAGTCGGCCGTGCCGTAATACAAGAACCATTTATTTTTGAAAAAGACAAGACCTTCACCAAAGACTGTACCCGCTTTATACTGGCCTGTTTGTTCGTGAGGTAAAGTTGGTTTCAGAATATTCGATTCTGAGCGCTCTAAAACCGTTTCCGGATGGGCGGCATCGATCAAAACCTGGCCCACCGAATAAGTACCTTTGGGAAGTTTTGGATCGGCATTGTCTCCATCCGAGTTTTTCCCGTTGTACAATAGCAAAATGCCTTTATCTGTTAACATGGCTGGTGGTCCGCATTCGGTTAGTGCGCTATCGAAATAGCCGGCCCGTGGTATAAATACTTTCCTGAGATCGCCCTTTTCATTAATGTTTGGATACCAATCGATCAGGTTTTCCGATACGGCCAGGTTAACCGCATTTTCGCCCCAATACAAATAATATTTATCCTTGAATTTGGCAACGGTCTGTTTGCTATTTTTCATTTGGGTCACAATCGAACCCGATTTGGTAGCCATATTCAGGAATTTACCATTGTATGCCTTAGCGAAAGCCGGGCCTTTCTTTTCCCAGTGAATCAAATCTTTCGATGTGGCGACAGACAGTCTTGGGGTATCATAATTCCAGCTGGTGTACAACATCACAAACAAACCCTCTTCGGTTTCAACAACTCGTGGATCTTCGCATCCGCCCATGTGGTCGTATTTGGCAAATGCATCGTTATCCGGATACAAAACCGGGGTTGGATAATACTCAAAATGAATTCCGTCGGTACTCGATGCCAGTCCGATGCGCGAAGTGCGGCCACCCAATATGGCTTTCGGATTGTCTTCGCAGCGGGTCAGGAGAAATACTTTTCCGTCGTGAACAATGGCAGCCGGGTTAAACACATCGGCACGTTGCCACTTGATTTGGGTTTTCTTCACCGGACAGAAAAAGGTTTTGGTTGAATCGGCTCCAAGGATTGGATTTTCTTTTGGTTTGGTAAAGCCTGAGAAACCCCACGAGGCGCCTGATTTGACCGTTTGACTGAAGCCTGAGAATGACGAAGAAACAAGGAACAGCAGGATAGCTGAAGCGATTGACTTAGACCAGATTTTCATATTGAATAGCTTAGGTTTTTTCTGAATAAATAAGCGGGTTGAAAATAATCCGAATGGTAAAGATGAGAATTTCATGACTGATATTGAACCCGTCATTCATTTTTTTCCGTTATATTTTTTGTTCGTTCATATACTAGATCATACAATTCATCACGAATTTTGACCATTCCGGGAAATACCTTTCACAGCTAAATTGTTTATTTATCATTCCGTTGTAACTTGTATAGCGAATCAATTTCGGTTCCGGAATGAACTCTTATAGAGCTCCTTCCGCTGAGTGTAATTAAAGAAATAATCAACTAAAAACAATTCGTTATGCCATCATCAGCAGATTTCAACGAACTTTTACCCGTAATTCAGGCCATTAGTCCTGAAACTGTGGTAACCCCAACGGTTCCGGTTGATGTATTTGTACAGGAAGCCGAAAACCTGGCTCACTGGTGTATCGGCGACCAGGCCGACCTGGTGAATGCCAGTCTTGACTGGGATTTGGTAACCAGTTTACCCGTTAGGGCTGGTGCCTGCCGCGAATCACAGTCGATTTGGATTAAAGAACGTAACATGAGCCAGGAAGCCGAACTGCTTTGGAAGGCCGAAGCTCCGGCGGCTTTCGGTTTGCGCGACCAACTGCTCCATACCTTCCGTTACGCGTTTCGCAAAGACGCCGGGTTATTGGCTCGGCTGGACGAGATTGCACTGGGCGATAGCAACGCCGACATGGTGCAGGACCTGAACGACCTTTCGATACTCGGAAAAGCACACCTGGATTTGCTTGTTCCAATCAATTTTTCTCCGGACGC
>Ga0208789_1001727_pt1 | contig 11324 bp, 8 predicted proteins | sample Methanotroph_Enr_FD_187368 | JGI IMG/M metagenome (GOLD analysis project Ga0208789, IMG submission 187368) | Enriched soil microbial communities from Old Woman Creek wetland in Ohio, USA - Methanotroph_Enrichment_5 (SPAdes) (version 2) | ecosystem: Environmental > Terrestrial > Soil > Wetlands...
CAGGCTCCGGAAAATAATCCTGATCAGGTATACGGGTTTGATCCTTTGTTGTATAACGGAAGAATTTATTCCTTTTACCCTGAGCCTGGAACAGAAGGAACCCAGTTTCTTTTTGATGAATTTGATGCTCATGGATCCGTAACATTGCGAAGTGTAACCTATTCAAATGTTAAAATTAATTATGATGTATATAACCAGCAACTGATATTGGAATATAAAAATGCAATCGGCTCAGCCAGCCAGATCGAAATCTCCAAGGCATGGCTCGAAATGTTTGATTTGCACAGTTGTCATTTCGAGATGCATACGTATATTGATACCACCAAACGCATCTTCCAGGTGCTCGGCAATGGACCAGTAAAAGTTCTGTACTATCAACGTAAGGAATTGTCAGTTGATACCCGAACTTCTTCAAAGAAACGCTTTTTTTCAGATGCCATAACTGAGAGATTTATATCGGCTGGCAACAAACTCCTTAAGTATAAAAACAACAGGAGTTTTATTGCCTTCTTCAACTCATCCGATCAGGATTTCATAAAAAAGTACCTCCGGAAGTATAAGATCAAGGTAAAGAAAGCAAAAGACCAGCAGATGACCGAACTCATTACCTATTGTAATACCCTCTCCGGATCATGAAAACAGACCTCAAAACCATTGTGCCTCAGCACATGCAAAGGATCATTCTTGGTTCCTTGATTTTCTGCATTTGTGAGGCAACAAGCAATGATAATCCGGAACAGCTAAATTCCTCTACTTAAAGGGTTGCTATATAGGGGTTTGTGTATTCAGAGTATGTATTGCCCTATTTATAGTAACCTGTCCTTTTAAACATGAAAATTATACCTCAGAATAGTTTCTTTTCTTTTATCGTTTCGCTTCTTGCCCTGATGCTGACGTCATGCATTAAACCTTACGAACCGGTAATTAAGAGTGTTGATGCCAGGAAATTTGTTGTCTCAGGACAAGTGACCCGTGGGGAACCGATTCAGCATGTAAATATCTCCCTGACTTCATCCCTCATTGAACCAGAATATCTGCCTGTTAAGGGCTGTAAAGTTAAAATAACCAGTGATAAAGGCAGTACATTCGATGCTGCTGATATGAACAACGGGGACTATGAATTCGCAGTGTCAGAAAGTGAGCTTTCCCCGGGATCATCTTTTAAAGTTGACATTCTTACGCCTGACGGTGTTAGCATTGTATCTGATTTCGACCAGATATTTGAATGCCCGGAGTTAGATTCGGTATATTATATCCTGAAGGAGGTTCCTTCCTCAAAGCCTAATGTATATAGGAGAGGAATCCAGTTTTATGTCGACCTGGAAGCAAGTAATAGCACGAGCCGTATTTTCAGGTGGGAAGCCACTGAAACATATGAATATCATTCAAGCTGGCCTATTGAATGGTATTATGACGGAACGGTTCATCACGTATGGCCTCCTGATTATTCGCAAAGTGTTTGCTGGCGAACGGTCATGGTAAAAAATGTTTTCCTGCTTTCAACCGAGATTATGGAGGAGAATAAATACCGGGGTTTCCCGCTTCATTTTGTCGATAATAGCTCATCGCCGCGATTGGTATATGGGTACAGCCTGCTGGTCAAGCAATATGCATTGAGTAAAGCTGCTTATGCGTATTGGGATAAAATGCGCATTAACAGCAATGAGCAGGGTGGAATGTATGAAAAACAACCTCTTGCCGTTCGGGGAAACCTGCATAACGTTACTAATCCCGGGCAGGATGTTTTAGGCTTTTTTGGAGCTTCAGCAATGACGTCGAAACGCATTTTTATCAGAAAAGTCGAAAACCTGCCAGATGAATATATTCCGAATTGTGCTCCCCTGGATGTTATGAGACGTGGATTCAGAGAATTAACCCCTTCAATGTATCCTGTTTATTTATACGGAGATGATTCAGGATATACGATGAATCCCCTTCCTTCCGATTGCGTGGACTGCGAAAAGGCGGGAGGTACAATTGTAAAACCCTCTTTCTGGCCAAAGTGATATGACGCTGTGACGTAAACAGAGTCTATAGGTATAAAGTGTTACCCCAAGGAAAAGATAAAGGAAATATGAATACCAGGAGGATTAAGAGAAATACTTTTAATGAATGTCTGCTGATTTGAAGTTATAATTCTCTTCGTTCGATCCATACTGCCGGGATTAATACCTGAATGGAAATTAAAATGAAGGAAGATAGTTTAATGAAGAAAATGTTTAAAATCAGGAATACAATACCAGGGAAATTTAAGGCCATTGAGGTCCGGAACGGTGCTGAAAAATAAAGACAGTCCGGAACCAGATGCCTGGTTCAAGCTGTAAAGCGCTGAAATAGTGTTAGTTAAATCTTTAATGAAACACTCGTGCTGATTTGCATGCTTAATCCTCGTAATAGGTTGAATTGTAAATATTTGGACAATATGGTGTGAATAAAAAAACAAATAAAAGTTTTTATAAATGGCAACAATTAATACTATTTATAATAGATTTGCATCGGGTTTTAGAATATAAAGAATGGGATTTACAGTTCTATTCACATTTCTATAGATCTAAAAGTGCTGACAGGTAATAATGCAAAACTAATTACACGAATTGTTTCTCAACCAAAATGCGAATAATACGATTATTAATTCTTCCTCGTTTATTACTTATGCTGTCAATGGTTCTTGGGGCGCTGACAGCTTTTTCCCAGTCTTCACTGAAAAACCCTGACCTGGTTTACGGATTTGACCCATTATTGTATAACGGTAAGGTCTATGCATATTATACTATGCCAGGGACAGAAGGAACACAGTATTTATTTGATACATTTGATACCATGGGATCCCTTACAGTTCGGGGGGTTACCTTTGCCCGTATTACACTGAACTTCGATATCTGCAATCAGCAGCTTATTATGAAATACAAAAGCACTATTGGTGCATCAAGCCTGATTGAAATTTCCAAAGCCTGGCTTGAAAAGTTTGAAATAGATGGCCGTCATTTTGAAATTATTGCCACATCTGACACGACAAAGGAAATATACCAGGTGCTGGGTGCCGGACCCTCAAAAATTATGTATTACCAAACGAAGAAATTATTGCTCAACACTCTTATTGCTTCGAAGAATTACTTCTTTTCGCACATTCAGAAAGGGATGTATGTTTTCAATGGAAAGCAGAGGATTAAATATAAAAACAACCGAAGTTTTGTAGCCGCATTTAACCCGGCTCAACAGGACATGATCAGGAAATACATCAGAAAGCATAAATTGATCGTACAGAAAGTTAGCGACCTTCAAATGACAGATTTAATTAACTATTGCAATACACTCACTGGTACATGAAAAACCTGCTAACCGGAATATTGCTCCTTTTATTTTCAGTTTCCTTATCCGCTCAGCAACTTGATAAGGTTTTAAATTATCATGTTAAAGCTGTTCCATTTACTGAGTTTTGCAGTTTGATATATAAACAAACTTCAGTCAGAATATTTTATGAGGATAAATGGGTTAACCAACTCAAAGTAACCCTGAACATGGATAGTGCAACGGCATTGACAGCTTTGTCGGAAGCGGTAAAGGGAACCGGCCTCGAAGTATCGGCATGGCACGGGAACCTGGTTCTGTTACCGGGCGAAAAACTACTGGCAACTTTACCGTCGTATGTTAGTAAAGAAAATATGAACATCGTTGATTCAGGCGCGAAAGTTCGCACGGCGTCAGAAGAACGATATATGACCGGGCGTAGCGGCGATGTGATTCAGGTTTTGAAAATTGGCCGTAAAGGAGGGCCTGTTTCTGGTGCAAAAGCCAAAATTATGGGTCGGATACTGGATGAAGAAACCGGTGAACCTGTTTTTAGTGCTACGGTTTACATTGCTGAAACCCAGACTGGAGCCTCATCCGACATAAATGGCTTTGTTGCCCTTATGCTGAAACCAGGTCATTACAATGCCAAATTCCAATATATGGGATATCACAGTAAAAAATTCCAGTTAGATGTATTATCCGACGGTGATTTTTCAGTTACCATGAAAAAGTCGGTAATCCAGATGAAGGAAGTTGTGGTTTACGGTGATCGTCAGATGAATATTCGAGCCAAAGACCCTGGTTTGGATAAGTTGTCAATAAAGACGATCAGGGAATTGCCGATGATGATGGGTGAGCGGGATATCCTTAAAGTATCCACTACTTTGCCTGGCATTGTGAGTGTGGGTGAAGGGGCAGCAGGATTGAATGTCCGTGGAGGAGGCTCGGATCAGAATGCATTCTATATCAATAAAATACCTATTTATAATACTTCACACCTGTTCGGTTTTTTCCCTGCCTTCAACGCCGATATTATTAAAGATTTTTCGATCTATAAAGGCTTTATTCCGGCACAATACGGAGGACACCTGTCGTCAGTGCTTAATATTATAACCCGGCAGGGAAACCGCAAGCATTTTACAGCCCGTGGCGGAATAAGTCCTGTTACCTGCAACCTGGTAGTGGAAGGACCGATTAAAAAGGATACACTCTCCTATATGCTCAGTGCCCGCTCATCTTATTCGGACTGGATCCTGAAAAGAATCAAAGATCCCGTCATCAGTAAAAGCAGTGCCTCTTTTAACGACCTTTCTGCAAGTTTGAGTTACGATATACGTAAAACGCAGCTATCCATATTTGGCTACCATAGTGCCGATCGTTTCAGTTTATCAAACCTGAATAATTATGCATATTCAAATAATGGAGTATCGGCTTCATTCAGCCACAACTTCAGCAATTCCCTCCGAGGCGAGTTTTCATTGATAGGGTCACAATATACCTTTTCGACTACCGACAAGCAGGAAGAGGCTAAAGCGTATCAACACGCCTATAAAATGGAGCACTATGAATTCAGGAGCGATTTTAACCAGACTATTAATGATAAAAATTCGCTTGAATATGGTGTTGGCCTGATTCTCTATAAACTCAACCGGGGAACAGTTCTTCCTTATGGTGCGAATTCCTTGCGGAATAAGGTTGAACTAGGCACGGAACAGGCATTGGAAAGTTCAGTTTACATTTCGGATTCGTATGATATTTTACCCTGGATGAATCTGACTGTAGGCGGAAGGTATGCCATTTTTACGCCCATTGGACCTCAAACCGTGTATGAATATGCCCCGGGTATGCCCAAAGATTTAAGGTATATCGTGGATTCTCTTAGTTTTAGTAAGAATCAGCGGATACATAACTATCTTGAACCTGATCTGAGGATGGCCCTGAATATTAAAACCGATGATGACGGATCAATCAAACTGGCATTCAACCAGATGCATCAGAACCTGTTCATGCTCAGTACTACTACCAGTATTGCACCCAATACACAATGGAAACTGGCTGATTATCATTTGCAGCCATCGAAAAGCAACCAGTTCTCTGCAGGGGTGTTCCGTACATTAGCCGGATATGGCCTCGAAACATCAGCAGAAGTTTTTTACAAGGAGACCAGCAATTTCCCTGAATTCAAGGACGGGGCCAATTTCCTGGAAAATGCACAGGTTGAGACCTCGGTGTTGCAGGGCGATCAGAAAGCCTGGGGAATAGAGCTTTTTATAAAACGAAGCCTGCGTAAACTCGAAGGCTGGGTATCATATACTTATTCCCGTTCGATGATAAAGGTGAATGGCAGTAACGAATGGGACCGGATTAACCAAGGTGAAGCCTACCCGTCAAATTATGATATTCCCCATTCACTCAATGTTGTGCTGAATTATCATTTCAACCGCAGGGTCACAGTTGCCTCGATATTTACATACCAGTCGGGTAAACCTGTTACTTATCCGGTATCGGTATATTACATCAATGGATTGCCTGTACTCGATTATTCAAAACGCAATGCTTACCGTATTCCGGATTACATACGTACCGATCTGTCAGTCACCGTTGAAGGAAACCTGAAAAAGCAGAAATTCATGCACAGCTCTTTAATATTCAGTGTATATAATGCATTCGGAAGGGCAAATCCATATTCGGTTTACTATAAGACAGAAGACGGGTTCATCCGCAGCTTTATGTATTCGGTTATTGGGGTCCCGGTTTTTACCGCAACATGGCTATTTAAACTCGGGAATTATGTGTCGGAATAAACTATTTTGCATGTTTGTGATGCTCATAATGATATTATCATCATGTATAAAACGGTACGAACCGGATATAAAAGGTACTGATGCCGTGAAATATGTTATTACAGGACAAGTGATCAGTGGCGACCAGATACAGGTCGTAAATGTAGGAACAGCTTCTCCCATCAGCAAACCTGCAATTATTCCTGTTACAGGCTGCACGGTGAAAATAATTGATGCTAAAGGAAACACTTATCCAGCGATTGATGTATGGAATGGAAATTATAACGTTTCTATTCCGCAAAGTGAACTTGTTCCTGGCAATTCCTTTAAAGTAGATATTCAGGTACAGGGAGGTGCTCATATCGTTTCTGATTTCGATCAGATTCAGGACTGCCCTGTTGTTGATTCAGTATATTATGTCACTCAAAAACTGCCAACTTCTTCGCCAGTTATATTTAACCAGGGTATTCAATTCTATCTTAATCTGAATGCTGAAAATTTTGCCTGCAGGTATTACAAATGGGAAGCCACTGAAACATGGGAATATCATTCACAGTATCCAATTGAATGGTGGTATAATGGGCGAATTCATCATACATTTCCACCCGATTCTTCGAAAATGGTCTGCTGGAGGACTTCTAAACTAAGGGATATTTATATGCTATCAACAAAAAATCTAGTTGAGAACAAATACACTCAGTATCCGCTTCATTTTGTCGATAATATTTCTTCATCCCGATTGGTTTACGGTTATAGTCTGCTTATCCGGCAATATGCGCTGAGTGAAGCTGCTTATGTTTATTGGGAACGGATCCGCGTTAACAGTCAGGAACAAGGCGGATTGTACGAAAGTCAACCACTTTCGGTTAAAGGAAATTTACATGATGTTACAAACCCTGATCAGCAAGTGCTTGGTTTCTTTGGAGCAACATCCGTAAAATCAAAACGAATTTTTATCAGAAAAGTACCTGATCTGCCCCTGGAATACGTCTTCAATTGTGTAATAGTCGGATTACCTTACGGATTGGCCGGAGCCTCTCCGATAATGTATCCTCTTTATTTGCCTGCCAGTACTATTCATTTGGGAGATTCCACGGTTTATACATATAGCAGTGCTTACTCTTTTGACCACGAATGTGTTGATTGCACTTCAACCGTTGGCGGAACAAATGTTAAACCTGATTTTTGGCCCAATTAATTTAAAAGAAATGCATAAAATACAAATTACTATAGTCGCGCTTCTGATTTTTGCATGGCCTTCGTTAGCAAGTTGCCAATCGTTTGTGCCAGGTGCCGTGCAAGAAAAAGTTATATTGATGACTGACCGTTCAGTTTACATTACAGGAGAGCAGGTACATTTTTCTGCAACTGTATTGAATGATGAAGACCTGATCAAGCCATTTAAAAGCCAGATCCTATACTGTGAAATTATTACTCCTGACGGAGATAAAATAACTGGCAGCAAATTCCTGGTCACCAACTCATTGACTGACGGATGTGTAGATATCCCGGATAACATTCTCACAGGTACCTACTATTTCAGGGCATATACTAAGTTAATGCGTAATTATGGGCCTGGATCCTATGGATACTGCCAGATCCGGGTGGTAAATCCGAAGCGCGATGAAATATTGGCTCAGGATAAAAATCAAAACGTACCTGCACTGCAGATCACACCGGCTCCAGGCATTGAATTAAAAGATAGGCTTTTAGTCTCGGTCAACAAAACTATGTATGCTCCCCGCGATTCGGTATTCCTTTCTCTTCAGCCGGAACACGCTGAGGTTTCCGAAATCAAAAGTTTATGTCTTTCGGTTATTCCTGAAGGAGTTCAATCTTCAGCATTACTTGTAAAATCAATCATTGATCAACCGTTAATTAAAACGGATTACTATCCGGAAACCCGCGGACTTTCCATATCAGGGAAATTAACTAAAGCAGCTTCACTGGTTCCGGTACCTGATAAAAAGGTTAACCTATCGATAATTGGCGACGGCCGCAATTTTATGGCTTCCCGGACTGACAGCAGCGGGAGGTTTTTCTTTGCGCTGCCTGATTATTATGGTGCAAGAGATTTATTCGTGTGTTCCGAAAAAACGGATTCAATGAATGTGAAAATATGGGTGGATAATGATTTCTGCACTCTGCCGCTTCGTTTGCCTTCCCCGGTATTCAGTTTAACCGAACACGAAAGGCAGGTAGTACATAATATGGCATTAAATATGCAGCTAAGTTCTCGATTTTATACTGACACCATTCCTGATACACAAAATGTCACAAAAGAGGAATTGGCATTTTATGGAAAACCTTCAAATATTATTTATATTGATAAATACATTCAGCTACCTACGCTGGAGGAATATTTCAATGAATTGCCCAGCGAGGTGAAAGTGCGTAAACGAAAGGGTCAGCCGCGTTTTGATGTTCTAGGTTCCCGGGGAGTATCTTTTTACGATCCACTTGTGTTGGTCGACTGGGTTGCCGTTGACGATCCTGCTAAAGTACTGGCTGTTTCACCCCAGAATATTGAGCGCATTGAAGTGGTAAATGAAGATTATGTGAAGGGCGGGCAAACTTATGGTGGCATTATCAGCATCATTTCGAGAAAAGGTGATTTTGCCGGTATCGATCTACCCTCGACAGGCATCTTCATCAACTACCGGTTCCTGTCCGAAAACCATTGCAATGCTAAGTTTTTCGATAATGTACCCACACATCCTGATTCAAGAAATACAATACTGTGGGAGCCTAATATTTCCTTTCGGAACGGGCATTCAGAAAAGTTTGTCTTTACCGCACCCGATACGCCAGGCAGATATAATGTTGTGGTGGAAGGTATAACTACAAAAGGCGAATTAATTACTCACACAAGCACTTTCGAAGTAGGCCGCTGAGCTTTCTCTTTCAGGAACCGGACCCTTACAGGAGAAACCTGTGAAAGGAAAACAATACATTATCAGATTGTATTCCCTGATCAGCATATTCCCTGTCAAAGAATTTCCAATCAGATATAACACTTTTACCTTTTTTCTATACATCACATCAGAAAGCAGGAAATAGTTATTAACCTGTAAAAAATCAGCAAATGAATTTATCCTTTGTTAATAGTGAGATCTCCGGAATTCTGGTAATAAAAACAAGAAGTCATTTTTAACTTTTGCAGTCATGTATCAGCATAAAATAGTTCCCCTGGTTCTGGTGATCCTGCTGATGCTGGCTTCATGTATTAAACGTTACGATCCTGAAATCAAGAGCAAGGAAGCCGTGAAATATATAATTACAGGGGGGGTGATTAGCGGAGATAAGGTTCAACGCGTCAATATATCCATTACTTCACCTTTAAGTAATCCAAAGTATATACCCGTTTCATTCTGCGCAGTCAAAATAATTGATGGTAAGGGAAATACGTATACTGCAAGTGATGTGTGGGATGGGAATTATGAAGCAATTATTCCGGAAAGTGAACTTGTCCCGGGCCATACTTTCAAAGTCGATGTTCAAGTACCGGGAGGCGCTCATATCGTTTCTGATTTCGATCAGATTCAGGAGTGTCCGGAAGTGGATTCGGTGTATTATATCCTGAAAGAAATACCCACTTCAAATCCTTATATTAATACAAAAGGCATTCAGTTTTATGTTGACCTGGATGCGGAAAATTTCTCCTGTCGTAATTTCAGGTTCGAAGCGACTGAAACATGGGAATATACAGCCATCTTTGCCTATGATATATATCACAGTGTGTGCTGGGTGACAAGTAATATCAGAAGCGTTTTCACGCTGTCAACTAAAAACCAGTCGGAGAATATTTACAAACTTTACCCTTTACATTTTGTAGATAATTATTCCTCACAACGGTTAAGGTATAAATATAGCCTGTTGATCAGCCAATTTTCGCTGAGTGAGGCTGCCTATGACTACTGGGAAAAAATCAGGATAAACAATGTGGACCAAGGTGGATTGTATGAAAATCAGCCGTTTCAGATAGTTGGGAACATGCATAATCTTTCAGATCCGGCCCAGCAGGTCCTGGGCTTTTTCGGAGCATCAACTAAAAGGTCTAAACGTATTTTTGTGGGAGAGGTCAAGGGCCTTCCCATTGAATACATTGACTGCAGGCCTGCGGTTTGGCCTGAAATACCTAATCCCGAATGTATCGATTGTACCCGTGCAGTAGGCGGAACAAATAGTAAACCTGATTTCTGGCCTAATTAGCTTACAAAATGAATAAAATACAATTTATCATTTTTATCCTTTAAATTGTTGAAAAAATCTGTCCTTTGGTTCAGGATACACCCTGTAAATGAAATATTATTCCGGAAGAAATAAGCTGCAAAAACAGAAATATTCTCATACACATATGTAAATAGCCTATAAGCTGATTTGGTGTCCGGGAGGTTCAGATTCACTAATAGGGTCCTATCTTGAAAAGAAATTATTGGTTTACGGATTTATCCCCCATAAGTATTTCGTTTTCAGGCGACAATTTGATTATCCGGCAGGCAGTCATTTGTTTAGAGGTCATGTTTCAGCTTTTACCAGACATTCGAATTTGTTTTAAGCAAAAACACTGCACATGTTGAGTTTTTCTATAAGTTTGTAACGATGACTTTTGAACAGATAAAACAGATTTTGAAAACCAAAACGGTCGGTATAGCCGGGTGTGGAGGTTTAGGATCCAACTGTGCAGTTGCATTGGCCCGGGTAGGTGTTGGCAGATTAATTTTAGCCGATTTCGACCTGGTGCAGGAAGGAAATCTGAACCGCCAGTTTTATTTTTATGATCAGATCGGCATGTTAAAAGTGGCGGCGCTTAAACAAAACCTCTTTCGCATCAATCCTGATGTTCGGGTGAATACCTTTGATATCCGTTTATGCCAGAGTGATATCATCGAGATATACAGTAAATGCGACGTGATCGTGGAAGCATTTGATAAGCCGGAAATGAAATACCTCATTCTGGATGCTGTTCATAATTATATGCCCGATAAATACCTGGTGATGGGTGTTGGTATGGCCGGATGGGGTGATAACAACCTGATACGGACAAGGCAATCAGACAGGCTCATTATCTGCGGCGATGAAATAAATGCCATTGCTGCCGAATGTCCTCCATTGGCTCCCCGGGTGGGAGTGGTTGCTAATATGCAGGCCAATGCAGTGCTCGAAATTCTGCTTGGAGTAAACGAAAAACAGATTCATTCTGAAAACTAGAAGATGAAAATTATTCTCAATAATAAAGAAGAAATACTT
>Ga0208789_1001730_pt1 | contig 11322 bp, 10 predicted proteins | sample Methanotroph_Enr_FD_187368 | JGI IMG/M metagenome (GOLD analysis project Ga0208789, IMG submission 187368) | Enriched soil microbial communities from Old Woman Creek wetland in Ohio, USA - Methanotroph_Enrichment_5 (SPAdes) (version 2) | ecosystem: Environmental > Terrestrial > Soil > Wetlands...
GATCCATATTCTCCGACATCAGATCAAGTCCTAAGCGATGGTAGGAATACAATCCTTCGCGGAAAGGACTGTATGTATTATTCAGAAGGTTTTCGACCAGCCAGTAACGGTTTTTGAGGCTCTCGAAAGCTTTCCAGCCTCGTTCGGGCGAATTTTGAGCGGCATTTACAACGCCACGCGCTTTTTCGTAATAGGGAGTCCCCCCGAATTTGGTGAACGAGTCAGCATCAATCCCCAGCATAACATATAAATAATAGGCAACCACCGATGTCAGGTTCGAGGTATAAGCGTCATCGTTGTAATCAAGCGGTTCAAATTCAACGTATTTGAAATCAAAATCTTTATCGACAAGGTTCAGCAGATTGGTATTATACGATGTTTTGTAAACCGGACGCTGGAGCACCACATTCACCTTGCCTTTGAACTGATCGCTCGATACGCGGTCAGTAATGGTTATCATAATGGAACATTCAATACGTTCTTCGTTTTTGTAAACATAATTGGTCCATTTACGGTTGTTTACAAATTCGTAAAGTTCAGACTGTAAGGTTTGAAAGACTTTTTTGTCAGTTCCCTCAACCTGTGGCGAATTAACAGAAACCTGGCACATGAACTCCTGAGCCGGTGCAAAGGCGGGTAAACAGATAATCAGGAAAACAATTAGTTTGCGATTCATGTGAGCTATAAAAAGAAGTGGATTATATAATTTCTTTCTGAATAACATCAAAAATATCAACTGCCACATCTGACTTGGTTTTTAATTCAAATTCGCTGATAGTCTGATATTTATCAATAATGCTTACTTTATTGGTATCAAAACCAAATCCGGAGCCTGCATCCTTCAGTGAATTAAGAACGATAAAATCAAGGTTTTTGGTATGCAACTTTTTAATGGCATTATCAATTTCGTTCTTTGTTTCCAGTGCAAATCCAACAAGGAGTTGTCCTTTCTTCTTTCGTTTTCCCAAATCAGCAAGAATATCCTTCGTTTTAACAAGGGTTAGGTTAAAATTTTCTTCGCTTTTCTTTATTTTTTCAGGTTCGGGATTCTGTGGTGAATAATCAGCAACGGCGGCAGCCATTATGGAAATATCAGCTTTGGCAAACAATTCAGTGCACCTGGCATGCATTTCACTCGCCGTACTGACTTTAATGACAGTTATCAATGAATGTTCAGGGTAATCTTTAACCGGACCTGATACGAATGTTACTTCAGCACCACGTGCGGCTGCTTCGAGCGCCAGGGCATTACCCATACGGCCTGATGAATGGTTGCTGATAAATCGTACGGGATCAATAGGTTCAATGGTTGGCCCGCTCGAAATGAGCACATTTTTACCAGTTAACGATCGGTGTTTGGCAAAATATCGCTGCAATTGTTCAACAATCTTTTCCGGTTCCTCCAATCGTCCCATGCCGGTAAGTCCACTTGCCAGTTCACCTGCCTGGGGAGCAATGAGTATATTACCATGCGATTGCAGTGTTGCAATATTTTGCTGGGTCGTTTTATGATGGTACATATCAACATCCATGGATGGCGCATAAAACACGGGGCAACGGGCAGCAAGATAGGTGGCCAGCAATAAATTGTCAGTAATACCGGTAGCCATTTTAGCCATGGTATTAGCAGTAAGGGGGGCAATTACAAAAGCATCTGCCCAACTCCCCAATTCAATGTGGCTGTGCCAGGTTCCATCAGCAGGGCTGAATGGTTCAATTAAAACGGGATTTTGCGAAAGCACCGATAATGTAAGCGGGGTAACGAAATCGCAGGCTTCGGAAGTCATAACAACCTTAACCGCTGCTCCTTCTTTAATCAGAAGCCTGATCAGATAGGGAATTTTATAGGCAGCAATTCCGGCAGTAATTCCAATCAGTATTTTTTTACCTTTCAGCATCCGTTAACGGTAAAATATTTTACCAGGTATTTTCTTTTTCTCTCATCGGATTGCGCGAGAATATCTGATCTTTCAGAAATTCGTTGGTAGCAATTAATGTTGGTTTAGGTAGATTTTCGTAATATTTTGCTAATTCGATCTGCTCACGATTTTCAAAAACCTCTTCCAGATTGTCACTGGGAGTTGCAAATTCTTCAATTTTCGAGTTCAGTTCTTCTTTTATTTCCTGAGAAATCTGGTTAGCCCTTTTGGCAATGATGGCTACCGATTCGTAAATATTTTCGGTTGGATCATTCAGTTCCGACATATTACGGGTTATCGTGGTGGTTTCAATTTTCAACTTTTTGATATCCATATATTTGGTTGTTTGTTTCGTAAATTAATTGTTTAATTCTTTAGAGATATTTTTTTTGATAGCCAAAGCCTTATCACTATATTCTCCAACAGGAAAACCGGCAATAAGTTCATCGTAGGCTGCTGATGCGTCGTTGAGTCTTTCGCGGCGTTTATAGTAAACACTATTAATTGCATACTGATATTTTGCGTCAAGAATGGAGTAAAGTATTAACTCTTTTGATTTTGTATCAGGAAAATCTTTTAACACATTATTCAGGGATACAACCGAGGCTTTGTAATCCAACATTTTAAAATAAAGCATCGCAATATCAATATCTTTCTTTTCAAGTTTTGCCCGCAGTTCATCAATCAGTTTATTGCATTCAGCTACACGGGTACTCTTGGGATACTGGTTTATAAATATTTGCAATGATGCGATAGCTTCATGAGTAGAAGTTTGGTCGAGCGACGAACGGGGCGAATCGAGATAGCTGCAATAAGCACTCATATAAAGAGCTTCCTCAGCATAACTGCTTGAAGAGAAGTTGGTTGCAAATGATTTGAAATAATAGCCTCCAAGAACATAATCACGCTTTTTGTAATAACAGTTAGCGTTGAAGAAGGCGATTTTTTCAGCCTTATCAGTGCCCTTGAAAAAAGCCTGAATCTGCTCAAAAAGTTGCTGCGCTTTCTGATAATCTTCATTCTCGTAATATTCAATTGCTTTGGTGTACTTTACTTCATTGTCCGAACTTTTTAAAAGTTTCTGGAAATTACTGCACGACATTATCACTGTAGATAATATCAAAACTATGTAGATAACCGGTTTTCTGATCATGCTGCAAAAGTACACATTTTAACCTGAATTATAAAACGTTTATGCACATAGGATTTTATGTGAATTTAGTTAAATATTATTAAAAAGGTTATTATAAACTTGCTTTATAGGTTTCGAGGCAGCGCGAACGGGCAAAATTATGCTCAAGTATCGGGCTTACGTATGATTTTGTACCGTATTCCGGTAGCCATTTTTTTATATAAATATTTTGCGGGTCAAACTTCACTGCTTGTAAAACCGGGTTAAATATCCGGAAATAAGGTACAGAATCGCATCCGGTTCCTGATGCCCATTGCCAGTTGCCATTATTGGAAGACAGCTCAAAATCAAGCAGTTTGCCAGCAAAATAGGCTTCACCCCACTGCCAGTTGATAAGTAAATGTTTAATTAAAAAACTTGCAGTCACCATTCGTACACGGTTATGCATAAACCCGGTCTCATTCAATTCACGCATTCCTGCATCAACCAGGGGGTAGCCGGTTTCACCACGGCTCCATGCCTCAAAATCTTTTTCACTATTTACCCAACTTATAAATTGGTATTTAGGGTTGAACGGCTGATGAACTACATGAGGGAAATGCCATAAGATCTGCATAAAAAACTCACGCCAGATTAATTCATTAAGCCAAACAGTATTAATTTCAATTGCCTGTGCAACTAACTCGCGAACACTTACAGTTCCATATCTCAGGTGAACACTCGCTCTGCTGGAGGAATTCAATGCAGGAAAGTCCCTTGTTTTTTCATACGTTTCAAGAACCGGTTTATTTAACTTAAACGGTTGAAACATACCTTTAATTTCATTGAAACCAATATCCGTAATCGGTAGTAGCGGTTTAATATCAGTATGAATTAAATTAAACAGATAATTCTCTGATCTCCATGTATGTAAATTACTATCATCCAGTTTTAGCTTTTCAATCCACCGATGGCTGTATGGCGTAAAAACAGTATAAGGCTCGCCTGAAAGCTTTGTAATCTCGTTTTTCTCAAATATAACCTGATCTTTATAAGTATGAAATAAAACGCCTTTTTCGGCCAGCATTTTTTTAATCTGCAAATCTCGTTCAATTGCATAAGGCTCATAGTCATGATTGGCAAATATGCAATTGACAGTATAAGAGGATATTAATTGCTCGAAAATTTTATCCGGGGTTCCATACAACACCTGGATCGTGGTATTATAAGGAATAAGCAATTGGTTCATATGTTCTATTGCCTGATAAATAAAACTCAGCCGTTTATCATCAGCATTGAGTTTATTAACTATCTTCTTATCAAAAATAAAAACCGGTAAAACGTTGAGGCCTGAAGTGAGCGCTTTATACAGAGCTGTATTATCATATAATCTCAGGTCGCGCCTGAACCAAAATACAGCTATAGGTTTAGTGATATTCATTTTTATAAAACCAATCTGCAATTTACGAATTTTTTTTGAGAAGCCTTATAAATTCTTTTCAATAAACAAACCTCATTCTTATAAAGTTTAGTAGTTTTGCAGGACGAAAAAAAATAATAACTTTAAAACACTGGGATTGTGGATCTTTTTGAAAAACGTGTTCGTAATTTGGGGCCACTTGGAATGTATGCCAAGCAAGCTGATGGATATTTTATGTTTCCAAAACTTGAAGGTGAAATTGGGAATGAAATGATTTTTAGAGGCAAAAAACGATTAATTTGGAGCCTGAATAACTACCTTGGATTAGCCAACCACCCTGAAGTTCGTAAAGCTGATGCTGATGCTGCTGCCAAATGGGGTTTAGCCTATCCTATGGGAGCCCGTATGATGAGTGGCCAAACCGTGTATCATGAACAACTCGAGCGCGAACTTGCAGCATTTGTAAAAAAAGAGTCGGCTTTCCTGCTTAATTACGGTTACCAGGGAATGATTTCTGTAATCGATGCCATGGTTGACAGGAACGATGTTATTGTTTACGACAGTGAAGCCCACGCCTGCATTCTCGACGGTATGCGACTGCACATGGGGAAACGTTTTGTGTATCCGCACAATAACATGGAAAACCTTCGTAAAGGCCTCGAAAGAGCAACCAGGCTTACCGATCAATCAGGCGGCGGAATCCTGGTGATTACCGAAGGCGTATATGGCATGTCCGGTGACCTCGGAAAAATCAAAGAAATTGTTGAATTGAAAAAAGAATTCAACTTCAGGCTGTTGATAGATGATGCGCACGGATTTGGAACTATGGGACCAACCGGTGCCGGAACGGATGAGCATTTTGGCGTTCAGGATGGTGTAGATATGTATTTCGGTACTTTCGCCAAATCGATGGCCGGAATTGGTGGATTTATCGCTTCAAATGAGGCAATTATTGATTTCCTGAAACACAATATGCGGTCACAGATTTTTGCAAAATCTTTGCCGTTGCCAATGGTGATCGGTGCGTTGAAACGTCTGGAACTGGTTCGTACACAACCTGAACTCAGGAAAAACCTCTGGATTATTGTCGAAGCCCTTCAGAAAGGACTGCGTGAGGCAGGGTTCAATATCGGAAATACAGAATCGCCGGTTACGCCCGTAATGCTGAACGGTACTATTCCGGAAGCAACTAACATTACTGTTGAAATGCGTGAAAAATATAATATTTTCTGTTCTATAGTCACTTACCCGGTAGTTCCGAAAGGTGTTATTCTTCTAAGGCTTATCCCGACTGCTGATCACACACTCGAGAATGTAAAATATACTATTGAGGCATTTAAAGAGATTAATACCAAGCTGGTTAACGGCGAATATGCAAATATTGCTTTCGCAGATATTTCAAATCTGTAATCAGTTTTAGTAGTCATTGAAAAATGCCTGGTTTTTTAACCAGGCATTTTTTTTATTAGATGCAAAGTTTTAGCTTTGTCAATCATAGATTATGGTCCAATGAGAATAGAGAAACGCAATTCGCTAAGCATTATCATTAATTCGACAGCTTTTTACCTGCTTTCGTATCTTTTCGTTTTTATGTTATTTCAGTTAACAACAATTATTGCATCCAATATCTTTGATATACCCAATACGCTGTATTACAATAAAATAGGTTTTAATGTCATTCCTGATGCATGGACTCCTGATTCAGTAAAAGTGATTTATACTTCGGGTAACATCTTATTATTTCTGATTTCCATTTCTTTTCTGGTAATTATAATTAAATCTCTGGAATTTAATGGATTACTCAGGTTATTTTTTATATGGGGTTTTGTTCACTCCATTTCCATGCTTTTTGGATCAATTGTAATCGGAGCTTTCAACTTCGAAGGATTTGGAATCGTGCTTAGCTATCTTTACCTGGCGGATACCGCAAAAATGCTTCTTTTATTTACTGGTCTTCTTATCCTTGTAGGAATAGGGATGGGAATGGTAAAAGTGTTTCTATTTTCAGCAAATAGCTATTTCAACTATCTTTCGCCTGAGATGCGTCCGGCTTTCAGGCGGGATCAATTCGTTATACCCTTCCTGATATCCACGCTGTTATTGGTAATAATAAAATATCCACTTTCTTTATATGAAACACTCATACTATTTATCCCTATGTTTATGCTTCTGCCTTTGTTTTGGGGAATACGCCGTTACCCGGTATTTTATTTTGAAGAAACAACGAAATCAATAAAAATAAGTACCTGGCTTATAGTTATTACACTGGGCGTGTATTTATTATACCGGGTAGTTTTGGGGATAGGGATAAATATTGGTTAAAAAAGAGTTTTGCTCAGCCAATCGGTAAATCAGGATCTATATCGGTGGCCCATTGATATATGCCTCCTTCAAGAATGTATATATTTCTGTATTTCAGTTTCTCTGTCAGGTATAAATAAGGAGACTGGCTTTTAACGCCATATTGACAGTATGTTATTACCGGTATTTCCTTTGAAATAAGATGACTCTTTTCAGGCAAATCTATCTGGGGAATATTCATAGCGCCTCCGATATGACACTCATCATATTTATCAGCTTCGCGGGTATCAATAAGTTGGAAACTTTCACCTGCATCCATTTTTTCTTTTAATTCGTATGTAGTAATGTATTTCATATGAGCAAGCAAAACCAACTAGCCATAGCAGTGAATTATTATTCCAGCAAAGATATGTAATGTGATTCTATAAAAAAAGGAGTGCAAAGCACTCCTTTTAGATGTCAATCAAGATGTTAATTACTTAACTTCCTTGATAAGACCTTTAGCGATTGAATCAGCGTGAGCTGTTTCAGCTGCAGCCTTAGCTGTTGAGTCAGCCAAACGAGCTTGTTCAGCAGCTACATTAGCCATTGAATCAGCCATAGTTATTGAATCCTGACGAGCTTTTTCAGCTTTTTCTTCAGCACTGGGTCCGCAAGCTACAAAACCTACCATACCAGCTACTACAAACATTGCAAATAATTTTTTCATATCTAAGTTTAATTAAAAAACTTTGCAAAAGTACAAGGTTTTATAATATGATTCAAACTTTATTTCAAAAAAAATTAAGTTTTTTTAACATATTGCTTAAATATATGATATACAGATATTTACACTGGAATATATTTTTAAAAAGATATCAACACCTCCATAAATATTGTTAATAACTCAAACAAATTGGCATAATGTGTTAGAGCGAGTTCAAATTGTACATCATTTTCTTTTGAAAAATCAATTTTAGCAAATGGATTATTAAACCAAAATAACAGCGATGGTTTTAATTGTTGGGTTTATCAGGGTACTATGAATTATAGAATGAAAATTTGAATCTTTGTTACATACAAATATGTTTGTCACAGATTTCACAGATACATAGATTTTAAACTGCATTCGGCAGTTATTCGAATGAATTTTGAGCATAAGTAAATTATTATTGCCTGCGAAATATATGACAAGTATTTGTTTGTCAAAGATTTAGACTAACTTATTTACCACGAATCTTTTAATTATCTTGTAACCTAAAGCCAACCAAGTAAATACAAGGAAATATTTTTTTTTGGATTTAAAGGACTTTAACCTGTATTATTCGTGCAGAAGATAAAAGATAAAAGTATAAAGATAAAAGTAAAACGATAAAAGTCAGGCAGTTGCAAACCATTTTCATAATTTATTTTTTAAAGATGATTTTTATGATTGCCTTCATAATGTTTTGATCCTTTTGTCTTTATCCTTTTATCTTTTGTCTTTTTTGAAGTTTAGGAATTAATCAAGTTAGAAACATTAGGTTTGATTCCCGCTTTTAAATTCTGCAACTCAACAATCTTTTGAAGGCGCTTACATTCTGTTATGGTTTCGGAATCGATAACTCAACTATTTCCATTCAATTGGCTTACATTTGCATTTCCTAAATTCAACCGCAACATGTCGTTTTATAATCTGCCAGATCTTCCTTTTAAAGAGCCGGTTATAGTTTTTACGATTCTTATTACTATTATTCTGATAGCTCCTATTGCTTTCAGGAAATTCCGGATACCGGGAATTGTAGGTCTTATTATATCAGGAATGATAATAGGCCCACATGGTATTCACCTGCTTGAATCCGGTGAAAGTGTAAAATTATTGAGTACTGCAGGGTTACTTTACCTGATGTTTCTGGTCGGATTGGAACTTGATTTGCGCGATCTGCTCCGCAACAGGAATAAAAGCATTGTTTTTGGAGCCTTAACTTTTTTCATTCCGCTTGTTTTTGGTTTTTTTGTAGCACATTTCTTGCTTTCATACAATTTGCTTGGATCACTACTTATTGCCAGTATGTTTTCAACCCATACACTTATTGCCTACCCTATAGCCAGCCGGTTAGGAATCACCAGGAGTGAAGCAGTTACAATTACTATCGGAGGTACTATTATAACTGATACGGCTGTTCTGGTACTGCTGGCTTTTATTTCAGCAGCAACCCAGGGTTCCTTCACAATAATATTTTGGATACAGATTGTACTCTCAATTTCAGCTTTCTCCTTCCTGATATTATGGGGAGTGCCAAAAATCAGTATCTGGTTTTTTAAAAATCTTGAAGGTGAAAGTGGGGCTCAATATATTTTTGTGCTGGTCATGCTATTCATTTCTGCTCTTTTAGCCAGGGCAGCCGGCATCGAGCCGATAATTGGCGCTTTCCTTGCAGGATTGGCACTTAGTAGTCTCATCCCTCCTACTTCGGCACTTATGAACCGGATTTCCTTTATCGGGAATAATCTGTTTATACCTGTTTTTCTGATCAGTGTTGGCATGATGGTAGATTTTTCTGTCTTCTTTAATGGTTTTGGTGCACTGGTATTTGCACTTACCATGGTAGTAGTTGCTATTGCCAGCAAGTTTACAGCAGCATGGATAATGCAAATGATTTACAAGTACACGGATTCTGAACGGCAGGTTATATTTGGGCTAAGTGTGTCTCATGCTGCAGCTATTATTGCAGTTGTAATCGTAGGGTATAATCTTAAGCTAATCGGGTTAGATGTTCTTAACGGTGCTATAATGATTATATTAGTATCTTGCTTTATAGGTTCATTTATTACAGAACGATACGGCAGAAAACTCGCTGTTGCTGAAGCAGAGAAAATTCCTGTTAAAACTGCTTCGCTTGAAAGGATTCTAGTTCCGGTTTCGAACCCCACAACTATCGAAGGATTAATTGATTTTGCGATACTCATACGTGAGATAAATAAAACACAGCCGGTGTATATGCTATCAGTAGTTCCGGATGATGCGTTCGCCGAGGATCAGATTCTCAGGAATAATAAAATGTTTGAATCAGCTATATCGCATGCTTCGGCTGCTGAAACTGATCTGACATTTATATCGAGGGTAGATTTAAATGTTGCCAATGGAATTTCCCATGCAGTTAAAGAACTGATGATCAATAAAATAATTCTTGGATGGAACGGTAAAATTACTACTTCAAATTTCTTTTTCGGAAGCATTATTGAGAACCTGATTGGCAGTACGGAGCAAATGGTATTGGTAGTAAAAGTTACCAACCCTTTAAATTCAACCAATCGTATCGTTATTACTATCCCCGCAAATGCTGAACGAGAAACTGGTTTTAGCGCCTGGTACAATATGCTAAAGAATCTGGCTTCCCGAACCAGTTCGACTTTGTTATTTACCGGGTTCGAAAAATCTTTATCAGAAATCCGAAGCATCTCAGAAACAGAGACAAATAAACTTAAAATTGAATACCTGGCATCGGATTCAACACATCCTATCGTTGACCATGCACAAAATATTAATATTCACGACATGTTTGTGGTAATTGCCGCCAGACGCCGCACTCTGTCATTCAGTCATTACATTGAACACATGCCCCGCGATTTGGCCAGGCACTACGAAAACAAAAACTTCATCATTATTTATCCTGAACAAAGAGCCGTTGAACTCCAGTCCTTATCCTCATCACTTGATGGGCTTGAGGTTTCAGCTATACAGGAAAACCTGGAACGTTTTACAAATCTGACTAATCTGAAACGAAATTCACCCAACAGCAAGCATAATTCACTTACAGAATAACATTGAAAAATTTCCATTGTGATGAGCATACAGATACCTTTAGCTGAAATTCTACGGCCTAAAAATGCGGATGAATTCATTGGACAGCCGCATCTTATGGCCGAAGGAACTGCATTCAGGAGAATGATTGATGGAGGTTCGGCTCACTCAATGATTTTCTGGGGGCCGCCCGGTGTTGGTAAAACAACGCTCGCCCTCATCATTGCAAATGCAACCGGAAGACAATTCTATACTTTGAGTGCCATAAATTCGGGAGTGAAAGATGTGAGGGAAGTAATTGAAACGGCTCGAAAAGATTCGTCTCAGCCAATTTTATTTATTGACGAAATTCATCGTTTCAGTAAGTCACAGCAAGATTCATTGCTTGGAGCCGTCGAGAAAGGAATTGTCATTTTAATTGGAGCAACAACCGAGAATCCATCTTTCGAAGTAATATCGCCACTTCTATCTCGCTGCCAGGTCTATATTCTGAAACACCTTGAGGAAGAGGATCTTCTCACTATAATGAATAAAGCCATCGAAACTTTAAGTGGTATTCATAGCGTTAAAATTGTAGTAAAAGAGCATGAAGCCTTGATTCGGATTTCAGGCGGAGATGCAAGGAAATTGCTTAACGCGATTGAGATCATTGTTTCGTCCCTACTTGTTTCAGGAAATGAAATTGAAATTGATAATGAAAATACATTAAGCATCATTCAGCAAAACCTTGCTTTGTATGATAAATCGGGTGAAATGCATTACGATGTTATTTCCGCTTTCATTAAGTCGATGCGTGGAAGCGATCCTA
>Ga0208789_1001732_pt1 | contig 11316 bp, 12 predicted proteins | sample Methanotroph_Enr_FD_187368 | JGI IMG/M metagenome (GOLD analysis project Ga0208789, IMG submission 187368) | Enriched soil microbial communities from Old Woman Creek wetland in Ohio, USA - Methanotroph_Enrichment_5 (SPAdes) (version 2) | ecosystem: Environmental > Terrestrial > Soil > Wetlands...
GACTTTGTTTTAAGGAATCCTGCGCAACCGAAAAGAGAGGTATTAAAGCAAAAAACAGGAACAACCTTTTAATGATATCAGGTTTCATACAACCGATTTTTCATAATAATAATAATAATAATAATATCCAGACCAATAATTGTGAAGTTTTTTTCTATTTCAGGTACAAATAATGTGATTCACAGTTTAAAAAAATTGCCACAAAGACTCTAAGACTCTAAGATGCACAAAGTTTTAAACAACTATCCGTTTAGATTTATATCTTTTCTTTGTGAAACTTTGCGACTTCGTGTTTTCGTGGCGGAATTATGCCCTATGGAAGATGCACAATCCTCAACTAAGTATTTGCTCATGATTATTTTAGAACATCATCAATCACTTTTCCGTCTTCGATCGTGATGATTCTTCGTGCTTTGTTCATGACACGTATATCGTGCGTGGAAAAAATAAAGGTAATGTTCTCCTCTTTGTTTAGTTTTCCCATGATATCGAGCAGATTCTCGGCCGATTTTGAATCAAGATTGGCAGTTGGTTCGTCGGCCAGGATGAATTTTGGTTTCGAGGCAAGCGCACGCGCCACGGCTACGCGCTGCTGTTGTCCGCCCGATAACTTATTGGGACGACTGTTCCGTTTATCCGCTAATCCAACAGCCTCAATAAGTTCTGTTGTCCGCTTTTCTCTTATCTCTTTCGGGATTCCCTGTAATTGCATGATAAATTCAATGTTTTCGGCGACTGTAAGCACAGGAATAAGATTGAACGACTGAAAAACAAACCCGATATTTCGCATGCGAAACAATGTTTTATTACTTCCACTCAATGAGGTAAGGTGTACTCCATCAATGATTACAACTCCACCTGTCGGATCATCAAGTCCACCTAGAATATTAAGCAATGTGGTTTTCCCCGAACCCGAAGGACCAACAATGGATGCAAACTCACCTTCCTGAAAAGTAAGATCAATCCCATTGAGAGCATGAACGGGCATCGTTTTTTGATCATACGTTTTGGTAACTCCCTTTATTTCAATAATATTCATGCGTATAAACTTTTGCGTTTATGTTAGTTATTCTGTTCTCGTGGCTTCCGACGGATTTAATCTTAAAGCTTTCAAAGCTGGATAGATTGCCGAAAATAGTCCTGTAAGAATAACCATCAATGCAGTGGTGGCGACCATTCGAAGATCAATCTTCGGATAGATAAACGAAGAATATCCGATACTTTCATAAGCTTCTTTCCAGAAATAGAGATCGAGGCCAACCCTTTCGAGGTGTTTACTGATCAGATAACCGATCACCAGACCAATTATACCGCCCGTTATTGTCAGGTAAACCGTTTCGAGCATAATCATGAAAAATACTCTTAGTTTACTCATTCCAACGGCCATCAGCATCCCGAGCTCTTTAACCCTTTCCAAAACTACCATCAGCATCGTGTTGATAATACCGAAACAAAGTGCCAATAGAATAATTAAAATAAAGATAGCCATGTATTGATCCATGGAGCTAACAAGATATCCGGCTTCTGGACTAAGTTCCATCCAGTACTGAACTTCAAGTCTTTTAAATTCATTCTTCAATACCTGTTTTACGGGTTCTGAATTTTCATCTTTATCAAGTAATATTGCGATCTCATGAGCTTCCGTTGTGTTCAGACCAGTCAACATACAAAGGTCGTTATACCTGACAAAAAGAGTCGATTCGTCATACATGTTGTTGTCAGTTTCGTAGATGCCAACAACCCTGAATGCTCCGCTCGTAATGTTCATATTAATATCCTGAAGTGTGATGATTATTTTCTTATGAAGCGCTACCTTTAGTTTTTCGGCCAGTTTCTTCCCGATAACGACACTGTTTTTCTGATTGTTATCAAAATAGGTTCCTTCGATCATCTTTGTGCTGATGTTGGTGATCGTCCGCTCAACTTCCGGGACAATCCCCATGATCTTTACCCCCGTATTTGTTTCGGCTGATGCAACGAGCGAGCTGATAACAATCCTTTTAGAAACAGCCGCCACATGGTTGGTTTGAGAAACAACCCGGACAATACTATCTGCATTCTTTATTCTTAACGAAAAATCGTTGTTCTCCTGAAAACCAGGTTCATGGATCTGAATATGCGATATTTCGGTTCGGATAACCGTTTGAATGCGATCCGCAACCATGCCATTCATAAATGCAAGAAGGAAAACAGTTGCAAATACACCCAACGTAACAGCAATTATCACAACGATACTTCGCAGTTTATTTCGCCAGACATTTTTCCACGATAAAGACCAGAGCATGACTAATTATTTTAGTTCTACAATAAATTGCAGGAGTAAAAAATATCCTATCTTAACTTAAAGGCTCGTATTTGCGGCTGGCAATTGGCGACTGGCAATTGCCAGTTACCAGTAGCTCATCATCTATTACATTCTCCACTCGAACCATTGAAAATCCCTCATTAATTATCAACGCCTAAGCGCACGTATAATCACTAATCCCCTGATATTCAGGGCAGGATAAATACCTATAATCATTATAAAGATAAAGATCGTAAGCGCCTGATCGTAAAACACAAATGGCATCATCGAAAAATACATCGAAGGATCGAATCCCATCTGCAACATCATCTCTTCCGCCTGACCTGTAAGGGGAATCGGGTGATACAAAAAATAAGACAGTAAAGGGATACTTGCAACTATGCCGGCAATCACTCCGATCATTCCCATAAAAAGAGTTTCGAGTACTATAACCGAAATCAATTTATATTTCTGCATTCCAATGGCAAGCATTACACCAAACTCTTTTGTCCGCTCTGCCACCATCATCATTACCGTACCTAAAATACCGAAAGCGATGATGACATACAGAAGGCCTTTCATAATAACGCCCCCGGCACGATCGCTTTCAATCTGCTTCATCAGTAATTGATTGATCTCCTGCCAGTCCATCACCTCCAGATCGCTGCCCAACGATTGCACCAATTTATTTTTGGCCGGGGCTACTTCGTCATTATCATGGACCATAATGACCATCGAGGTCAACAGATCGGGAGCCGAAAACAATTCCTGGCAAATCTTAATATCCATACAAACCAATGTTCGGTCCAACTCGGGCGAAGGATGTTTGATGATCCCCCTGACGGGATATTTTCCGGCAGCACTTGAACCATGATACCCCTGCCCTATCAAAACAAGCGTGTCATTGACCTCTAATTTCAGAAATTTTGCTAATCCACTTGCAAGAAGAATTCCGCTATCCCCATTTTCCAAATAGTGTCCTTGTTTCAGCTTACCTGAGATATTGGTTATTTTATCTTCTTTTGGGGGATCAACACCCACCACCATTACACCTTTGGTAACATCCTCGGAGGATGCCAGGCAATAGGTTTCAAACCTTGGGGCATAGATTGTGATCTCTTTGACGCTTTTCAATTTTGATTCGATCGCCTGGTCAAACACAAAGGAATTATTGATGATCTTATCATCCCAGTATCCTTTTTGATGAATTTGCAGATAGCCTGAATAGGAATTGACAATGGCTGAAATATATTGTGCATACGAACCTTCCTGCATTGAAGTCATAAATGCAGACAAAACCACTCCGAAAAAGACCGATGCGGTTGTGATCAGCGTCCTGCGTTTGTTCCGCCAGATATTCCGCCAGGCAAGTTTCGCATAACTGTTCATACATGTTGAGTTTTACTTCATAGTCTGACTTAGCTTTTTCATATTTTGCTGAGAAAAAAAACCATCATCAATCGGTTGGTTGAATATAACGCTCTTTGTTTCAAGAATTGTTTTATTATCAGGCTTTTCAACCGGTATAATTTCAAGTTTGACAGGAATTTCACGGTCCCCCATTTTCCGGATATCGAATGCATTCATCACATTGATTAGCTTCATATCCTCGTCATAATATTCGACTTTCCATTCATTGAATCCCTCAACGGTAATCCAAACAATAACTTTCCCCCAGGTAACCGCAGCATCGGGAAGGGGTATCATTTCTATTTTATAGCACATTTGCTCCCTGACTGTTTCCTGGCTGAGCAGTCGATGCGTATAATCGATTACGATTGAAGATTCTTTTACGAGATCATCATTTGTAAAATCGGAGCCCATCCACGATTGCATCATCATTGATGGTGGAATCTTGATCATTTTTTCGATCGAAGGGACCCAATTCCACATGTCTGTCTTGATTTTAAGAAAGACCTGCCCTTTATCCTTTGCAGGAGAGGTGATCAGGATAAAGGCGTAACTGGTTCCTTTTCCCCAGCTTTTCATCGTAATGGATCTCGACCAGGTGGGCCGCACGATGGTCATGGTCATTTCCCCCTGGCTTGTAAGGCCCCTGCTTTTATCATCCGCCTTTTTAATAATCTCTTTTGCAGACAGAGATTGTGCTCCGGCATTGATAACGGAATTGAAAATAAAAAATACAATCAATATAAATGTTTTTTTAAACATCTGTATTTTTTTAAATTCCAAACTAAATCCTGTTTTAAAGTAACAAATAAATCTGTTAAAAATTTATTGTTGCTGCCATACTCCAAATATAACCTTTTTTAATATTCTATGTTTTACAGAAGCTTTAAATTTGTCAACCGATTTTTAAATTCGTATTTTTACACATGTTTAATTTGAAAGAAAATTTAGTTTACATCTTTGTTCAACAGTAATTTTTATTATCATGGCCATAAATTTACAAAAAGGACAAACGATTGACCTGCGCAAAAACGACAAAGGTGACAGCTTCGATCTTTCGCAGGTAACTGTCGGATTAGGTTGGGATATCCGCAAAAAGAAAGGCGGATTCCTTAGTGGTTTATTGGGAGGCGAAAAAGGTGATGATTTTGATCTCGATGCGATTGCTTTTCTGCTTGATGCCAACGGGAAGGTGGCCAATCTGGGTCGTAAAGCCAAAATGCCCAACGGAAAAGAGATCAACCTGTACGAAGGCGACGTCATCTATTTCAATAGTCAGAAGCATCCTTCAGGTAATATCTGGTTAACGGGTGACAACCGAACGGGTGAGGGCGAAGGCGACGATGAACAGATTATCGTGAAACTGGACTCTCTTGATCAGAAATATCAAAAAATCCTTTTCCTGGTCGCCATTTACCAGGGGAAAGCTAAAAACCAACACTTTGGCATGATTGAAAATGCCTTTATCCGGGCGGTCGATGCACGAGGCAAGGAGATTGCGAAATTCAACCTTTCGGGAGATGCAACCCTAAACGGCATGTGCTCAATGATTTTTGCGGAGGCTTACCGGCGTGAAGGAACATGGAAATTCAGGGCGCTTGGTGACCCCCAGGAGACTGATAATTTTGTAGAAGTTTTAAAAAAATATATAAACAACTAAAAATCAAAACAACATGGCTATTAGTTTAGAAAAAGGACAAAGGGTAAATGTTGGATTACCCAAATTTACCGTCGGCTTAGGCTGGGATGCTAATTCTGCCTCTGGTGCTGATTTCGATCTTGATGCTTCGGTTTTTATTCTTGGTGAGAATAAAAAAATACTTTCTGATGAATATTTTGTATTTTACAACAATCTCAAATCCCCTGATGGGTCTGTCGAACATACAGGTGACAACCTGACGGGTGCGGGCGAAGGTGACGACGAAAGCGTCAAAGTTGATCTTTCGAAAATAAATCCCGCTGCAACAGAAATATGTTTCGTTGTTACGATACATGAGGCAGCCACGAGGAAACAGAATTTCGGCCAGGTACGAAATGCATTTGTGAGAATTTATAACCAGGATACCAACGAAGAAATTCTGAAATACGACCTGGACGAAGACTTCTCTATTGAAACTGCAGTTGAATTCGGACGGCTTTACAAACGTGGCGGAGATTGGAAATTCGAAGCCGTTGGAGTTGGCCTGAAAGGCGGCCTGGAAGATTATTTAAGTAAATATAATTAAAAGAAAAAATAATGGCAATTAAACTTGAAAAAGGACAAAGGATCAACCTCGAGAAAAGCAACGGCAATAAACTGGTAAACCTCTGTGTCGGAGTAAACTGGGGAGCTATTGAGAAGAAAGGTTTTTTTGGAGGAAAGAAGATGGAAGCAGTCGATCTGGATGCCAGCTGTGCAACTTTCGATGATAGCAATAAGGCCCTGGAGGTAATTTATTTTGGTAATCTTAAATCAAAGAATGGCTCAATCCGCCACAGCGGCGACGATGTCGTCGGGGATACAGGCGGAGATGACGGATTAGACAATGAAGTGATTTCTGTTGATCTGAGCAGACTCGATCCGGCCGTTACTAAAGTTGCATTTGTATTGAACAGTTTTCGTGGTCAGGATTTTAAAACCATCCCGTTTGCCTCGATCCGGATTTATGAAGGAACTTCTACTCATGTAAATGAAGTTTTCGCCACCTACGATATCGCCAACGGCCCTAACTTTGCCGGACACGTTTCGATGGTAATGGGTGTATTTTATAAAAAGAACGGCGAATGGAAATTCAATGCAATTGGTGAACCAACAGCCGACAAAGATCTCAAAGGAACATTGGATACTGTAGTTAACAAGTACTTATAAAGATGAGAAGATTACCAGTTTATTTAGTTCTGGATACCTCCGGTTCAATGACCGGCGAACCAATAGAAGCTGTTAAGAACGGAGTACAGGTTCTTGTATCTACTTTGCGCCAGGATCCTTATGCACTCGAAACAGCCTTCTTAAGTGTCATCACTTTTGATAGTTCCGCACGGCAACTGGTTCCCCTTACCGAGCTTTCAATGTTTCAAATGCCCGATATCCAGGCAAACGGAACAACAGCACTGGGCGATGCATTATCGTTGCTGGCCTCAAGGTCCGACAGCGAAGTTGCCAAAACCACGCTGGAACAAAAAGGGGACTGGAAACCATTGGTATTCCTGATGACAGATGGTGAACCAACGGATAACTGGCAGAAGGGGCTTACAGAATTTAAAAAACGTAAATTCGGGATGGTTGTAGCCTGTGCCGCCGGTTCAGGAGCAAATACATCAGTTCTGAAACAAATTACCGATGTAGTCGTTCAACTTGACACAGCCGATTCTGCCACGATAAAAGCTTTCTTTAAATGGGTATCGGCATCGGTAAGTTCCGGTAGTCAGAAAATTGAGGCCAGTGGTAAAGAGGTTACCGGTCTTAGCGAACTGCCTCCTCCCCCGCCCGAGGTCAATATTGTTGTTTAAAATAGTTCGATCATCAATTAACGGATCATCATCGTATTGGAAAGTCAGATTTTACTGAAATTCTATGGATTATGGTACAATAAGAAAAAAATCTAAAACGAGTGGTGCAAATCTGTGCTACTCGTTTTTAATAGCTCTATAACGTTTTAAGTAGAAATTTTGTAAATTCAGCTTCTGGCAACTGGTTACTGGCTGCTGGCTGCAAACAGCGAGTTGCCAGAGGCTAGTTGCCAATCGCAAATTAGTCAATTCCCTAAAAAACAAGAATCGTTTAACAATTTCTCGTTTCATTATTGAACATAAAACAATTTCCATGAGCAATTATGTAAAAAACAATCTTATAGCAGGAGAGCAAATCGAATATGAAACAACGTATCACTGGGTTATTTTTCTTAGTTTAAGGGCGCTTTTTACTCTTTTTATTGCTCCAACGATTGATCTCTACACCGACCAGTTCGCAATTACCAACAAACGGGTAGTGATTAAAACGGGATTAATCAGCAGGAAAACAGTTGAATTAAATTTGAGCAAAATAGAGAGTGTAAACGTAGATCAGACCGTTATGGGCAGGATCTTTGGTTTCGGTAGTATTACAATAATTGGAATTGGAGGAACAAGAGAAGCATTTGTTAATATTCGTAAACCACTCGAATTCAGGAAAAAATTCCAGGAATTGTGCTGAAGAGGAAAAGGCATTTAGGCTATAGACTGTCAGACTTTAGGTCAGCAGGCTTTAGGAAGATACCAGAAGACTAAAACCTTCATCCTTAACAACCTGAGCAGTTACAAATAAATAAAATAGTATCATACAGATGAGAAGATTACCAGTTTATATACTGATTCAGACTTCAGGTGCGATGCACGGCGAACCGATTGAATCGATTAAGGTTGGACTCGAATCAATGGTAGCCAGCTTGCGGCAGGATCCCTTTGCGTTGGAATCTGTCCATATCAGCCTGATCACATTTAACCGCATTGTCGAGCAGATATTACCCCTTACTGAATTGGAAAGCATGCAATTACCCGAAATTGTTCTTCCTGAGTCGGGAGGCACACATCTCGGCGAAGCACTGCGATTCATTTGCGAAAAGGTTGACCAGGAGGTACAATTAACCACAGCTGAACGCAAAGGGGACTGGATGCCGCTTCTGTTTATCATGACCAACGGAAAGCCATCTGACAATCAATTATATACCCAGATGATTCCGGAAATTAAACGCCGGCACTTTGGAGGTATTATTGCGTGTGCAGCAGGTGCAAAAGCGGATACTGCCAAATTAAAAGAGCTCACCGATAATGTAGTAAGCCTCGACACGACTGATAGTGCCACCTTTCGCCAGTTTTTCAAATGGGTCTCAGCATCGGTAAGCATGGGAAACAGGAGTATTGGTGCAACCTCCGAAATGCAATTGCCACCACCACCACCTGAAGTTCACACAGTCATTTAGTCTGTAGGCATTTAGACTATAGGCATTTAGTTTGTTCGCAAGTTGAAAATCAGGGAATGATAATGAATAATTGATTAGTAATGAATTGTAAATTTATAGGATACGATCTTAAATGCCTTGAGGTCGTGCTTAACCCGGGGGAGCAGTTTTTCGCAGAAAGAGGTGCCCTGATCTACCTTGAAAAAGGGATCGAAAGAGAGATGAAGGTACTTCAAAACGGTGTGTGGGGAATGCTCAAAAGGGGGGTTTCAGGTGAAAGCGTAATCCTTGTGGTTTACAAAAATACAAGTCGCGATCCAAAAAAGATGGTTGTTGCAGGTAAAGGAGGGATGCTTTCGGTCAACCTGACAGAAATGGAAGGTGGAATTATTTGTAAAAAAGGGTATTACGTGGCATCGAGCCAGCAAGTCGATGTTGACTTTAAAGTCTCTTTAGGCAGTCTGTTCAGCGGACTAGGATTGGTTTTGCAGAAAATCACCGGAAACGGCACAGTATTTCTCGATTCAATCGGTTCACCAATGCGGATCGATTTACAACACGGACAAGTAATCCAGGTTGACGACGGGAGCTTGATCTGTGCAAGCCTTAACCTTGAAGGACGGATTCACTCCTCAATGTCGGCTTCAAATATCTTCTCAGGTGAAGGCTTTTCACTTGTTGAGATAACTGGTCCGGGAATTGTATATATCAATTCCGTCAACCTCAGAACACCCTGAAGGGAAGGATTTAGGAGTTTAGGCTTAAGAAATTACAATAAAAATTTTCATAGTAAGAGTGCTTTGAAAAGTGAGCAAAGTGATTTTAAAATAATTTTGAGCAACCACTTCCAAAGTTACGATATTGTTATATAATAATTTAATATACAGCAACTTAATTTATACAAAATGAGACTATTACTTTATATCTTTGTGAATATTCTGATTGTAGGATTATTTTTATATTCCAAACTTACCCCCTACAAAGACCGGCTCACCGGTAATCACCTTAAGACATTTAATTTTTTCGATAAGATTTTTAATCCAATCCTGGCTATTTTCCGGCCATTGGCACGCCCCGCCCAGGTCGGAAACGGCATTGCTGTTGATATGTCACAGATTATACTGCTTGTCATATTACTGATCGTATTAAAATTTGTATAATGGATATTACCAGGTACTTATCAAATATTGAACTCCCCGCCTCCGACGAAAGCCAGGTCAAGGCATTCCTTGCCGAAAAAGGGAATGAATTGCAGGATAACGTCACCTTGTTATGGCTGGATTTTTTGGCGGCAGAAAATAAAAAAATACCGGTTGAAATAACAGACCCTGTAGAGACGAATGATACGGTAGAAATGCCAGGTACGGCAGAGATGAACGATACAGTAGAGATGAACGATACAGTAGAGACGCACGGCCGTGCGTCTCTACAAGGTGCGTCTCTACTACCCCCACAATCCGAGGCGGACGAATCCGAAAAACAGACAGAATCTATTGATATCAATCTGATTAACAATGAATTATCACATATTCTACCAGGAATGAATGAAGAACCGAAATCCCAAAAATCCGTCGACCCAGGAACGCAAGGCAGTGTATCTCCAATAAAATCGGAAGACGAAATAAAAGAAATAGCCCAAAACGAAGAACTTGCATTACAAATCAAAAACAAGTTCATTACCTTGCCCAATGGGAAAGTGGGTCAACCCTACAATTTTGTTTTTAGTGCCGAAAAGATGGGGATTACCGATATTGAGGATTTTTGGTTTACTGGCCTGGAACCGATCGGCCTCTCTTTTGACCCGGAAACGGATGCAATTTCGGGAACTCCCCTTGTAGCAGGAGAACAGTCGATCCAGCTTTTTCTGAAACGAAAAGGGTGGACAGTAGGAAAACCGGTTTTTGAGCGTAAACTCACCATTACAGTAAATCCCGATCCACGCTCTCTTTGGCAGGACAAATTGTCAGATAAAAACGATCCTTACTGGAAACCGGATAGCGCTTGCCAGTTTCTGAAAGTAGAATCGACCGGATTGGTTTTAAAAACTGAACGAAAGGATGTTGTGGCAGCCAGTCAGCGCGGCCGTTCGCATGCTCATGAAGGAATCTTCAGGGATGATGATTTCGGGATGGATTACGACAAAAACACAAACTGGTACATCATCACTGTCGCCGATGGTGCAGGCTCTGCCAAGGCTGCCCGAAAAGGCTCAGCAATTGCCTGTCAGACCGTTGTGAAGGTTTGCAAGACACAGCTTGAAAGTCAGCACAAAGATTTTGATCATCTTATAAAAGAGTTAAGTAAAGACAGGTCTGATGCGAACCGAAAAAAAATGGGTGACGCCCTCTACGGAATTGTAGGAACAGCTGTTTTCAAGGCTTATAAAAATATTGAGGAAGAGGCCGCTATTTCCGGAAGAGCAGTTAAAGATTTTTCCACGACATTAATTGTCTCCATCTGTAAAAAATTCAAATTCGGTTGGTTTGTGGGTGCATTTTGGGTAGGCGATGGCGGAATCGGAATTTATAATAAAAATACCAGGTTCTTAAAAGTTCTGGGTGAGTCTGATGGCGGAGAATTTGCCGGACAGACCCGCTTTCTCACAATGCCGGAAATCACACAGCCTGCTGAACTCTACCGTCGTCTGAGATTTGATATTGTGGATGATTTCACTGCTTTGATCTTAATGTCTGATGGCATAACCGA
>Ga0208789_1001733_pt1 | contig 11316 bp, 13 predicted proteins | sample Methanotroph_Enr_FD_187368 | JGI IMG/M metagenome (GOLD analysis project Ga0208789, IMG submission 187368) | Enriched soil microbial communities from Old Woman Creek wetland in Ohio, USA - Methanotroph_Enrichment_5 (SPAdes) (version 2) | ecosystem: Environmental > Terrestrial > Soil > Wetlands...
GGATCAAAACATTATGAAGGCAATCATAAAAATCATCTTTACAAAATAAATTATGAAAATGGTTTGCAACTGCCTGACTTTTATCTTTTTACTATTGTCTTTTATCTTCTGCACGAATAATGCAGGCTAAATAATCACTAAAAAAGTTAGCTTTTTTCTGAAATCCGCATTGGAAAATTGCCGTGATACTAAACCTGTTCAGCAGGCAAAGAATATTAAATTGATTATTTTCCAACATTCTATTTCTATGACTGATAAACTACATATTCAAGGATGATTATATTTATTGCAAACCTGGCAGAGTAAAGTTTCGGCACATGGGAAAGCATAATATCACATTGATTATGCGTAGCTTATCAATTATTTGTTTGAAAGCAAATTTAACTGCTTAATAAAGTTGTATGCTTTTGCTACTTTCACAGGGTAAGCTGAATAATAATAAAAAAAACAAGAAAAATGTGTGACATTTTTCTTAAATATGTCCTATATTTGCACTTTGATTATATGTTAATATTTAAAAATCCAACTATTTATAACAAATTGAAAAATGCAATCCTTTAACAATTTTTATTTCCATTTCTTTCAGCCTCAGTATCGCGTAGCAGCAGCATTTATTATTGCAGCGATATTCAATTTTTATGCTATCCCTGTTATTATAAAGATAGCAAAGGCTAAGAAATTGTATGATGTTCCTGATAAACGTAAAAACCATGCCTCTGCAATCCCTACACTTGGAGGATTAGGTATTTACGCAGCTATTACAACGGTAAGTCTCACGTTTATAAATACATGCGGAATGAATGGAGGAGGAATTACAAACAGTCTTACCTCGCTACCCCCCATTATTGCCGGATTTACTATTATTTTCTTTATTGGGATGAAAGATGATATGCTGAACATTTCACCCTGGAAAAAAATAGTAGCGGAAGTAATTGCCTTGCTGATTCTCATTGTTGTGGGCGATGTGCGGCTGAGCGGTATGCATGGAATGTTCTCCATTGGTGAAATCAGTTACCTGGCCAGTATTTTGCTTTCTTTGTTTGCCGGTATAGTTATTATCAATGCATTTAACCTGATTGATGGCATCGACGGGCTGGCTGCTTCGGTTACTATGCTCGGAAGTATTGTATTCGGCAGTTATTTCCTGGCAACCTACGAATGGGAATATGCGGCACTGTCGTTCATTATCCTTGGGGCGTTGATTCCTTTCTATTTGTACAACACATTCGGCCATGTAAATAAAATATTTATGGGCGATACAGGTTCTCTCATACTGGGCTTTGTGATGACTGTGCTTATTTTCAGGTTTAACGAGATGAATGCTATAAGATCATTGAATATTCATTTTTCATCTGCCCCGGCGCTTTCTTTTGCCGTCGTGATCATACCTATGTTCGACACCCTCAGGGTAGTTGCTGTCAGGATATACCGTGGCGTAAATCCTTTTAAAGCCGATCGCCGTCACATACATTATATCCTGGTTGACCTGGGATACAATCATTTGCAATCAACAATAATACTTATGCTCATCAACATAGCTTTTATTGCTTTCGCTTATTTCTTCAACTACCTGGGCAATTCAGTCCTGATATATATTATGATTGCAGCCGCTATTGTTCTGACGGCTGTTGCAACTTTGCTGCGACGCAGGAAATATATATTGATAGGCCACCCCGATCAAGTATTATAACCACTGACCCGGCTGCCATTATTTCATAAGCTTTATTTATCTTTACCGTTCGGGAAGACTTCAAAAAGTAAGTTCTCCCTGGTGGAAAAACTTTCATAAACGAAAGAAATTTCTTTAAATCATTAGTTTCCTTATCAAACAAGTAATAGTAAATATCCTATGTTAAAATCTGTAGTCTTCATTTTCGCTACCCTCCTGCTGTTTCCTTTTTTGAGTCACGGTCAGTATATTCCGCTGGATAATCAATATTATAACCTGATCGCACAAAAATACCAGGAAAATAATCGTTCCTTTCTTTCGTCGATGAAACCTATACTGCTTCAGGACATGGATAGTGTTGCCGATATTGAAAATGTGCTTTATGGCATTCCGGTTGATTCAACACATAAAAGCACTTTCGTTTACCGGAAGCTTTTCAGTGAAAATCTTATCAGCTTCAAAACAAAAGGTTTCAAAATCACTGCCGACCCGGTATTTAATTTCGGACTGGGGTATGACTTCATAGAATCGAAAATCAGCTGGATAAATACCCGCGGCCTGACAGTTACAGGTTTATTGGGAAATAACTTATCATTTAATACCGAACTGTATGAGAGCCAGGCCGTATTTGCTTCATGGCCTTTGGCTTTTATCACTGCAACCGGAGTTGCACCCGGGCAGGGAAGCGTGAAAGCTTTTAAAAATAACGGCGTTGATTTCTTTTATAGTAATGGATATGTGAGCTACAGCCCTTCAAAGTATGTCAATATGACCATGGGCTACGGCAAAAACTTTATTGGCGAAGGCTACCGTTCCCTGTTACTTTCGGATGTGGCATTTAGTTATCCTTATTTTAAGCTGACGGCTAATTTTCAGAAAGTTAAATATACCGTGCTCTACAACCAGTTTATCGATCGAAGTTCAATGCTTTCGCCCGGATTTGGATACGACCGCAAATGGGCAACCATGCATTACCTTGAAGTTATGCTTTGGGGCAGACTTAACCTCGGCCTTTTTGATGCCATTGTTTGGGAGAATGCTGATTCGACAGGATACCGTGGATTTGATGTGCAATACCTCAACCCGGTCATTTTGCTCCGTCCGGTAGAAGAATCCTTCGGGTCGCCTGACAATGCATTGGTGGGAAGTACTTTCAGTTTTCGTATCAATAAACATTTCAACCTTTACGGGCAATTGGTTCTTGATGAATTCAAACTGTCGCATGTAATAGCCAACGATGGCTGGTGGGCTAACAAGTATGGCTACCAGTTAGGCGTTTCAGGCTGGAACCTGCTGAACATCCCGTCGTTAAATGCCCGCCTCGAATACAACCAGGCCCGCCCCTATACATATGCTCATAGTGTTACCATCGAAAGCTACGGGCATTACAATCAACCGCTGGCGCATCCGCTGGGTGCCAATTTCAGGGAATTTATAGCTATGGCTTCCTATACAAGGGGAAACTGGATGGGCAATTTGAAAATGAACTTCGCTATGTATGGAGCTGATACTACCGGCATGGATTATGGGGAAAATATTTTTATTCCCTACGATCAACGTGTTAGTGAACTTGGCAACACGATCGGGCAAGGGTTAAAAACAAATCTCACTATTGCTGATGTCAGTATTTCGTATTTACTGAACAGACATACTAATATGCGTATTGAAGCAGGCATAACCACCCGGAAAGAGCAAAATGTAAAGTGGGACAAACAAATGCAATATATATACTTCGGCATCCGTACCGGATTGAGGAATATTTATTACGATTTTTAAGCCAAGTACTATTTCATTCTATCTTTTGGCACTTCTTGTCAAAAAACTGAACTACAGGTAAATCTCACAATCTTCCTCTTTTTGTTTTCAAGATGTGGTTTCCGCTCCACAGGTTTTGCGCATGATTGGATAAGGATCACACATTAAAGTTGGGTATAACAAATACCTGCTTTTCAACAATACCCGCTACTTTGGCACTGAAGGTGATTTACATCCCCGTAAGTACCATTTCCCAATCAAACTAACCATTCGTTCATCCAAAAAAGAAATGGTCGAAGATCTGGAATTAGTAAAACTACTCGTTAATCAGGTTTATCAATTCAGCCGGATGTACTGAAAAGCATCAGCCAGCAAAATATTCCCGTAACAACTGCTTATCCTGAAATGGTTGCTAAAATCTATCCTCATTTTGAAAATCACTCCCTCACGGAATTTGGACAGAAAAATCTTTGGTTTTTATAATCCTTTCTGATGGTACAATTAAGAGAATATCAAACTGAAGGAATAAACAATATCTTTGAAGCCTGGGACCCAGCAAAGCTGAATTTGAAAAACGTATTATTCCAAATGCCAACTGGCACTGGTAAAACTACTGTATTTTCTCAGATAGTGCTGAAAGCACATCGTAAAAATAAAAATGTATTGATTGTTGTTCACCGAACAGAGTTAGTTGAACAAATTACTAAAAAATTACATATCGTTCTTTAAGATTCTTGGCTAAATATTATTTTGATGTGCTGGAATCTGAAAGTATATAAATATTGTGTGATAAATCTTGTAGATCTTTTATTTCGAGATAAAAGGAGGAATCTCAAGAAAAACATGCAAAATATATAGTTTAGTTTTACTTTCTTTTGCCTTTTATCTAAGTAGTTGCAAAAACTTGTTTTTCAGGAACATATAAAAGCTGGTTTTGCAAGTCGATTATTTTCTTATTCAACCTGACAAGCTTCTTTTGTATGTTAATCTTGTAGGACTGCATATAAATTGAAATGTTAAACTCTTGCTTTGTTGTTACCAATGTATAGTAAATTCCTGCAAGTTTACTTGCTGTTGCAATAATTGCTCTTCCATGTCCATCTCTGCTTTTAACTTTCCTAAAATAGTCTCCAAATGGACACTTGCTATTTTTAAGTGCATTAGCAGCAAGCCGGAATGATTGCCCTGTTTTATTTTTCTTTTTTTTGACTTTGCTGGAAATAATTTTACCTGCTGTTTTTCTGTTATTTGGAACAAGATTTAACCACGAAAGAAATTGTTTCTTGCTTGGAAAACTTTCTTTCAAGTCTTTACCGGTTTCAGACAAAATTGTAATAGCAGTAACTGAACTAAACCCAGGTATTCGTGTAACATCTATACCCAAAATCTCTTTTAATTGCTTATCCGGGTCAAATGTAAAATCAGTTTTTTGTTTTTGTTTTGTTTTGTAGGGATTGAAAGAATCCGTGTTTTTATTAGTGATTTCAGCTCTGGGATAAAGGGCTAATGCTTTTTCTATCTGTTTATCACATTCCATAATCTTTGCTTGGTAGAACTCATGGATTTCGAAGCTTTGCTGTAGTGTGAACAAATGTTCTTTTCGCCAATCGGCCTCAAGGGATTTTATCAATTCTTCTTTGCTTGCTTTTAAACGTCTGTCAGTCAGACGCACTAATGCTTCCGGATTTCGCTCACCTGAAAGAATGGCTTGTATTATATTCTTCCCGGACTTTCCCATAATATCGCTTATTACTCTATCGAGCTTAATATTCATCAGGGTCATTGATTTTTGCATTCTCAATACCTCTTTACTTGCGGATTCGGTTAATTTCTTTCGTTGACGGACATAGGTTCTCAGTTCTTTAGTGATGTTATCAGGCTGATAGCTGTTAGCCAGCAATCCACAAGTATGTAATTGTTGAATCCATTGACAATCACAAACATCTGACTTTTTCCCGGATACATTTTTGATTTGCTGTGCATTGACAAGAAATACCTCAAATCCATGATCCTGAAGCACCATGAATAATTGCACCCAATACACACCGGTTGATTCCATGGCTACAGAGGTAATTCTGCATTTAAACAACCAATCTACTATTTGTAATAAGGATTCAGTAAAGCAGCCAAAACACCTAACCGGCTGCTCATCTCTATCAATCGGAACCGCAACATAATAGTCTTCACTGGAGACATCAATACCAGCTGCATTGGGGTGTACGATCTCAAATGCTTGGGTTTCAATTTCTTTTTCCATGGCTAAAAAAATTAGGATGAATAATAAACTCCAAGCTTGAATAACCTCCAAAATGTATTCTTTTATTAGGGATTGATTTTACATCACCAATTATTATTTAACAGGTTATTCAAAACCAGACTTGATGATGGGCTTAAGGCTCCATTCAAAAGGATGATCTTGCTGCTCAGAGTTACTCAAAGTTACTTAGTTTAATTTTATTCTTTATTTTTCTAAAGGGAGTACTTGATGCAAAAGTAAAGTAACAAAGAAAAGATCAAGGCTTTATAAAAATAAGTTGCGTTTCTAATCCGGAGGTATCTTCTCGCAATACAAGGCATGAAAGAATGGTACAAATCCATGCATTTGTCGTTGCTGTGTATTGCTACGCACATTCCTTTCGCACATACCTCCGTCAAGAACCGCTAACTTATTTTTCTAAGGCCGGTCCCTAATAAGAAAACTTATACTTATGGCAACATTTTGGAACAGGGATTTGGCTCATGAGCACAATTTTCAGGGTGTAGGGACCGGTCTAATAGAAATTTTACAACAGCTGTAGCCGAAGGTAAAACGCGTGGGCATGTGTGTTCCCGCAAAATGCGGGATCACGTGCTTTCAGGATGTTGTTCCCAAATTTTCAAGCCTTGTTTTGCGGGCATTTACCGAGGCGTACAGATGTGTAAAATTTATATTAAGCCTAGACTTTTTGGTTCTTTTGTGTCATGACAAAAGAACAAAATCAAAATCAATATAAAATTTTAACTTCAGGTGGTATTTTATCCAGCACATCAAAATATTATCTAGTCAGATTCTTTATTCATAACATTTGTAGTGCTTTTTTTATCATGAAGATTTAAATTCGCAATTGGATTTTAGCTTTTATAAATGCACTAATCTCATGACTTAAAGCAATTACGACTTCGCGCGACTTACAAAATTCTATTATAAGAATTTTAAAGGACTAAATTACAAACAATTAACAATCAGTAGGTTTTAAGTGCCCACTTATGATTCAGTATTTATATTGAATAGGTTAATAATCTTGCCCAAACAGAAAAGCCAAACCAGCATTCAGGACAACGACAACGATAAAAACTATGCCTTTTGCCTGATTTGTGTTAAGGTAAGCGTGAAGTGCCCCCAGGAAGAACAAAGTCAATCTGAAAATCGTCCTTACCGGATTTTTCAATCGCCGCTTTGATTTTGGAGCTGCCAAAATGGTGTTTTTCATCTCTATGGCTAACCGGAAGTAATTCCCTGCCAACGAAGCACTGAAACCCGGCTTGTAGCTTGCTGTAGTGGTTGTTGTTCGTTTTCATATTGTTTTACCAAGGCATTTCATTTCCTTCTTCGTCAAATAATTTTCCTGTTTGCGAATCTTTTATTGTTGCATATTTCACAATTACTTTTGCTGAATGTTCCGGTTTCCTGTCTCCACGATAGTTGTTGAAATCTGTTGCAGTATGTCCAGGGTCAACAACATTTACTTTTATGTTTGTATCTTTTAAACCAAATGCCAACATCACGGTGTAAGCATTAAGTGCCGTCTTCGAAACGCTATATCCCCCTGATTTAAAAGGATAATATTTCCAGGTGGGGTCGTTGTGAAGTGTCAATGATGAAAGTCCGCTTGTTACATTTACTATTCGTCCTTCTTCAGACTTTTGAAGCAGCGGAATAAATTCTTGGGTTACTTGAATTGTCCCGAAAAAATTAGTGTCAAATATTCTCCTGATTTCGTCAACTGAAATAGTTGCTGCTGGTTGTGGAACCTTTCCTAAAATACCTGCATTATTCACTAATATATCAAGACGGTTATATTTTATTTCAACTGTTTTTCTTGCTAATACAATTGTCTCCAGGTTTGTAACGTCAATAAGAATTAATTCAGTGTTTGTTAGCCCAAGGTTATGAAGACTTTTCACTGCAAGTGTTCCTAAAGTTATATCCCGGCAACCAAGATAAACGTAATGTCCAAGTTCAGCTAATTGTTTTGCGGTTTCAAATCCGATTCCTTTGTTTGCGCCCGTTACTAGTGCTATTTTCATTTTCTTTATTTGATGAGTGTGACATAACAAAAAAAAAAATCTTTATGACTCTTATCTTTCCATTGTGCGAAAAGTCAATTGAATTCCCGGCTGTCGTATTAATTTGCATTTAGTAGTTCTCATTAGCCCGAAATATCGGTCAAAGTTCTGGCAAAAATTAGCCCCGCTCTTGATATAGATCAAGAATTCAGACAAGCATCTTTCTTCTTAACCGGCTCAACGTTTCAGGGGTCATATTCATCATAGATGCAAGGTATTGCAATGGTACATGGTTGAACAATTCAGGGTTTTGTTCGAATAAGGTTATATACCTTTCCTCTGCTGACAACGAAAGCAGATTAAATACCCTGGTTTCGAGATAGGTAAAACAATTCGCCAAAAAAAGCTTTTCAAGTTCCTGCCATTTCGGAATATAATCAACCAGATTCCGTAAATCTTCCCTGTTAATGGTGTACAATTCGCTATCGGATAAGGCCTGAATAGTAAACATTGCCGGTTGGTTAAAATAGATTCCACGGAGATCAGTAACAAAGTATCCCTTCGACGAAATCCACTGAGTTATTTCCTTGTCTTCGGTTTGTTTGAATACGCGAATATATCCTGATTTCTGAAAACTTAATTTATCACAAATCTGACCTTCCTTGAGGAAGAAACTGCCTTTTTCCAAAGTGGTGAGCTTAAAGAAACCGGTTATTTCAGCCATCTCATCAGCCGGTATCCCAAAGTATGAATTGATATAAAGTTCGAGCTCTTTCATGATTGATTATTTAAAATAATTTAAAAACAATCAACCGTGAAAATGGTTCACAATTTCAGGCTCGGTTCAATGAAACTAGGATTTTTCATTTAAATAGCAGCATTTTCTGGTTTACCAAGACAATCATTCTATTTTTCAAGCAGGTTCTTAATGTTAGTAAAAATCCCGTTCCAGTTTTCAATCGAATGATCGCGGGATTGCAGGTCTTTAAACCCTTCCTGGGTGACAGTTAAAGTGGTCATTTCTCCGTTTTCTGAAAGTTCATACGTGATAATACTAACATCGTGAGGATTAAATTCGGTTCCCCAAAACGAACTCCAGTAACTGTGTTTTAAGGTTTTGTTCTTTTCTATTTTGAGGATGAATCCTTTGTCTTCATAAGCAGTCCCTTCCCAGGTACCGGAATAAGAAATCGGGCTTCCTTCATTCCAGTCAGAGCTAACTTCGGTTCCCCAGAAATACTGTTTAATCATTTCTTTGTCAGTCAGTGCAAACCACACTTTGTCAATTGAAACATTCAGATCAATTGAGGTCGTTAATTTTAAATTCTTATCCATGGCTTATTTGTTTTTAATGTTCTTATTTTTATGCTGTTGACTGGAAATTCAGCCTTCCATATCCTGGAATAATCCTCTTTCCATTTTAATATTTAACCGCCGGTAAAACTCAATGGGATTGAAACCAATTCTTTTATATTCATTTTGAACAACATCCCATATCTTAGTTAAACTTTCCCGATTTTCCCATGTTGCAACGGTTATAACGGCCAGACTTCCATCTTCAGCCATTTGTACAAATACTTCGTCTTTAATAAAACCAGGAAGGTTTTTAATAAAATCCCGGTTATACTTCATCCGTTTGTTAAATTCTTCTGCTGAATTTTTAGGAATGAAAAATTTATCGATTAAAATTTGCTTCTTCATCTTATTACTGTTTTCGTTTGACTGTCCTTTGACATTTGTTGTAAACAACAACAAAGCACCAAAGAGGTTATAAAATGTTGTTTTCATTTGTCTGTTTCTTTATTCCTTTGAGGTTCTATTTTAATTGATCTATAAGCTATCTAAGAAGCCTTTCATTTCATTGATCGCTTTCTGGGATGCATCAGTGCTGATATCTGGCAATAGCCAAACATGGCTCTGATTCTCATAAATACTCAGTTTTGATTTGGGTTGATATTTTTTTATTTCATGAAAGAAATTCGTACTATCATCAATCAATAGTTCGTTCGTTCCAACAAGAATCAAAGCGGGAGGATAATTTTGCAATTTGCTTCGGATGGGGTTTGCTTCAGACAAATTACCGTTGCCGACATAAAGTGACGCGTACTGCTGAATCATGGCTTTTGTAAATATGGGATCAATTGCCTCGTTTAATTCATATGAATCAGCGGTGCATTCGAGGTCGAACCATGGCGAAATCACAATGATCCCAGCGGGTTGGGGCAGATTCAGGTCTTTCATCTTTGCCAGGGCAGATAACAAAATTCCTCCTCCTGCGCTATCTCCAACAACAAACAATTTTAAAGAACTGTTTTGCTGAAGCAACTGCCTGTACACCTTTAAAAAATCATTGACCCCTGCCGGATAAGGGTTTTCAGGAGCCAAAGCGTATTCTACAAATAAGATACTGGCATTAAACCGGTCGGCCAGGTGGCTGACCATGGCGTCATGGGACTCAATCGATCCCATAATATAACCTCCTCCATGCAGATATATAATTGTTTTATCTGTCATTGGATTTTGAGGAATAAACCAATAACAACGCACATCCGCTATCTGCTGTGGTTCAATTTTTACATGATTTGCCGAGTAATATATTTTCCCCATCTGATCAAACTGTTCTCTGCGATCTTTGATGTCTTTTGATAAATTAATTGTCTCCATTGTGTTTTCTTTATTGTTATTACAGTCATTTAGTGCTTTTGCTGTTTGCTGTTTCAGATTCCTTTTTCAGGCAAACTAAATCTTTCCTCATATCTTTCTTCATAGAGTTCTTCATAAGTGATGAACCCAAACCTCTAAAACTCTCTTTTACTATCACTTCAGTGCGGCCATTTGGCAAACTTTCAAAATGCCAATTATGAACTGCTTTTATCCACCACATTTTCCCTGTCCAACCAATGTCGGAATTGAGACGGACAGTATGAAGTTTTGATTTCATTTTGTACCCTTGCGCTTTCCATACAAAATCTTTTCCTTCCTCTACATTTCCTTTGAAGTGAACTTCAGTAACACCATTAAACCATCCGGGCCAATCGTTAATATTTGAAATTAATGAGTAAACTTTATGAATATCTGTATCGATTTGAATCGAATCAACTGAATATGCTTTCGCTTTTGAATTAGCTTCAATATTCATAGTTTGGCTGTAAATTACCCCTCCGTAAATTAGGGCTATCAACAAGAGAAACTTCTTTTTCATGGTCTCAGCTTTTTTTGATTTATGTGTGGTGAAATTTTATTTGTGAATACAAAATTCTGTGATAAATCAATGCCTGCACTTGATAAAAATCAAGAAATCAGGAATAACATTGATAAAAATCATTGTACTATTTAAGTTAAACCAGTGTTATTTCGCTCGTCATTGTTTCAAAACTTCCGGATTAGCTATATTAATGGGATTACCCCTTGCAAACTCAATAATGTTCTCAAACGCTTTGGAAAAGTATAATTCGTATCCGTTCTTCTCCACGTAGCCCAAATGTGGTGTGCATATTACATTTGGCATTTGAAATAACGAATAATTCGTGTCCAATATTGGCTCACTTTCAAAAACATCAAGAGCAGCAAAACCAGGTTTTCCTTTAATAAGTGCGTTTTCCAACGCATTGGGCTCTATAAGTTCT
>Ga0208789_1001736_pt1 | contig 11312 bp, 9 predicted proteins | sample Methanotroph_Enr_FD_187368 | JGI IMG/M metagenome (GOLD analysis project Ga0208789, IMG submission 187368) | Enriched soil microbial communities from Old Woman Creek wetland in Ohio, USA - Methanotroph_Enrichment_5 (SPAdes) (version 2) | ecosystem: Environmental > Terrestrial > Soil > Wetlands...
CCGCCAAATTTCGAGTATTTATAATCTTTTGTCGAAACTATTTCCTGCTCTTCGGATTTCCATGCTGCCTTGAGTTGATCCACCGATTTGATTTTCCCCTCCCAATCACCAAGGTTCCATTGACCAAATTCATCAACAACGGGTTTTTCTCCAAGGTAAACATCGCCCGGATCTTCGACAGATAAAGAAATTGAACGCAGTTCGAGGACAGGGTTATTGATTGGTGCGTGCATCCTGATGCCAATCGAATCGACACCTCTGAGCGGACCACGGTTGCCCCCGAGATTGATCCAACCCGTATACCGTGCCTGGTTATAAGTCGCGGCAAGATCAAGTGCCGCCCCGGGCAATTCCCGGTAGAACTTTAAAGGTATGGCAAGCCTGTTCCAGCCATTTGCGGTATAGCTCATTACGCGAAGTTCATTGTAACCCGTTTTTGTTGTAAACCCAACCTGGAAACGTTGGGATGTTGTAATTTTGAACTCCAATACCACGAAGTTGTATGAATCCCAGTTCAGGGGAAGACCGGGTGAAATTTCATTGATGGCAAATTTTTGTCCCGAAACCTCTTTGTTGCTGTCAAATTGTATCCTGACAGAATTTTGGGCGTTGCATTGCACTACAGTGAATATAATTGTCGCAATAATCGCCATCAAACCCGTGCAAACCTTATTTTTCATATTAATTTCAAGTTAGTCAGAATTAATATATTTGTTGCCGTTTGAAAATAAAGTGTGACCACATCCTGGTTATGAGGGTGGTACATCTTCGATTCATGTCAGGTAAAAATAGGATTTTGTGCCGGATTCCTCACTAATTTCTATGAATAGTTATTGAATGCAATTAAAGATTGTTTGAATATTGCATTGTTATGGTTCTATGACGAATTGTGTGGGTAAATTTTGTAAACCGCTTTCAAATGGTTTATTCAATAAGCAGCTGGCTTTTGGCAACTTGTCGCTGGCATGATAGTGCTAACTGACTAACACTAATCCTTTAAAAGTTAAGATAACCCCTGATTTTTTTAGTAAGCGAGTCTGCCAGTCGCAAGCCACTAATAGCCAGCAGCAATTATTACAAAAACCAATTACCCACACCAAACGATATAGAGCCATTATTATAATAGCAGCAACAACACAATCTGAAACCAAAATTCTGGTCAGGAGGGCCAGCGACCCTGCATTTGCCGGGTTACCATCCAGGCGGGGTATTCTGAAACCAGGGCACTTACCTCATCGAGTTGATGCATCTCTTCGGGAGTAAGTTGCAGTGAAACAGCGGCAATATTATCTGTAAGTTGTGCCAGGTTTTTTGCCCCGATAATGGTACTTGAAACGGCAGGTTGCTTTGTTACCCAGTTAAGCGCAACGGCAGCTACCGATACGTCGTGATGCTTTGCAATTTCAGCCATCACATCGATTATGTCGAAAGCTTTTGGTTTGTTGATAGGAGGGAAGTCGAACGTATCGCGGCGGCTGTTGCCCGCTATTTCGTTGTTGCGGGTAAACTTCCCGGAAAGGAATCCGCCGGCCAGTGGGCTCCAGGGCATTATGCTGATATTTTCGCTCTGTGCCATAGGTATTATTTCTCTTTCGATGTCGCGACTTGCGATACTGTAAAAGTTTTGCGAAGCCACAAATTTTGTCCAACCCATCTTTTCTGCGTATGCATTGGCTTTCATCACCATCCAGGCGGGGTGATTGCTTGCGCCGATATAGCGCACTTTGCCCGAGCGTACCACATCCTCCAGTCCGCGCATGGTCTCTTCAATTGGTGTAATCGTGTCAACGCTATGGATGTAAAGCAAATCGATGTGCGAAAGATTGAGCCGTTGAAGACTGTCGTTTACCGAATCGATGATGTGCAACCGCGAAAGCCCAACCTGGTTTGCGCCAGACCCCATCCGTAACCTGACTTTTGTCGCAATCACCACTTCCTGCCGCGGTATACCCAGCTTTTTCAAAGCCTCACCCAGCATTGTTTCAGAGAGTCCTTCCGAATAGGCATTGGCCGTGTCAATAAAGTTTATGCCATTCCCCAATGAGGTTTTTACGATTTGGTTCACCTCATCCTGGGGTACCTGGCCGACGACTTCCCAAAAGCCTTTACCTCCGAATGTCATGGTTCCGAGACAAAGTTCCGAAACCAAAACGCCTGTTTTCCCAAGTTCGTTATATTTCATTCGTTTATATCACTTTTAAGTTATTGTATATCTATGGATTGCAAGTATTTCTTTGAACATCATTGACTCCGCTCATGGAACTCGCATGAGTTTATACATCTTCTTTTGCGGTATTTGTACTATGCTCGTTTCACACGTTTAAAATTTTGTAAGTTATTAATATTCAATTCGTATCAGCAGCATCAATTTTATGACGTTATCGATCCCGCATGTGCGGGATGGAACTCGTCCCGATCCATCGGGACTCGTTTCATAATTTCCAGATTTTAACATTGCAAATGCATCCCGGGTTATTCCCTTTTTCGGTGAGAAAACAATTTGACAGAATATAAAGTTCAGAATTAATATAGTTTATAATATGGTTTTTTGATAAACCCTTTGAATAAACTTTTTCTCTACCAGGTAATAAAATGTAAAAATTAAAACCTGATTTAAAATTGCCGCCATCAAACCATATTTTGAACCATACCAAATTGCAGTTGCATATGCCTGAAGCTGACCGATACCATACATCGGATTGCTTAAATATTTGTAGGGTCCGGTTACAACGAAGTCAGAAATCTTTTTTCCGAGGAACATGTCTTTCAAATAGTAAATTTCTATGGTCACTATTTTTGCCGCGGATATTTTTATTGTTAAGCCGATGATAAACATTATTGATACTATTACTGCCAAAAAATCCTTGTGAACAAATTGGAATAAACTATCCGGGCTTGACGATGCTATATATCCAATGCTGATTGCATTATGAAAAAACAGAAATCCCAGTATTGCTTCATAGGTTAAATATCCATTATTTTCATTGCCCCATTTCCTGATAAACCAAAGACGGAGTCCATTTTTTGAAAGCACAAACATTAAAAAGCCAACATAAAAAACCTCGCTGAACAGAAAGTAAAAAATAGCTAAATCAGAATTATTAGGATGGAAATTACCTAAATATATTGCAAAGGAGAGTGAGATTGCCATTACAATCACCCTGGAAGTTGTTGCGTTTTTCGGCACAAATCCAGCCATTGAAATCAATATTATAAAATAATGATAAATCTCTTTAAGAAGATTATGTAGGGTATTCTTATTCGCCATTTTTTCCATAATCGTTTCTGTCGGAAAAATTACAAACAATATATAGAGCCCGAATAAAGTATGCTGTATTTGATGACTTTGTAAAGGTTCTAACTTTTTTAATGATGTGAAAGTACAAATATTTTAATATCCTGTTACCAAGTACCTGACACAAATTTACAACACGTAATAAATATAACTGTATCCTTAAAAAAGTCAATGGGATGCAATATTTTGATTCACTTTAACCCTTATCCTTTTTACTTTAACCTTAAAAATGAATTTGATGTGGCTAACTTTCTTACCAGGAAGGATTCCGGTTGTAGGCAGATCAGGTGCAGTTTATCGCGCACCAAACTTGGCAGGGTCAAATAAACTCGTTTTACCTGAGCATTATCCCGGTCGCCATTCTGCCGGTTTGCTGTCCGTCGCGACGAGCGGAAAAAAACCGGTCAGGATCGGAAAAAGTGCAGATTTTTGCTACTTCGATCTGATCCGGGGGAACGCCTGCCAAAATCAGCTGTTTGAAATTAGCGCTCCAGATATCGAGTAACCTTTTATCGGTCTCTGAAGGATCAGCTGCGTGATAAAATTCAGGTGCAAATAGTCTCCAGACTTCCTCACCGACTTCATAAACTTCAGGACTGATTGAAGGACCAATTCCGGCAAACAGATCCGATGGTTTGGATCCGAATTCTTCAGTCATTAAATTAATCGTCTTTAATACAATGCCTTGTACGGTTCCGCGCCACCCGGCATGAATGGCTGCCACCACCTTTTGTTTTAAATCATAGACGAGAACCGGAACGCAGTCGGCTGTTTTTATAGCCAGGCATACTCCTTTCATGTTGGTGATGACGGCATCCGTTTCGTTGAGAAAATGTTTTCGTTCTTCCTTGCCGGAAGCAAAATATCTGGCGGTGATTATCCTGGCTGTTGCTGAATGTGTCTGTTTCGGAAAAACTAACCAGGCAGGATTTATCCCAAGTACATCGCATAGTTTGAGCCGGTTATCGGTCACCCTTTCGGGAAGATCACCCGAATTAAATCCAAGGTTTAGTGTTGCGTAATTATCTGTACTACAGCCGCCCATACGTGTTGTGGAAAAGTGGATTAACCCGGGAAAATCGCTTAAGCCGGCAAACTGCAAAACGAATAACTCTTTTTTATCGTAAGATATCATAACTTAAAGTTACTTGTTCAGGGGCAATATCTCCCCCGGAAAAAGGTTTTATAGCTGGAATTGCACTAAATTCGCTGCCAATTTACAAAAGTTCCGGCAGGGACGATCAAATGATAAAAATGGAAATTGAAATTCTTCAACTCACTGAAGGGGCTAAAAGAGCCAAAGGACTTACTGTAGTGATCGATGTCTTCAGGGCATTTTCAACAGCTTGTTATGTTTTCGCCGCCGGCGCCGTTAAAATTATCCCTGTTGAACATGTGGAAGAGGCTTTTGTACTGAAAAAAACGATGAACAATGTGGTGATGCTCGGAGAACGGAACGAGAGGAAAGTCCCTGGTTTCGATTTTGGAAACTCTCCAACACACATTATGAACCAGGATTTTAGCGGAATGACAATTATTATGACCACAAGTTCCGGAACCCGTGGTATTGCAAATGCCAAAGGGGCAGACGAAATCATAACCGGCAGTTTTGTCAATGCCGAAGCAATAGTCCGCTTTATCCTCGAAAAAAATCCTGCAGTAGTGAGTCTCGTATGCATGGGTTACGAAGGTCGTTACCCGACGCAGGAGGATACTTTTTTTGCGGAATATTTGAGGGACAGGTTGCAGAATAAAGAGACAAACTTCGAAAAGATAAAGCAAATACTCAGGACGGGTGATGGAGCCCGATTGCTCGATCCGGCAAATCACGAATGGTCGCCCGCAACCGATTTTGAACTTTGTCTCGACCCTGATCGATTTGATTTTGTCCTCAAAATTGAAAAGGGGGTTGAATATAACTGGCTGCAGAAGATCACGGTTTCATAACAAAAATCACGACATGTCGTGACCAAACGGTCGTAAAAGAAAACAAGAACCAGGACGAGTCAGTGAGAATTAGACAATTTGCTAATTTGTCAATTTAAGAATGAAAAAAATGCGAGTAATCGTAAAACATATGTCTTAAAATTATTAATTCGCGAAATAGTTCTATTTTGACTCGCCCTGAAAGGGCAAAATCTAAATAACCCCGGGTAAGGAGGAACGACGCAACCCGGGGTCAACAATGCAGAGCAGGCTTAGGCGCAACTGCGAATCTAAATTGAAATAAAATCGACACATGCGCCGCAAATCGAAACTTCTGCAATGAATAAGGAATATAACTGGCAAATCGAAGGGAAACAAAAAGTTTAAAAAGTAAATGAAGTATTAACTCAAAATCTGTAAACAAATATCAGGACGAGTCAGTGAATTCGCAGAATCTGCCGGTTGCCAACAGCCAGTTGCCAACAGCCAGCAGCCAGTAAATCAGCAATAGATATCACAATACACTACACATGGAAATGAAACAATATAATTTTGATGAAATAATAGAACGACGTGGAACTGACTGCGTCAAATACGATATGCTCGAAACCTATTTCGGTAACGGCGATGCCTTGCCGCTATGGGTTGCCGATACCGATTTCCGTGTCCCCGATTTCATTATGGATGCATTAAAAGAACGGATGAATCACGAAATACTGGCCTACTCCTATCGGCCTGAAAGTTACTATACATCTATTATCGAATGGATGGATCGGAAGCATAACTGGAAAATTGACAAGGAGATGATCACCTCAAGTCCGGGTGTTGTTTCAGGAGTAACGATGCTGATCATGGCACTTTCCGAACCCGGGGATAAAGTAATTGTACAAACTCCTGTTTACTTCCCCTTTTTCACGAGTATAAAAGGGTCGGGTCGTAAGATGGTTGAGAATCCGCTGGTTATCAAAGATGGGAGGTATACCTTCGATTTTGATAATTTGAAACAAATCATTGACCATCAGACCAAGCTGTTAATCCTTTGCAGTCCCCATAATCCCGGAGGAATGGTATGGAAAATGGATGAACTCGCAGAGCTGAGCAGAATTTGTGCTGAAAATGGTATTGTAATCATTTCAGACGAGATTCATGCTGATCTTGTTTTTAATGGGTCAAAGCATATCCCGATACCTTTGGTATCTGAGCAAATAGCGATGAACAGTGCCGTATTGATGGCTGCCAGTAAAACCTTTAATGTTGCAGGACTCTCGGCTGCCTTTATGATTATCCCCAATAAAAAATTGAGGGTGAAATACGAGCAGGTGTTGCATACGATTCATATCGATAGCGGTAATATTTTCGGAAATATCGCCACTGAGGCTGCTCTTCACAACGGGTATGATTGGCTCACCCAGTTAATGGGCTATCTTGAAGGTAATTATAATTTTTTGGAAACGTTTTTTACCCAAAGAATGCCACAGGTTAAAATTATGAAACCTGAAGCCACATTTTTGGCCTGGCTTGATTTTACAGCTTATGGCCTCAGCGAGAAAGAATTAGCTAAACGATTGATCGATGGAGGTGTCGCTTTAAATAAAGGCAGCATATTTGGGACGGGCGGAGAGGGTTATTTCAGGTTGAATTTTGGCTGTCCCAGGGCGATACTCGAAGAGGGATTAATCAAAATTGAGAAGGCGTTAAGAAACGAAAAGTATTCTTGAAGTGCCGGGGTGACTTGTCCAGACTTTGAACAAGTCACCCCGGCACTATTAAAACTATCGTTGTTTTACTTTATTTGACGACTGGTTTTTTAGGACTAATTGGCTTCTTGGGGCTAACTGTCTTTTTATGAATAACTTTTTTAGTCTGACTAACCGGTTTATTTATGTTAAAAGCCTTTTCAATTGCCTTCTCTGTAAGTGGTTCCATAACATTATACCCGGCTTCATTTGGATGCACACCATCTTTTGAATATTCCGATTTCAAACCATTTCGTTCGTCTACCATTGCTGAATAAAAGTCAAGGTAGATTATTTCACTTTTTGCTGCATAATTTTTTATCAGGTTATTAAGGGCAAGGATCTTCCCAGCCGGTTCAAGTCCTGGCTTCCATGGATAATCATAAACAGGAAGAACAGAGCAAAGAATGACCTTTATACCATTGGCTCTTGCTAATTGGGACATCGAAATGATATTATCTTCAATCATTTCGAGTGTTGACGGGCCTGTATTTCCGGCAATATCATTGGTGCCAGCTAAAATGACAACTACTTTCGGTTTAAGTTTGATCACATCGGCTCTGAACCGAACCAACATTTGAGGGGTAGTTTGCCCGCCTATGCCACGATTAAGATAAAATTTTCCGGTGAAAAATTCGGGATGCATATTGACCCAGCCTTCGGTAATTGAGTTCCCCATAAATACTACCCGCTTTTCGCCAGGCGTAGGCAACACCTGGTTTGCGTTTTCTTTTTTGAAGCGGTTTAAATTTGCCCAGTCCTGTGCAATAGAAAACTGCGCTGTAAATATTGATAATAAAAGTATTAGTAATATAAATTTCAGATTTCTCATTGTTATAATTATTGATGTGAATATATTGCTTAGAGTGAGGCCATGACTTGTTCTTGTCATGAACAAGTCATGGCCTCACTAACTTTTGCCTTTTATTTTTTCAACGCCCATTCGAATCCCTCTTTGGTGTCCTTAATCTCAAATCCCAATTCAATGAGACTGTTGCGGATTTTGTCGGATGTTGCCCAATCTTTATTCTTTTTAGCTTCTATGCGAAGGTTCAACAGCAATTCAACCACTTCCCCCAAAACTTCATGCCTCGCAGATCCACCGGATAAACTTTCGGATTTGAATCCAAGAATATCTGAGACAAAATCGTTGTATAGTTTTTTCAACAGTTCAAGGTCGGCGATATTTAGTGAAGCATTGCCATCATTGACAGAATTGATCATTTTTACGCCATCGAACAGGTGGGCAATTAAAATGGGGGTGTTGATATCGTCATTCATCGCTGTATAACATTTCTCCTTAAAGCCCGCGACATCAATGGTAGAATTCGCGGATGGTTGAAGGACTTCGAGCAGTGCTATTGCGTTGAATAACCTATCCAGACCCTTTTCGGCTGCCTGGAGCGCTTCATTAGAAAAATCGAGGGGACTCCTGTAATGGGCCTGGAGGATGAAGAAGCGGATGCAAATGGGTGAATAGGCCTTCTCAAGTAAGGGGTGGGAGCCTGAAAAAAGTTCATCAAGGGTGATGAAATTTCCGAGTGACTTACCCATTTTCTGTCCGTTAATCGTGATCAGGTTATTATGCATCCAGTACCGTACTGGTTCGTGTCCGAAACAGGCCACGCCCTGGGCAATCTCGGCCTCATGATGCGGGAAAAGCAAATCAAGTCCGCCCCCATGAATATCAAACGGTTCGCCAAGATATTTTGTACTCATGGCAGTACATTCGGTATGCCAGCCCGGGAATCCATCGCCCCATGGTGATGGCCAGCGCATGATGTGTTCGGGCGCTGCTTTCTTCCACACTGCAAAGTCCAGGCCCGACTTTTTCTCAGTCTGTGCATCAAGATCGCGCGTGTTGGTAATGAGATCCTCAATTTTTCTCCCCGACAGTTTCCCGTAGGTATGAACTGACGCATATTTTTCAACATCAAAATAGACAGAACCATTTATTTCATAAGCGAACCCTGAATCTACCATTTTCTGAACTGATGCAATCTGTTCAATAATATGACCCGAAGCCGTTGGTTCAATACTGGGTGGTAAAACATTCAACTGCATCATATTCTGACGGTAGCTGTTTGTATACCGCTGAACAATCTCCATGGGCTCGAGTTCTTCTACTTTCGCCTTTCGGGCAATTTTATCTTCACCTTCATCGGCATCATTCACCAAATGACCAACATCGGTAATGTTTCGAACATACCGGACTTTGTAACCAAGGTGCATCAGGTAACGGAATAATACATCGAATGTGATCGCAGGACGTGAATGACCAAGATGAGCTTCACCATAAACGGTAGGACCGCAAACATACATTCCGACGTGTCCCGGATTTAAAGGTTCAAAAATCTCTTTTTTCCTGCTAAGTGTATTGTATATAGTAAATTCGCTCATTCCATTCTTGTTTTCAAACTGAAGGACAAAAATAAAAAAATTACGGCTCTTTAACGTATTAATTGGGGAATACCCGATTACTGTTTAAAACTGCAATCCACAAGATTAAGATCGAAGCAAGAAGCATTCGCCAGTAACCAATTGCAAGTTGCCAATTACCAGCTGCGAATTGCCGATTTAGAAAACCAAAATTACCCTATTGCCTGTTACCATAACCTTTTCTTATCTTTGGCATCAAAGAACTGACAATGATGAATAAATTTTTAAAAGGTGGATTTATACTTGCCACTGCACTTTTGATTTCTTGCGGAACCGTCCCTGAAAAACGTACTGTTGTATTGATCAAAACAGAATTCGGAGATATGAAGGTGGAACTCTACAATGAGACGCCGAAACACCGCGATAACTTTCTGAAGTTGGTCAAATCGGGATATTACGATGGGGTACTTTTTCACAGGGTGATCAAAGAATTTATGATTCAGGCAGGCGATCCCGATTCGCGCAATGCAAAACCGGACCAACAATTGGGCAATGGAGGACCAGACTATACCATAGATGCTGAAATTAATCCAAAATTTCTTCATAAAAAAGGGGCATTGGCAGCTGCAAGAATGGGTGACGAGGTGAATCCCCAAAAGAAATCTTCCGGTTCGCAGTTTTATATAGTCCAGGGGATTGTTCTGCCTGGCAATGATCTTCCTGCTCTCGAAGCCAAAGGAAACGAAAAACTGGAACAAAGTTACATGCGTCAACTCATCCGTACTAACGAAGATTCGCTGAAGTTCTACCAGCAATCGGGAAACCAGGTTGCAATGGCCATTTTGATGGACAGGTTACACTCCGAGGCATTGGCAAAAGTTGAGCAAACTCCCTTTAAACTAACGGATGAGCAAAAACAAGTTTACACAACTGTCGGCGGAACTCCGCATCTCGATGGAAATTATACGGTTTTCGGCCAGGTCATTGAAGGACTTTCTGTTATTGACGCAATTGCCGCTCAGCCGACAGGACAAAACGACCGTCCGCAAAAGGATATAAAAATGGAAATTTCGGTGATAAAGGAATGATACAATTTCAGTTGTGGTGAATATAATTCAGCCAAGGAAAACCAATTAAAATTTAAATTCGTAGAATTTGACAACATTTTTAATCTTACTGCACAATAATTATATATATTTGTGCAGTTTGAATTAATAAATGCACAAATGATACAGAATATTATTAGAGGACAAAAGGCTGAATTGGAGCGAAAACTTCAGGAAAGGTATGTTCCAAGGGAAACTGTACTTAAAGGATTTGATACAGATCTTATAAGTGTTGTAATAGGACCAAGAAGAGCTGGAAAATCCTTTTTCACCATGCATTTCGCCGGAATAAGACCTGGGATTGGTTATGTTAACTTTGATGAGGAAAGACTAATGCGGGTCAATAACTTCGATGAGATTATTTCAGCCATACGTGTAGTTTATTCTGATCCAAAAATCCTTCTTTTTGATGAAATACAGAATTTGGGACAATGGGAGATAATCGTGAACCGTTTGCACCGGGATGGTTACAAGTTAATTCTCACCGGAAGCAACTCCCATTTGTTAAAAAGCGATCTGGCGACTCATTTGACGGGAAGGCACTATTGTACTTATGTATTCCCATTCTCACTTCCTGAAATAATGAGTCTGTTTCCTCCCTCGGTGTTATCCTCCGATCAGGAACAACAATGTTTCGAATATGTTATGAAAGGAGGTTTTCCCGAAGTCTGGATAAAGAGTTATGATCCAAGCGAATATTTATCAACCCTGTTCGATTCAATCATCCTGAAAGATATCGTGAAACGATACCATGTACGTTTTCCAAATGCACTTACCGAACTTGCTCAGATTCTGATTACTAATATTACCAATGAATTTTCAAACACATCTATTCAGAAAATTGCAAATTTCAGTAGTTTCCACACTGCA
>Ga0208789_1001737_pt1 | contig 11303 bp, 11 predicted proteins | sample Methanotroph_Enr_FD_187368 | JGI IMG/M metagenome (GOLD analysis project Ga0208789, IMG submission 187368) | Enriched soil microbial communities from Old Woman Creek wetland in Ohio, USA - Methanotroph_Enrichment_5 (SPAdes) (version 2) | ecosystem: Environmental > Terrestrial > Soil > Wetlands...
GAACAATACGCCCTGGACAAACTGGCGCGGAAAAACCTGGATATGATCGCGGCAAATTGGGTAGGACGCGATCAGGGCGGCTTTGACAGCGAGCAAAATGCATTGCAGGTGTTCTGGAAAAACGGCCAAAAAGCCCTGGCAATGACCGATAAAAACTACTTGGCCGAGCAACTAATCAGCTTAATCGCAGAGAGAATGGACTATGAAAGGCACAACAAAAATACAGCTTAAAATCCTGGACGGCCGTTTAGGCAAAGACATTCCGTTACCGGAATATGCGACAGCGGGTTCGGCGGGTCTGGATTTGCGCGCCTGCCTGGACGAACCGGTCGAGTTAAAACCGGGCGAAACGCTCTTAATTCCAACCGGCCTGGCTATCCATATCGATGATCATCAGTTAGCCGCCGTGTTATTGCCCAGATCCGGCCTGGGACACAAACACGGCATCGTGTTGGGCAATCTGGTTGGGCTGATCGATTCGGATTACCAAGGACAGGTTTTCGTCTCCTGCTGGAACCGCGGCGACACCGCTTTTATCATTAATATCGGCGAACGCATCGCGCAAATGGTTTTTGTGCCGGTGGTGCAGGTGGAATTCGAACAAGTCGCCGAATTTGATCAAAGTTTGCGCGGTTCCGGTGGCTTTGGTCATACGGGTCGTCATTAAGCTGTTTTTCTTTGAGGGCATAATTCATGGTACGACTATTTTCTATACTGTCAGCGTTTGCTGTTTTGATGATCTTAACTGCCGGTTCCGGCGTTTACTGGATCAGTGCGACGCAACTCGGCCAAGCTCAGCATGACTCGGCGGAGGCCGTTGCAAAAAGCGTCGCATTGGGCATAACCGCACAGATCAACCTGCTGACCAATACGCTGGAAAAAATGGCGCAGGATCCCGAGGTGCTGGCAGCCGTTACCAGTGCAGACGCGGCGCAACTAACCACGGAAGCGGCAAAACTTGAACGGCATTTGCCCGGCATCTTGAAAGTCCGGCTGTTATTGCCCGGCGTCAGTGAGCTTGACGACAAAAGCGTACCCAAAATGGGTTATGCCGACCTGGATATGGTGCGGGAAACGTTCACCAAGAACCAGCTTCCGGCAGTACAAGGCGACATCGGGCCTGACCGGCATCTGGCGATAACGCGCCGAATTATGCAAAACAACCAAGTGGCGGGCGTTATTCTGGCCAGCCTGAACTATGACTTTATCAGCAAAACCGTACAGGCGGCGGTCCTGAAAGACGGGCATATTGAATTGAAGCAGGCCGCGCTGGCATTGGGCGCTGCCGGTGATCCGGTCGGCGCATCACCCAATGATAATGAGCAAAAAATAAAAGTCGCCAACACCGGCTGGGAGTTGTATTACCAGTATGCAAGCAGCGCAAGCTCCACCGGTCTGGTTCTCGTTGCCTGTATCGTCGTTGTTTCCGCCTTGCTGGCGCTGCTGGCTTTTTTTGTCGGATGGCGCAAGCTTTCCGGTATGCTGACGCAAGATCTGGGCAGCGTGCTGAAAGCCTTTAAAGACATGATGGCTAATAAACTACAAGGCACTTACCCTGTTAAGCTGACTGAAATGAATGCCGTCATTTCAACCCTGGCGCAATTTAAACGGATTATGGATCATCAAGACGATGATGTCAGTGATCATCATACTGCTGATTTTGCAATGAACAGTTTTTTTGATGACCCCGATGACGGCATGGCCACGACCGCTCCCGGCAGTCTTACAGCATTTTCCCCATCCATCGAGATCGCCTCAGAAAGCACGACTATAAAGGCTGCGCAACCCGCGGAACATCCGCCTAAAGCGCCAAAAGCGGGAACACCGGCTGTCGCAACAAGCAAACCGGAAATCATTGAAAAACCAGCGCCGGATTCCTTTGACATGCCCCTTTCCGTCAGCCACAGAGATGCAGAGCAACGCATGGATCGATCGCCGCGGGCACAAACCGAGAAAAAAACAGCGGGCCCAGACATTATTTTCAGAGCTTATGATATCCGGGGCATTGTCGGCAAGACCCTGACTAAAGAGGTGGTTTTCGACATCGGCCGCGCGCTGGGTACCCAAGCTAACGAGCTTGGCTGTAAAACAATCGTGGTCGGCCGGGATGGTAGAACTTCCAGTCCCGCCCTGGCGGAAGCTTTAGCCAACGGGATTATTGCAACGGGACTCAACGTTCTGGACATCGGCATGGTGCCTACACCGGTACTTTATTTTGTAGCAAGACATACCGAAGGCCGTTGCGGCGTGATGCTTACCGGCAGCCATAACCCCGCCGATTACAACGGCCTGAAAATGGTCATCAACGGCGAAACCTTGGCCGGTGAAAAAATCCAACAACTTAAAACTTGCATTGCAAATCAGGCCTATACACCAAGCAAACCCGGCAGCATCGAACAGAACAGCCAATTCAGCAATGAATACATCGGCGTTATTTCCGAGGATGTACATATCGGCCGCCCCATGACCGTGGTGCTGGACTGCGGCAACGGCGTTGCCGGCGAGCTGGGGCCAAAACTCTTGAAAACATTGGGCTGCGAGGTGCAGGAACTGTTCTGCGACATCGACGGCAGTTTCCCCAACCACCATCCCGATCCCAGCAATCCCAAGAACCTGACCGAATTGATTGCAACGGTCAAGCATTACAAAGCCGACATCGGCATCGCTTTTGACGGCGACGGCGACCGTTTGGGCGTAGTCGATTCCAACGGCAAGATCATCTGGCCGGACCGGCAAATGATGCTGTTCGCCAAGGATGTGCTGGCGGGCAAACCCGGAGCGGAAATCATTTACGATGTCAAATGCAGCCGTCATCTGGCCGATCAGATCACCAAATTCGGCGGCCGGCCGACGATGTGGAAAACCGGGCATTCATTAATGAAAGCCAAGCTGAAAGAAACCGGTGCCAAGCTAGCCGGCGAAATGAGCGGGCATATTTTCTTTAACGACCGCTGGTTCGGTTTTGACGATGCGTTGTATTCGGCGGCCCGTTTGCTCGAAATACTGTCCAAAGACACGCGCAGCAGCGCCGAGGTATTTGCCGATTTTCCCGACAGCATCAACACCCCGGAATTGAATGTTGCTCTGGAAGAGGGTGAAAACTTCAGCTTTATCGACAACTTGTTTAAGGCCGCCAATTTCACCGACGGTAAAATCACCGATATAGACGGGATGCGCGTCGATTTTCCAAATGGCTGGGGGCTGGTGCGGGCATCCAACACCACCCCGTCACTGGTTATCCGTTTTGAGGCCGATTCGGACGCGGCAATGCGCGATATTCAGGAGCAATTCAGGCAGCTGATGAAGAAGATCAAGCCCGACATTGCCCTGCCTTTCTGACAAATCTGTAAAGTCTATCGCCAGAACGGCCCCGGCCGGTCGCTCTGGCGAATTAACCCTATAAAGTTAAGGACTACTCGACTCAGTTTCTTGTACAATAGCCCCGCTATAGTGAAATAGTTGTTTATATACCGAGTTTCTTAACCCAGGAAAAAATAATGAACAAAATAAAAATATTACTCACGCTATCCTTGCTGTTCGGCTTGTCCAGCCCGGCTGCATTTGCCGACACCCTGAATTCCGATAAGGACATCATCGGCAGCTGGTTTCTGGAATATACAAAAAAATCGCCGGAAGATACTGAGAAGAAACCTATGGGCATGACCTGGGTGCTTAATAACAATCAGCTGACCCAAAAAGACATTCCTCAAGTCAGGGGTAATCCTTACGATGCGCCGGCAGTTGACTATGTTGTTGAAGGCGGCATGTTAAAAGTCAGCATACTGGGCAGAGCGGGCAAATTCGATAGTTACTCGTTGGTGGAAAAAACCGATACGACCATGGTGCTTAAAGACAATAAGTACGGAACTTACATGTATTTCACCAAAAAGTAAGACACACCATTTCTTTAAGACTTATACGTTATAAACATGGCGTATAAGTCTATCAGTGCACCGCTCCGGTTCCACCTCGTCACCACTCTGCCCTCCTTTCCCATAGCGCGAGCAGGTCACGCCCCAAAGACCGCGTTGATCGCCGGATATTATCCAGCGTTGCTGATTGAATGGATAATCAGATGATTTTAATGGATAATGCGCATCTGTTTACTTGATCTAACCTACGCAGTGAAGCAATGAAAAAAAAGATAGAGGAACTTATCCTGCAAGCCGTTGAAACACTTAAATCAGACGGCGTTCTCGCTCAGGAAATTACCCCGAATATTACGATTGACCGCACCCGTGACCCGCAACACGGCGATTTTGCTTCGAATCTGGCATTGATGCTGGCGAAACCGGCCAATACAAACCCGCGCCAGTTGGCTGAAAAGCTGATGGCCGCGCTGCCTCAAGACGCCGCGATTATTAAAGTCGAGCTTGCGGGCCCCGGCTTTATCAATTTCTTTATCGATCCCACCGCCCAATTTCAGGTTATCAAGCACATCCACGACCAAGGCCGTGAGTTCGGCTTGAGCAATGCCGGTGCGGGCCAAAGAGTCCAGGTCGAGTTTGTTTCCGCCAACCCGACCGGGCCTTTGCATGTGGGCCATGGCCGCGGAGCCGCCTACGGTTCGGTGGTTGCCGATTTATTGCAGGCCGTCGGTTTTGACGTGCACCGCGAGTATTACGTCAATGACGCCGGACGGCAAATGGACATACTCGCAACCAGCATCTGGCTCAGATACCTCGAAGAATGCGGCGAAGTGGTGCATTTCCCCAGCAACGGCTACCGGGGCGAATATGTCCGCGAAATTGCCTGGGACATTCATAAAAACGCCAATAACGAGTATCGCAGACCCGTAGAGTTGGTGTTTGAAGACATTCCGGCCGATGAACCTGCGGGCGGCGACAAAGAACTACATATCGACGCGTTGATAGCCCGCGCCAAAACCTTGCTGGGCGCATCGCTGTATCAGGACTTCTTTCAAATAGGCCTGAACAATATCCTGGAAGACATCAAGCTTGACCTGAGCGAATTCGGCGTCGACTATCAGGAATGGTTTTCAGAACGCCAGCTGATGGATGACGGCTCAGTGGAACAAGCCCTGGAACGTCTACGCGCCGGAGGCCATCTATACGAACAGGATGGCGCGACCTGGTTTGCCTGCGCCAAACTGGGCGACGAAAAAGACCGGGTGGTGGTCCGCGATAACGGCCAATCGACCTATTTTGCGTCCGACATTGCCTACCACATGAACAAGCTGGATCGCGGTTTCGACCGGATCATCAACATTTGGGGCGCCGATCATCACGGCTATATTCCTAGGGTCAGGGCGGCCATTCAAGCCTTGGGCGCCGATGAATCCAAGTTGAAAGTGCTGCTGGTGCAGTTTGCCTCGCTGTATCGCGGCGAAGAGAAAGTGCAAATGTCGACCCGCTCCGGCGAATTCGTCACCTTGCGGCAATTGCGCAACGAAGTCGGCAAAGATGCGGCGCGCTTCTTTTACGTGATGCGCCGGTCGGAACAGCACATGGATTTCGACATGAAACTGGCGACCTCCAGATCCAACGAGAACCCGGTATTTTATGTGCAGTATGCTTATGCCCGAGTATGCAGCGTGCTGCGCCAATTGGACGAGAAAAACCTGGAGCGCGACATGCTGCTGGGCATGAACAACCTAGCGCTATTGACTGAGGAGCACGAAACCAACCTGTTGGGAACGCTGGCGCGCTATCCTGAAACGCTGGAACGCGCTGCGTTGCAGTACGAGCCGCATCAGCTGATTCAATACCTGCGCGAACTGGCGACCGAGTTCCATACTTACTACAACGCGCATCAATTTCTGGTTGAGGATGCTAAAATCCGCAACGCAAGGCTCAATCTGATTTGCGCGGTGAAACAGGTGTTGGCGAACGGCTTGGACTTGCTGAATATCAACACACCTGAAGCGATGTAACATGGCTAAAGACTACAAACACAGGGCGCAGGATAGGCATTCCTCATCGTACCGGAAAAAATCGGACAGCCTTAGCCTGTGGCGATGGATGCTGATTACGGCGCTGATTATTTCGTTTGTAGTTTTTCTGGTTTATTTGGCTGGCACCGGGTCTAAGCAACCCCCACACCAGGATTCAGCCCAGGTAGCTCCTCAGCCAACTGCACCGGCCAAGGCCGAGGCGGCAAAAACTGAAGAGCCCAAGCCGGAAAAGAAACCCGAGCCGGGGCCGGTATTGCCGCAATTTGATTTTTATACCATTTTGCCCGAAAAAGAAGTCATCGTGCCGGATTACGAAATCAGCACCCGCACCCGCGAAGAGCGAGTAGGACATGCCAAAACCGCCAGTTATATTTTGCAGGCAGGCTCGTTCAAAGACTTTAAAGATGCCGATACCCTAAGAGCCAAGCTGGCTTTAATGGGAATTGAATCCAAGGTTGAGAAAGCAACCGTCGGCAATGTGGTCTGGAATCGGGTCAAAATGGGGCCTTACACCCAGATGACCAGCGTCAGCACCATTCGCACCCGGTTAAGGGAGAACGGCATTGACGTGATTGTCATGGAAGTTGGCAATTAATAAAGATTAACTTACCACGAAGGCACGAAGAACACGAAGAAATTCAAGTACAGGAGGCTCCACGCTCCCTTTTCAAGTCCTTCCCATAAATGGTGTGCAATGCGTACACTGCCTTGCTTGAACTCCCAACCAGAAAACATATCGAAACTCCAAAATAGTACCCGGAGCCTATGCGCTGTGTTATGCTTTTTTCAATTAATACCGGTCTGCATGAAACACGAGAGGAAACCGACATGGGGTTAGCACTCAAAGATACCCAGCACCATTGCTACGGCGATTATCTGACTTGGCCTGATGACAGCCGCTATGAGCTGATCGATGGCAACGCCTATGCGATGGCTCCAGCCCCTGATCTGGCGCATCAGGATGTGGCGGGGGAAATTTATCGGCAGGCCGCTAACATTTTAACCGGAAAACCTTGCCGCGCTTTCATTGCGCCGGTTGACGTTCGCCTCCCGAAGCACAATGAGACCGACGAAAACATCGATACTGTCGTGCAGCCGGACGTATTGGTGGTCTGCGACAGCAGCAAACTGGATCGGCGCGGCGTACGCGGCGCGCCGGACTGGATCGTGGAAGTATTGTCGCCGTCCACGGCCGGTCACGATCAAATCAAAAAACGTAATCTTTACGAACGCCATGGCGTAACAGAATATTGGCTGATTCACCCGATTGACCGGGTGTTGACCGTTTACCGCTTGATCAACGGCGAATACGGCAAGCCCGAACTCTACGAATTAACTGGCGAAACCCAGGTCAGCGTGTTGCCGGATATTGTGATTCGGTGGGATGAATTAGCCGCGCGATTGCCGGTTGATTATTGACGTTTGGCAAATCAAAAATAGCGACAGCGTCAAACGTTTAGGACGAAGTTACAAACTCCGTCCCGCTTGCGGGCTGTTTAATGTGCCGAGTGTGACGGCGATGATTCTGTTACTTCAGTTCTACGTAAAATATAACGATCTGCAAGTTTGCCGGAGATACGATTGCCATTGTTATCGAGCTGAGTGAGCATATTTTCGCCGACAACATATTGCCGTGTCGTTGAACCATCGCGTGGCGTTAAAGTAACCGTATTGTTTTTATTATCCGAAGTAAATTTCCCTTTTTCCACAAATTCCCTTTCTGATTTGCCAACGTATTGGGTAAGCAATATATAACTGTTGTTTTTGTTCAAAGCGAGCGAGGTTTTAACGCCCTTGCAATCATCACAGGGTAAAAAACCGCGATAGATACCCGGCCAATCAAGGCTATTTTGACCATGATGCGCATCTGTATCCTGTGCATCAGCCGTTTCAGCAAAAACAGAGTTGGAACCCGGAAAAATTGCGATGAGCAGAAAAAAAGCCAGTATTTGTTTAAATTGTTGTCTAAATGTACGCATATTTTTCCTTAGCAAAACGACGGTAATAGTAAAGTGAAAGACAGCGAAATCCATCGCCGCCAGTTCCAAACATCAAATATTGCCCGGACGAAGTTCAAGCCGGACGGTGTATATTACCCCATCCGCAGTTTTTTTCGCAGAAGCCAAAGATAGCGGCAGTGTCAAAACATTCAAAATGGTTTTGCTAACTCCGCTCCGCTTGGGTTATTCCCCATAAGCACCATCCTCCTCAATCCCTGGAAGCGCCGCCCAATTTGGCGGATAAAGCCCAAGGCGAAGGAAGCGGTGAAAGCTCGAATAGAGCCACGCACCGGGATGGGATACCAAGCCATGTTTCACCGGGTTCCAATGGATGTAATCGCAATGTTTTTCGAAATCGCGGTCATCCCGGATTTGGTGTTCCCAGTAGCGCGGTTGCCAGATGGTTTGCGCCCGTTTACGTCGTTGGGACGGTGATGCCGGTAATTTGAGGGCATCCGGGCAATGGCGGGTGAAATGGTTTTTGATGACATTCCAGCGCATCGGATAGTCATGGTCGCCTGGCGGCAGCGTCCAAATGCAAGTGTTCCGGCAGCAGCACCAAGGCATCAATGGTGAAAGGATGAGCCGATTTAACGGTTCGGAATGTCGTACGCAACAATTCGACGTTGTCCGGTTCGCAGAGGAATTTTCGTCGCCGAAAAGTCACAACGGTGAAAAAATAAGTGCCGCCGGGAGTTTTCGCGCGCCGATATTGCATGATGAAGATTCCCCAAAGTAGGTCGGGCGACAGCTTTTCGTTGCCCGACATTTTAGCACCCGAAGATGGAACAGCGGCGGTTAAGTCCAAAATCCGTCGGCATATTGAGGCTTCGGAGTGTCGGGCATAAAAAGCATGCCCGACCTACGCGGCTGCCGGGTTAGGCACGGTGTTCATTTACGAGCAGCCCTTAAAGCTATGTCTGACAAAGCAGCGGCAATCTGCGAAAACTTCCTGACGCGGCGCACGTCATCTCTCCGTCCTGCATCTTTGGGGGGTTGCCGCAAATAACCATTGAAATAAAATGCAGCCCACCAAAGCTCTTCCATCTGTTGGTAGAGGCTATCTAAATCTGAAAGCCGATAGACATACATATTCTCTTTCAACCGAGCATGCCTGTCGTCTGTTGCTGCAAACTCGCCCCTTGATTCCTTCGTCAGAACTTCGGTTTGGAAGTGCACATGGTCTTTGACTTCAATCCAGAACAGAACAGTGGGGTCATCATCTGAAACTCCAAAACAACCATGAGCGAGACTATTCCTCTCTTTTTCCAATGCGCCATAGACGGATAGGATGGCTTGAAATGTGCTTAAATCCTCGCCCTCCAGCCTGTGTTTTGCTGCTGCCTGCAGTGCCTCACGTTGGTTACTGAATCGCCGAAGCGACAAGAATACCTCGAGTGCTGCTGTGGATTCAGTACCCAACAAGAGACCAAAAAGATTACCCATCTCATTGTCGACTTGGCCCCAAATCGTTATGCACTTTCCAATTGCAGCGCAATGCTCTGGGCGATCTTTAAGCACCAGTGCGCCAACTGAATAATTCAAATGCTGGAAAGTTGGGAGATAAGGTTGTCGTGGCATGTGATAGCGAGAATTGCAGTAGTGGCGATGAATAACGCAGGCGCTGTTTCACGTTGCCCGGAGTGCTGGATTGAGGACAGGGTAACCATGATTGAAACAAGCCAAAAAGAGGGTTTTGTTTCATGTCCTCACCACGGAGAAATTACAATTAGACACTTTGTTTCACGCATGACTGAAGCTGAGAAAGAGTTAGCTGGCCGGAGCCAACAAAATCAACACGGCATTTGCAATGAGGGCAGACCATGAACGCACCTTTTGAATCTTGGTCTAGTTGAGGGCCACTTTGCTTAGAGAAGTATGGACCTTCGATATGCGCGGTAGTGTATAGCTCTTTGGTACAGCAAGGACAAGCGACTGATGTAGTCATAAAAACCCCTAACGTAGAGCTAACCGGGCGCGGCCCGGAAAGCTGAAAAATAAAACCGCATTATAACCGCGCTCCGGTTGAGCTCCATGTTAGGCTAGGGAACAGAAATTTAACTTTACCCTGACCCCAGTTATTTTCAGTTATTTTGATTTTGTGACTCCAATTATTTTTTTCGTCAGTTTAAAGTATCGGTTAATTTCTCAATATCAATTATTTCTATCAGGTACACTAGCATCAGTATGTTCATGTTCGTAATTATCACGGGATAACTTGTCAATACATTCTTCAATCGCTTTATCTATTTCTTTTGAGAATTCTACAGTGTCTTTGAGTTTACTAGCATTTTCAATTTTATATTTATTGAATAGTTTTATAGCAATATCACACTTACCTTGTAGGTATGCACTTTTCGCCTGAGCGTATAATTTAGATGGTTGAGTTTCTGCTGGCGAATCTGCTGCCGATGAAACACATACAGACGATGCAACACATATAAATGTTACAACCAATTTTATAAACTGTTGTTTCATATTAAACCTCAAAATGGTGGATTATCTGGTAACTTGGCGGTAGGCGTAAATTGCTCAGTAGATTTTCTTTCATGATCCCAACTAAAACCTTTAATAATTGTACATGCAATTATTAAAGCTCCAAATAATGCGAAAAAAGTCCCTGGCGCAGCTTGCCTCAATACTAATCCGCCATCCTTGAATTTAGTCTCCAAATTGCCAGCGTTTCCCCAGATACCAGACATAAATAAGCGATACCCCATATACCCGAACCCCAATCCAACAAATAAGGAAACGATCTTAAAAAAACCAATAGTAATTATTATTAATATAGTTTCGCTCATTGGGTAGAAATCCTAATTTAATCAATCAAGTAGTGAGTTGGTTTGAAAGGCCTTATTGCTCTCACGTTCAATAAGGCTTAATCTGGCCAACAGAGTTGTCTAACGCCTCAATCAGCCGATGCTTTAGCGGTCGGCTGCATTGATTTGTTAGGCTTTTCTGAGCTTACTGTGACATGGTTACTATTTGTACCCCATATATAGAAAGCGTTGGAAAATGCTGCTATGAGCCCACAAGCTAAAACTAGAACTGCGAAATATTTAGAAATTCTATAGTTCAGCTCTCCTGCCTTTACCCGCTTCCACTCATATTTAAGTAGTGGTTTACTCGCTTCCCTTAATGGCTCGCAAGCGGATCTAGCCTCTGCCAGTTCATTTTTGTTGTAATGTTCTCTGGTCTTATAAAGCGCTGTCAAAAAAGCGTCGTTAAGAGCCTTGCCTTCTTTTCTTTTTTCACTGTCATTGATTCGAAAAATAATATCGTTGTATGATCCGTTTACTTTTGCGTAGATTTCCTCCACATCCCGAGCCATTTCGAACTTATCTCGTTTCTCTTCAGGACGCGCCGAGTAGTGCTTATAAAGGGTAGAT
>Ga0208789_1001738_pt1 | contig 11288 bp, 10 predicted proteins | sample Methanotroph_Enr_FD_187368 | JGI IMG/M metagenome (GOLD analysis project Ga0208789, IMG submission 187368) | Enriched soil microbial communities from Old Woman Creek wetland in Ohio, USA - Methanotroph_Enrichment_5 (SPAdes) (version 2) | ecosystem: Environmental > Terrestrial > Soil > Wetlands...
TATTTTTATAATAATATTAGTTTTACTTTCGATGATTCGAAGCGCAAGGGTCTTGAGCTGTTTTTAAAACTGAAAGATGAAATAAATAATTAAACGATATAGTCATGCGTTATTTTTTAGTTGCTGTATTACTGATGTTCAATCTTGATTTTCTTTTTGCGGAACCTTTGGATAACGGATCTCAAAAAAAGCTTGTGTACGTTTTTCCGATCATGGAAAATATTGGTCCCGGGATATGGCGGCAAACGATTAAGGCTTTTGCAGAAGCTGATTCATTGAAAGCCGATATTATTATATTGCATATGAATACGTATGGCGGAACTGTGCTTGACGCCGATTCAATGCGGACAAGGGTGCTTAACTCCCGAATCCCGGTTTATGTTTTTATAGATAATAACGCAGCTTCAGCCGGGGCGCTTATTTCGATTGCCTGCGACAGTATTTATATGCGCGAAGGGGCAAATATGGGTGCTGCAACGGTAGTAAGTCCAACAGGCCAGGCAATGCCCGATAAGTACCAGAGTTATATGCGTTCTATAATGCGTTCAACGGCTGAGGCCCAGGGCAAAGTTACGGTTATTACAGGCAGCGATACGTTGATTAAATGGCGGAGAGATCCGAAAATTGCCGAAGCCATGGTCGATCCTTCAATTTTTATTACAGGTATCATTGATACCGGAAAAGTTTTAACAATGACACCCACAGAGGCGATAAAATATGGATTTTGTGAAGGTATCCGAAAGGATGTTCACGAGGTGATCGAAAAAGCGGGGATTAAGAATTACGAAATACGCGAATATGAAGCGACAGGTCTCGACAGGATTATCGGTTTCCTCTCAAACCCGATTGTCTCAGGAATTTTGATTATGGCCATGATTGGTGGTATCTACTTTGAACTGCAAACTCCCGGCATTGGTTTCCCGATTGGCCTCGCAATAACTGCAGCCATTCTCTATTTTGCACCACTTTACCTCGAAGGGCTTGCTGCAAATTGGGAAATCATCATTTTTATTGTCGGACTGATACTGCTTGGAATTGAGGTCCTGGTCATACCCGGGTTTGGTATCTTTGGTATTTCAGGGATTATTTTGATGGTTTCGGGATTGATTCTTAGTTTGTTGGATAATGTGATCTTCGATTTTGACGAGGTTGATCCGGCACGCATATCGGTAGCAGTCGGAACCGTAATGATCTCAATTTTACTCTCATTCTTCCTCTCATTATGGGTAAGTTCAAAATTATTTTCCAGCAGGAAAGGAATTTTCGGAAATTTCGCGTTGCATGCGACGATTGCCACCGGTCGTAGTTTCGTTGGCGTTGACCAGGACGATGTTTCATTAATCGGAAAAACGGGGATCGCTCAGACAGTTCTTCGCTTGTCGGGAAAGGTCACAATTGACGGTACTGTCTGAAGGTTCATTTATAGAAAAAGGGGAAAGAATACGAATTGTCAGGCACGAAGCGGGGCAATTATATGTTGTGAGGGATATGGCTGATGTGCGTTAAATAGCTGGTTCTTTTATTGGAATTGTATTCTGACGGTTGAACAAAACAAGCGCTACTGCCGTGATGGATATTCCTGCAATTGATATGAGATCAGGAGATTCGCCAGGGATTAGCAACCAGCTTAAAATTGCTCCGAACACGGGAATAATAAATTTCCAGATGTTCAGTTCCGAAACTTTTACCCCTTTGCGCTGTAAAAGTAAAAACCAGATAGAGTAGGCCGCAGCAGAAAGAAAACTTAGCCAGGTTAAAGATAAATAATAAGTTGTCGGCTTGTTGCTAAAGGTAAACCCTTCAATTGGAATAGAGATAAGAAACAGCATGATTCCACCTATAATAAGTGATGATGAACTTAAAATAAAAGGTGGTATATGGTTTGCGTCACGGGCAATAACAACATTGGTGAATCCGGCATTTATATTGGTCAAAAAAAGCAGGAGGATTCCGATAAGTATCAGGTTACTTGTAGTGCCTCCCGTGGCTTTGCTCAGGCTTACCATTCCAATTCCGACTATTCCCATAAAGATGATCCCCAGTTTTGGCAAAGTCAGGCGATCACCTGGCATAAAGAAATGTGCTGTTAATGCAATAAACAGGGGGCCCGAGCCTATAATGATAGCTCCAAGTGCACCGGGAACCATGTTTAATCCACTGTAAAACAGCGTATATTGCACAAATGTCTGCAGAAAAGAGATAAGTAGAATTAACCGGAAATTATTGGTAATATATTGAAAAGCTTTACGATAAGATCCGATTAAAGGAAAAACAATCAGCCCGGCCAGTGTAAAGCGAATCCCTGCAAATTGTAATGGCGTGGTATATTTTAAACCGATTTTTATAACGGCAAAAGCTGAAGCCCATAGCAGGCAGGCGATAATGGCTAAAAATACCGTTCCCTTTAATTTATTTTGCACTAATATTTTTTGTTAATGATCTTAATATTTCCAGACAAGCACACCACCCTGAGGAATTGATGCAACACCAAAAATGATCTCGGCGGTTGACGGGAGTTTCATATCGTAGTTTTTGTCCGAATAATTCATCCCAATGCCAAAGCCGTCGCGGTATTCAACAATTACTCCGGCAGGATATGTTTCAACAGGTACTCCCGATTCTTTAAAAACCCTGCTCAAAATTTTCCTTTCAAGATCGCCCGACTGGCTGTCAACACCTATGTACGTAACTGTTCCGCGACCCAGTTTCCTTGAAATAACAGCAGGACGACCCGTATAGAAATCTCCTTCATATTTCGCCCAGCTTTCCGTCCCTTTACGGGGATTTAAGATTTCACCCCAGCTTGTCCAGGCATAGGGCTTTCCTTCGAACCGGACGGAATCGGGTGAGTGAGGCATCAGCAGATCATACGAATCGATTTCTGATCCGATAAGGTCATAAATAGGCTGGGAAAAAGGTGCTTCCCAAAGATGACCATCACGGTCCTGTAGACCTGTTCGACAGGTCATCACAAGATGACCACCATTTTCGGCATAGGTTGTAAGTTTGGTAATTAATTGTTTGTCAATTTGTTGATAGGCCGGGACTACGATAAAAGGGTATTCTGAGAAATTTGTCGTGTCTCTTATAAAATCAACAGGAGCTCCAAACGATTTAAGTGATTTGTAGTATTTCAGAAAATGACCTTCCGTGTTCCATTCTGTGGTCTGCCTGTTCTGGTTAATAGCCATCACGTTATCAGCATTGAAAAGAATCCCTGTTTTCCGGTTGGTATACACCTTAGGAAGCGCATTTTTGGGATTGTATTTTTCGCGTAAGATTTTAGTTTCATGAATAAACTGACCAAATTCCTTTCCTCCCGGAGTCGGAGTTATGCCGTCGGTGCCAACGATTCCATAGTGAAATTGCTCATAACCATAAAGCGGAGCCCTGTAACGGTAAGTGCATGTAAACTTACTGCCTCCGGCGAAAACATGCCATAGCCATAATCTCACGGCACCAGGTAACGGTTGCGGGTTGATACTGCCCCAATTGACCTGTCCCGGTTGTAACTCCATTACACCATAGTAACCAGACATAGGCCTGATAAAATCGTTGGCCATTGCAATACGTGAATACTCGCCAACACGAAAACCTTTACGACCAATTCCCTTGTCGGCACCATAAACCATATAGCGCGTGTAGGATACAAAGTCAAGTTCCCGGCTCATCCCAACATACCCGACGTCATACATTGGAATATAGTTTGACGTAATCCACTGTAAGGGCGATGAATATTTGCGGATTACCGTGGCTTGTTCATCGAGAAAAGAAGCCGTTTCATGATCTGCAAAGCGACTATGATCGAGTCTCTGATGATAATTCATCCCCCATTGTGCATTTAATGGAATATTAATCTGCTGAAAATCAGTATATGTTCCGCTCCAGAAGTTGGTGCCCCAGGCCTTATTTAAAGCTTCAATATTTTTGTATTTCTGTTTCAGCCATTCGCGGAAACGGATTTGAGCATCATTGTTGTAGTCTAAAAATTTCCTTGGTTCATTATCGACCTGCCAACCGATGATCTGTTTGTTGTTACCATATTTTTTCGCAAGCTCCTCGACCATTTTTAACGAATACTGACGATAAAAAGTGTTTGAAAAAGATGCGTTTTGGCGTGATCCATGATCGCCGACAGAACCATTTTCATTTTTTACGAGAACTTCGGGATGCTTTCGCACAAGCCACACAGGCGGTGTCGCCGTAGAGGTGCACATCACCACTTTCAGGTTGTATTTTGCCGCCAGTTCAACAGCACGATCAAGCCATTTGAAATCGTATTTCCCCTCTTCAGGTTCCAGTTGGGCCCAGGCAAACTCGGCAAAGTGGGTAAATTCAAACCCCATTTTTGCCATATTTTTAAAGTCGCGGTCCCATTGTGTCGAATCCCAGTGCTCCGGATAATAATAAACCCCGACAGTTGTCAGATCCTTCGAAGGGAAAAATTCTTCGCCTTTTTGTGCAAGGAGTTGAGTGCTAATGAGCAACATCAATACAAGGAGTAATTTATTCATTGTTTAATTGTTTTTCAATCCTAATGTAAAGTATCGTATTGGATCAATTAATTTTTTTTGATTTAACAAAAATGGTTTCAAGCAGATTGAAAAACCCTTTTTTACGGTCTGAACTTATTCCCCAGTCGACAGGAACGCTTTGGTAACCTTCGTTGTATCCTTCATCCTTCATCCGGTAATCGAAATAACCCCACGATGCAAATGCACTCGTGGCGGCAATAAAGTTATTCATGGGTTTGTCGAAATCGAAATGATCATCTTCATTGAACACGATGGGTTTTGGGGAATAACCTTTTACTTCCCTGGTTTTATTGACCATATCGACAATACCGGCGGGATTTCCGACACCATTACCATGAAGCAGGATAAAATCTGCTGATTTGATTACAGCAGGAGAGGGGATGGTTCCGCCACCGTAACTGGTACTTACCAAAAATCGTTTTCCATTGACCGAAAATCCTTTAGCCAGCTCAATCAATTCGTGAATCCGTTCAGGTTGCAGGATGGCATGATCGTATCTTACATTGCACTCGTTGTTGATTTCAATCAAAACATTGGTGTACTTTCGTTCTGACAGCCATTTTAAGGTGTTTTTTACGGCAAGTTTTACGGCAGATTCATCTTTTAATCTTTGATCCTGACCGAAATAAAATAATCCAAGTATCGTAACCATACCCAATTCATCACTACGATCCAGAATTTTTTCGAGACGACTCATATAATCTTTCCGAAGATTACCTGACGCATCGATCGCTGAATTATCCCATGGCTGATCTTTGGAATAACCCTGGGGACTACCGCCTTGTAAGTTGATTGTAAATGCCAGGAGTCCTTTTTTTCGCCAGGTTGACATCTTCTTTATAAAATCGTTGGTATTCCTGTTTGCATCCCAGGTTTTAGTGTCGGGGTAGACCCAAAGCTGCCGGGTCGAATCATTTAAATCATCAAAGATTCCCTGGATCATACGTGCATTGGGCAAAAGTCCCTCAAGGCTATATCCTTTCCACGACTTACCCTGAAACGTGCGAACACCATTGATCAGAAACTTTTCGTCCGAAACAGCGACCGTAGTTTTTCTTCCCGGCTGATCATTGTATGGTGTCAGTGAGAAAGCTATATTGTTGAATATTAGCAATATAAATAAAAAAGGCAATTTCTTCATCTTTACTATTTAATGGTTAATCACGCATTTAGTTCGGCTTTAACAAAACCGGAAAGCAGAAATATTTTACGGTGGTTCGCAGTTTCAAAGTAAATTATAAGGAGAATCAGGTTGTAATATGACCTCATCTGCAAACTGTTTACAAAGATAAAAATAATTTTTTCTCTTGTTAAATATTCAATTGCATCACGTTTTTATACCTGGTCAGGGTCGGGTAAACGCCTGATCTTTTTTATTGTCTCTTTTCGTGAAATAAGCATTGGAATGGCAACCCCGGTGGCTAAAGCCATTAATATAAAGAAGGCCTTCAGCCCGTTACTTGTAGTTTCAGCCAACGTCTGGTAATAGGTATCGGTTGATATGGCAGTACCGGACAATTTGATTAAACCGAGCATCATCCTGTAGGCAAATGCGCCAGGTATCATAGGTATAACAGCAGGAGTCGAAAATACGAGGGGCGGGGCATGTTTATTATGCGCAGCCGAAACACTCAGAATTCCGATTAAAGATGCTCCTGCAAAGGTTGCAATGACGATCGGGACATTGCTTTGCATCAATAAAAGTTTAGTTAATCCGCCAAGAGCTCCCAATATCCAAATAATTAATAAAGTGCGTTGGGGAACATTAAATAGTATTGCAAAACCGAGCGCGGCAAATCCAAACCAGATCCCTTTTTCTAAAATCATTAAAATCTCTATCAGCATATCTTAAACCTTTTTAAGTGTCTTTTAATTGAATCTTCCATTTTTCACCGCAACTAAATGCTGTAGATTGACATGGCGCACAACAGGCCAAGCGCAATTGCAAATGCGATGGTGAGTCCATTTACTCCTCTTACAATCCCGTTGAGCGTGTTCCCGTCAATCAAGTCGGTAAACGAATTAATCAATGGGACTCCTGGAATCAGAAAGAGTACAGAGGTGGCAAGGGCATGTTCAGGAGAATCCCCAATCCCCAGCTTTACCGATAGACCTGCAATCATAGATGCTGCAAATGAGGCAAATACAATCGCAAGGTAGGGATTGAATCGCTTTTTCATGGCTTCCTGGCGAACAAAAAGTCCGAAAAAAGTTGCGATAAAAGTGACGACCAACTCTAATCCTTCGCCTCCGAATAACCTGCAAAATGAAGCACCGGCCAATGCAACGAGCAAAAGAACAACCAAACGCGGATAATGAGGCAGGGTGGTTAACCTGTTTATATCCTGGTTGATCTGCTCCACGGTAAGTTTATCTTCAATAATACGCCAGCTCATCCTGCTAATTCCCGATACAAGTTTGAAGTTTACCCCGTGGGGTGGTGTTCGTCTGACACTACTTGTATAATCAGTACCATTCTCTTCTGTAACAGTGAGCATTAATGACCGGCTGGTTATTAATAATTCAACCTCGTAGCCCAAAGCCTCGGCTATCCGGTTTACGGTTGTTCGTACTCTTCCTGTACTGGCTCCGTTGCTCATGAGAAGTGTTCCTACATCGAGCAACATCTCCTCAACCTCTTTAATTTTTTTGATTTTTTGCCCGTCCATTTTATGAGTTCATGAAATTGATGCGACTAATTTACAAAATACCATAAAGTTATAACCAATTATATTGATGAAACCCCCATGCCGCCGAAAATAATTTAGACATCATTAACATTATTTTATGTAAGCTTTGAGAACCTTTTCATATTTATAAACGTTCCAGATAATGAAGCGAAAGTAGTTGAATTAATTGTGAAATTTAAAATTAGAGAATATGAAAAGATACGAATTTCTCTCTGCTCTTGGCGTATCGGCCGGGACGGTTTTGTTTATCCCTTTTTTGACTTCATGCAGCAAAAGTAGTTTGGATACCACTACGACTCCAGGTGACGGGGGAGGTTTACCCGTCGATTTTACGCTGGATCTGACGCAGACTGCAAACGCGGATCTGAACAGTAATGGCGGATCGTTACTGAAAAACGGCGTTATTATTGCCCGAACATCAACGGGTGAATTTATTGCTGTTTCTTCGGTCTGCACACACCAGGGGGGTATAGTTCAGTTTGAAAGTGCAAATAACCGGTTCCATTGTAATAATCATGGTTCAAATTTTGCGACTACTGGTTCAGTTCTTAATGGTCCTGCAGCCACAGCACTCGCGAAATACAACACCTCGCTAACCGGAACATCGCTAAGGATTTATGGCTGATTGATGAGCAATGCCCGGATAAACAATGGGAAATATATTCCATTAGGCAGGCATGTTTTTGCAGAGATGCAGGTCATCGTAGTAGAGACGCACCGCCGTGCGTCTCTACCATGATGACCATATCCCTTTCTTATGAACAGAATCTAAAATAAATAAGGGTTATTAAAAGTTTATTGTTTTGATACGGAATAAGGCAGGTCGCTTTTCAGGATTCCCCTGCTTGTAGCTGGTTGATCCCCCATCTCGTATCGGATATTACCTCCACCCGTCAGTTCATCGTACGTCAGATAATTGCGCGAAAACACCTTGCCATTTAATTTTGCAGATTGGATGTAGACATTTTTTTTGCTGTTGTTTGTTGCTTCAATGACCAGGGTTTTTCCATTTTCAAAATGAATGGTCATTTTGGGGAACACGGGGCTGCCAATCACATACTGGTCAGTACCAGGACAAACAGCATACAATCCCATCGCGCTTAGCACGTACCACGACGAAGTCTGTCCCTGGTCTTCGTCGCCAGGATAACCATTTTCTGACGAATTATATAATTTATCCATAACTGTACGCGCCCACTTCTGCGCCTTCCAGGGTGCGCCTGCATAATTGTATAAGTAGATCATATGCTGAATGGGCTGATTACCATGAGCATATTGGCCCATGTTGGCCATCTCCATTTCGGTCATTTCATGGATTTTTCGTTTATAGGTACCAACAAGCACCGTATTTGGTACCGAAAAAACAGAGTCTAACTTAGAAACGAACTTTTCATTTCCGCCAAGCAGGTCAATCAATCCATTTTCATCATGAAAGACTGACCACAGGTAATGCCAGGCGTTTCCTTCCGTAAAAGGTCCTCCCCATTCATTGGGATCAAATTTTGGTGTCCAGTTTCCCTTTTCATCCCGGCCCCTCATAAAACCAATTTTGGGATCGAAAAGATTTTTGTAATTAAACATCTGCCGTGAGAATACTTCACGGTAGAGTTGATTGCCAGTCATATCGGCTAATTTGTAACCACAAAAATCATCATAAGCATATTCGAGTGTTTTAGCCGTTGCCTCACGATAATTTGGATAAGGAACATACCCCAGGGTATAATATTCTTTCCATCCATCCCTGCCATTTGCCGGTCCCCACGGACCTTTGTTCGTGGCTTCGTGATAGTAAGCATTCAATGCCTTTTGCGGATCAAAAGTGCGAATCCCCTTCGCCCATGCGTCTGCAAATAAAGAGATTGCGTGGTTTCCGATCATACTTCCTGCTTCTCCGGGAAATGACCACGAAGGTAACCATCCGCATTGATCGTATGCGTCCAGCAATCCGGCAACATACCTGCCATGCATGGTAGGATGCATCAAGGCATTCAGGGGGAACTGGGCACGGAAAGTATCCCAAAACCCGGTATCGGTATATAAGTAACCGTTATGAATTTGTCCATCATAAGGACTGAAATAATAAGGTTTGCCATTGGTGTCCAGTTCAAAAAATTGACGCGAAAACAGGCTTGCCCGAAAATAGCAGGAATAAAAAGTCGCTTTTTCTTCCTCTGTTCCCCCTTCAACCAATATTTGGTTAAGGTGCTTATTCCAAATTTCCCATGCTGCGGTTTTGGTATCTTCAAACGATTTAAACTGACCAAGTTCAGTTTTTAGGTTGAGCGCTGCCTGCTCCGGACTAATATATGAAGAAGCTACTTTTGCCTGGACAATAACCCCGTCATCAAAACGAATCCAGGCACCTACACCACGTCCTTCGCGCTCCAGCTCTCCTGACCACTTTCCTCCATTCCTGTTTTCCCAGGTTCCGAATTCGCGGATCGGTTTGTCAAACTGAATAACGAAGTAGTTTTTGAAATTTTCTTTCAGCCCACGGCCATTATGGACATACCCGATGATCTTGTTTTCTTTGGGGAGGATTTTTACCATACTCATCCCTGTGTATCCATCAAGGGTGACATATGATCCAGCCTTCTTGGGGAACGAAAAACGAAGATGAGCGCCTCTTTCGGTTGGTGAGATCTCTGCAGTTATTTGATTGTCAAGTTTAACCCTATAATAGTTCGGTTTCGCGATTTCATTATTATGGCTGAACCTGGCAGCCCTCTTAAACTGGTCTAATGCAAGTTTCCCTGTTACCGGCATCAGTGAAAAAACTGCGTAATCATTTGTCCAGGAGCTGCATTGGTGTGCTTGTTGAAAGCCCCTGATCGAATCGGCTGTAAACTGGTATTTCCAGCCATCACCGTTCCTGCCGGTTTGTGGTGCCCAGGTGTGCATGGCAAACGGCAACGCAATTGTTGGGTAGGTATTGCCACGGGTTAGCTCAAAACTTGAGTTGGTACCCTGTAATGTATTGACATACTTCACGAGATCCAACGGGTTCGAGGCCCAAAGGGGGTTTAGGTTAATAATTAGGAATAATAAGAATAGTGTCCTCATGATGATATTTTTTGATAGTTAAAAGTCAATAAGTTTCAAAATAATATTGTGCACACAGGAATCTTTTGTTGGCACGCTGCCTGGAACATAAATCACGTAAAAAGAAGCATTAATACCAAATTAAAGTTTCTACAATACTACAACCGCTACGCGGTAACGAATTGGTGCTTGATTATTTGCTACCATACTATAACTGCAAAGCGATATGTTTATTCCCGTTCAAATTTAAGTCTGAACAACTGATAAATTATTATAAAAATATATTTCTCCAATTAGCCCGTAGGGCTTAAAGTATTGTAGAATAATATTATACCTCTGAACCTTTACCGCGTAGCGGTTAAACTTCATACCTGTTTATGATTTCTGCCTGTGGCGTAGCTCCCACATGCGGGAGCTACGCAGCATTTCTTTCAGCAAAGTAGTTGCTATATCTTTGTAGATTAAGCTATTGAAAACTACCATATAAATTCGACCTTTATTCCATCCGGATTATTTTCAAAAGTTAATAAACATGTTTTACTCTTGTTATCCCATTCCCAGACTGCTTCTTTCAGTTCATTTCCTTCATGACTTGAAATGGTGCATTTTTTTGGAGTTAAAGGTAACAATACGCGCATTTTTATTTAATAATCTTTTTAAAATTGTTAAGTTTGGTGATCGTTAAATCGACCATTATCTAACCTGATTTATTTATTTACAGCAACCGGCTTTGAAGGAAATCAATAAAAAAGAGCTAAGCGAAATTGATATCTGCGATCTTTATATTACACCGGCAATAAAAGAGGCTGGGTGGGATCATCTGCGACAGATCAGACGGGAGGTTACCTTAACGCCCGGACCTGTTATTGTACGGGGCGATATGTCGTTTCGGAATAAGAAAAAGAAGAAATTTGCCGACTATGTGCTCTCCTTTGAACCCGGCGTTCCGGTCTCAGTTGTGGAAGCAAAAGACAACAATCATACCGTAAGTTCCGGAATGCAGCAGGCGCTTGGTTATGCC
>Ga0208789_1001739_pt1 | contig 11286 bp, 6 predicted proteins | sample Methanotroph_Enr_FD_187368 | JGI IMG/M metagenome (GOLD analysis project Ga0208789, IMG submission 187368) | Enriched soil microbial communities from Old Woman Creek wetland in Ohio, USA - Methanotroph_Enrichment_5 (SPAdes) (version 2) | ecosystem: Environmental > Terrestrial > Soil > Wetlands...
TCGGCGCCTCGGCGGCTTTCGGTGCAGTCGCAGCAGGTGCCATCCGGGGTGCCTGAGGCGCGGGGAGAGGAGCAGCCGCAGTCGAGGGGGGACCTCCTGCGGCCGCTCCCCTTCCCTCCTGTCTCGCGGCCGGTTTGCCCGCCGCCCCCGGGGCGCCATCAGCCAGGTCGAAGAGCGAGAGGTCGACGACGACAGGCTTCGCCTTTTCCATGCCGGCAAAATGCAGGCAGCAGATGGCAATCGCCAGATGAAGCAGCAGCGAGACCGCTATTGTGCGGGGTATGGAATCGACCATTTTGCAATCACTTCAGCCCGCCCCGCCGGTTGCATCGGCGCGGGCGGGCTTGCCGGTTTTAAGGCGCAGCGCTCAGCGTAACGGCTGCCGTACTGAGGGGAACACCCAAGGCACCTACCACCTCGGCGGCGGGTTCCACGAGAGCGTTGCTGAAATTCGGTGTCACCCCTTGGGCCACCGAGCAGGCGATGGTCACGAAAGCGCCAGGGGTGAAGCCGTTGCCGTTTGCCACGGCGATGTGCAGCTTAGCCGGAACACCCCCGGAGGCTGGGATGTACTGGGCGGAGGCATAGGAACCTTCTGCTGCACCGGTGACGGACAGGATCGGTGCCGCAACGGAGCCGTTCGTACCGGCTGCCACGGTGACCCCGCTCGGCAGGTCGACAGTGACATCAACTCCGTAAACGGCCGCGGAGACCCCGGAGATGCTGAGGGTCACTACCGCGGTTTTGGATCCGACGTTGATCAGTTCCGCCGGGAGCGTGGACGAGGTAACCCCCGTGTTGTTGTTGCCGTTCGCTGCGAAATCGTTCAGTGCCTGGACGAACTGTGCCGCGGTGGTGGTGAGGGTACTGTTGGCCTGGATGTCGGTCTTCATGCCGTCGATGACGGAGAAAACGGCAGCGGCGCTGTTGGTCCCCGCCATTTGGGAAATGGCCGCCAGGGCCAGGGTGTACTCCTTCTGCGCCTTGGTCGCGCCGCTCAGCGCCGTCGCTTCGGGGGCTACCGGCATGGTGGCGATGACGTCAAGGTTGAAAAGGGTGCTTACCGCGGCGTTGGCCGCAGTGATGTTGACCAGGGTGAGAGCCCCCGCCGCCTCGGCGTTCTGCACGGCCAATTCGGTCAGCGGTGTCACCGCCACCGTTACGTTGCCGGTTTCGTTGCTGCAGGCCGCGCGCAGCGGCTTATCGGCCGCAATGGTCACCGGCTGTCCGGTCGCCTCGTCGGTGTAGGTTCCGCTGACTTCCACCAGGACCAAACCGGCGTAGGTGCCAACATTTGCCGAATATTCCCCGCTTGCCCCGGTGGAGGTGGTGGCGAGCAGGGTTCCTTTCGCGCCGTTACTGCCTAACGCGAACACCTTGACGTTGTTCACGCCGTTTTTGATCAGCCCCTTCGAGGCTACGCCGCTCACCGTGGTCGTGGCGGCGCCACCGCCGCCACCGCCGCCACCGCAACCGGAGAGGGTCATTGTCATCGCTACTATCATCATGCCTATCAGCGTTTTGAGTCTCATAATTTCACCGCCTTATGAATTGTGTTGAAGGCGCAGCGAGGCAGATGCCCCGCCGCAACCAGCTGCTACCAGTTCACCGATCCGACCAATTTCTCCAGGATCAATACGACGTCGTTGATCGAGATCTTGCCGTCGGGCGCGGGCTTGCCGTTCACCAGCGGGCCGACGTCGCCTCTCTTTAATTCCTCTGCCGTGGGGGTATGCAGCCCGACTACCGACTGCAGTGCCAGAAGAGCGTCATTGAGGGAAACGGTCGCCCCACCGGTCATGTTCCCTGCCGGGGGAGGCGTGGCGAGGGTGAAAGTCCCGCCGACGGTAGTCAGGGCAAGGGGATTGCCAGCCACGTCGTTGGCGTTGAAGGCTACGGCGACGTCGCCGTTATTCGATCCGGCCGTGTAGCTGTAGGAGTAGTGATTGGCGTCGATTTTGGTCATCTCTGCGCTGAGCGACTCGGCGCCGGACAGGGTGATCATCGGGATCGGGGCATCGGCGACATCTTTCGAGAACTCTGCGGTGATGGTCACGTTGGTTCCTGCAGGGTACGGTCCATTGGCCGAATACCTCGCCGTGGCCACCGGGGCACCGGTATAGCTAACCGTGTAGCCGTCCGTGGTGGAAGGATTGGTGAAGCTGATGCCCTGCCCCTGGTTGGCAGCCGCCACCCAGCCGTACATGTTGAAGGAGGCGTGTCCGTAGAGGTTGGTGAAGGTGTAATCGACCTTCACGGTGCCGTTGTCTATCAGGTTGATGTCCCTCATGGCACCGGCCTTCAGGTCGATGAACATCAGATATTCGGCGGACGCGGTATCGCTGACCAACTGGCCGGGGTAGAGGGGGAGCGACCAGACATTGAGTGTTCCGGGCCCCGGCTTCGCGGTATGCGGCCCATAAACGAAGTCGGCCTTGGTGAAGAGCTCATCGATCGCCGCCGGCTGGTAGACGAGGTTCGTGCCCTGGATGGGGAGCCCGTTCAAGGAGCCGTCGGCGAGCGGACTTGTTGCGGTACCCAAAAGCCCCGTTGAACTGGTCGTCGGCTTGCTGGGGTTGTAGACGCCGGGAGTGGCGGGGGTCCAGGTGTAGCCGGCAGACTTGATCTGCACGCTGAAGTCATCCGGAATGGGTCCTTTCACCGACAGCAGCAGGATGATATCGTCGGAGAAACCGCGGCCACCGCCGTCGGTGAGGTAGAGGGTGCCCGATGCGGTGGAGGCGGGAGTGGTCAGCACCGTCGCGCTCCCGGCAGTGTCGGCGGCTAGCGGGGCGATGAACTCGGAATTGAGTCCTCCCCCATCGGATTTGATGTAGTAGGAATTGGTGGGGCCACCGTATTTCGGGCCGTCGATACTGTACTTAACCCCACTGTCGTTTGCCACGTTGACGAAGATGTGGCGGTTGCTCGGCAATGGCGTCGGGTCCGCTGCCGCACCCGACACCAGGGATACCGAAAGCAACATCCCCGGCAGAAATTGGTTCCATAAAATTGACTTTCTCATTTGCCCTCCTGTGTTATCTGAACTCATCAATGAAGTACTGAAAGCTACAGCTATGTAAAAGGTGTCCGGTCGATCTCTTGGCGCGGATGACGGAGCCACTGCAACGTGAAGGAAAATCCTCCCGGACGCTCCCCGCAAGAAAGTGGGGTTCCTTGGTTCAGGAAGCCCCCCAAAAACGCAAAGGCCCGTCTCCGAAAGGAGAAGGGCCTTAACAGAAAGATCTGTACGAGGCTGTTCTCCTTCTCACAGGGAAGGCACCGCCGTTTCCAGCAGCACCCAATGGCTGGACGCCATGGGAACGGATCCGGTAGGCGCTTCAGCTCGAAGAATCAGTGCAACCTATTCAGTTTTTGCCGGGCCTCATGGAGCCATCCCGCTTCAGTTGCGCCAAGAATAAAAAAAGGGACCCTTCTGAGATAGAAGAGTCCCTTTAAGCGCAGATATAGATGCGACTTTCAGGGTTCTCCTTATCAAAAGGAAGACATTGCCGTTTCCAGCAATACCCAGTGGCCGCATGCCATGAGGTTCCCCTTTTAGGCGCTGCGGCTCGGAGAGCCATAACGAGTTTTGCTGCGGTGCTCAATTGGCATCAAGCGCCATCTGCCACTTAACCGCTATTCGTTTACGATATAACGCTATCCAGAGTCAACAAGAACTTGCACAAACACAGCGTATACTTTTTTATCGGTGCTTCGGCACTCTAAACTGTTGCGTTTTTACCCACTTCAGCGCTCCGGAAGCCCCTGAAACGACGCCTCCCGCCCACAGCCGCCCTTTGCAGAAAAGGAACACAAACCATGAGGGCAGAACGTTGCGGAGCTGAAAATGGATTGAGGGAAAAGAACGGTGTGAGACAGGACATACGACTAGGGACGCGTTCAAGGCAGGTACCATCAGAGACGAGATGATACGATCTGGTACAGTGGAATGAAGATACGGTTTTCAGAACAGGAGAGGTTGCACGGTACGCTGCACAAACATTAAAAGGCCCCGCAGCAAAAGCTGCGGGGCCTTCATTTAACTAGTGGTGCCAGAGACGGAATCGAACCGCCGACACGAGGATTTTCGATCCCGAGTGCGGCACCCTAACATATCGACCGAATACAGGTTTTTACGATTCTAGCGTGACTAGGTAGTCACTCCCTTGATCGGAGAGTTTTGACGATCATGTCACCAAGCTGCCGGCACCAGTCCCCGTCGCGCCGGCCCAAGCCTGGAACTGCATAGCGCGCCGCATGAACTCGTCGAAGAGCGGCACGGTAAAGGCGAGCAGGCCGTGCTCCGGACTGTAGACCATCCCCTTTCCGATCAGGCTGGCGCGAACCGGACTCAGACGCCCGGGCTTTATGCCCAGGATCTGCGCCACATCACCGAGACGGTACGGCCCCACCCCCAGTTCGGCCATGGCCCGCAAACACTCCTTTTCCTTGGGTGTGAGGCGATCGAAGCGTACCTTGAAGAAGTTCTGATCCAGGCGCCTTATGATATTGGGGTGCGCCTGCTGCACCGTCTCCAGCGTTATCGGGGAAGAGTCGGCCTGGTTCCAGGACTGGTAGCCCCACTCCTGAAGGAAATAGGGATAGCCCTGGGTGAGCCGGTAGATCTCCTGAAGGGCCTCATCGGTGAACTTGACCCCCTCCTCCCGAACCGGGTCCTGGAGAGCCCGGGCTGCATCGGTTTCGTTCAAGGGGCCGACGACAGGATACTGGAACAACCGCTCGGCATACGACTTCGATTCTCCAGCCAGCGCCGGCAGTATCGGGAGCCCAGCTCCGACCAATACCAGAGGGAGGCTATACTGTTGCATCCTGTGCATCGCCATTACCAGCGCACTCAGTTCCTGGGCCGCGAGGTATTGCACCTCGTCGATCAGTATCGCTACCCCCACCCTCTTTTCCTGTGCCGCCTCGGCAACCGCGCTGAAGAGACCCGGCAGATCCGCCTCAAGGTCGCCACTGTCCGCGGCGCCCTGTTCCGGTTCGATATCGAGCCCCGCCTCGAAATCGCCGTAGGATATCTTAATCGCACCCATGAAGCTTTTCAGGACACCGAGACCGCGACGCGCCAAATTTCCGGCACCCGCCACCCGGTCGAGATCGAAAAGCAGGCGGCGTAACGGCGGAGCCAGCAGCACGGGGAGCGGTTTATTCTCGTGAGCCTCGACCTGGAGCGTGCGGAATCCGGCTTCCGCCGCCCGACGCTCAATCGTATTCAAAAGTACGGTCTTACCGACTCCGCGCAGCCCTGTTAGCAGGATGCTTCGTTCCGGTTTGCGGGCCAGCACGCGACCGAATAGGACGTTGGCCTCTTCCAGTATGCCGTCACGGCCTACCAACTCCGGCGGAGGCGAGCCCGCTCCCGGAGAAAACGGATTTTTGATCCTGTCCATAGTGAAGCTCCCAAGAGGAAAATTAGATCCGCCCGACACAACATACTCGATTATACCCATTTATACAACGATTCATGTATAAATGGGTATAACTCAGTATAAATCGGCAAGGGTTTCGGATGGCATGCTGCAGGCCTGCTTTCTGGAAATCGGGTTGCCTTTCCACCCTGATGATTTTATAGTGCGCTGACAGCAACTATCCCTCTTGCACCTTCGTAAACGAGCACCTTGGCATGCACAATCTCCTATCCCTTACTCCATCCGGTCACCTGGTCATGCTGCGAACCGACGCCGAGCCAATATCGGTTGCCGGAACCGGCATGGTCCGCGATGAGGCAATTGTGGAGGGCTTCGCGGCCTGTCAGGCGGAGGGGCTCATCGCCCTTGCCGGAGCAAGGCCGGACCCGACGTGGCCGCTCTCCTGGGCTTTCTGGCGCGATTTCGCCTCACGCTACCTGACGGCGCTCTGCCAGATGCCTTCGGCATCCCGGCAGATCGATCCCATCGCCCCCTTGGGCGACGACGAACTGAACCTCATCTCTCTGGGCATCCCCCCCATGCCCGGGGCAGAGTACTGCTGCGTCGAGGTACTGCGAAGCGTCTGGAACGACCTCGACAGTTGGTGCTCCGAGGGAATTGCGCGGCATGAAGATGGGCTCGCCGGGTTCCTCCAGGCGCATGCGCCACTTTGGCGCCAGGTCGGTAGGGTCTGTTTCCACCTGGCCGAAAACCGGAAAGATCCCGAATATCCCTTTGCCTTCCTGGCATCCTACATTCCGAAGCTCGGCAAAAACGCGCGGGCGCAGCACCAGCCCCTGAACCAGGCCCTGACCGAGTACGCCGGCGCCCGCAACCGGGGGGCTCTCCTCAGGCTCCTGGAACCGATCCAGGAGGCGGGCGCCCGCCTCCCCTGGGTCGAAGAACTGGTGCAAAGCGGCGACATCTACCACCCCCTGGCCTGGAGTCCTGAGGAAGCGTTCCTGTTCTTGCAGAGCGTCCCCGAACTGGAAGCGAGCGGCCTGGTCGCCCGACTTCCCGACTGGTGGAAAAAACGTACCCGGCCCCGAGTACAGGTAGTCATCGGCAACTCCCGCGGCAGCGGCCTTGGTGCCGATGCGCTCCTGGATTTCCAGGTTCGCCTCACGGTGGAAGGTGAACCTCTAAGCGATGCGGAGTTGGCAGATCTGATCGCGGCCGGCGCGGGGCTTACCCTGCTGCGGGGACAGTGGGTCGAGGTGAACGGCGAGAAGCTTCGACAAACCCTGGAGCACTGGAAAAAGGTGCAGGCCGGGGCGGGAGCAGAGGGGCTCTCCTTTGCAGAAGGGATGCGCCTTCTGTCGGGAGCCCGGCAAGATCTTTCCGGGGCTGAGAATTTCGGAGAGGATAGGGGGTGGGCCTACGCGGAAGCGGGCGACTGGCTGCGCGGGGTCCTGGCGGGCCTGCGTGACCCGGCCCGGCTGGCTGCCGCCGACCCCGGCCCCGAACTGAAGGCGACACTCAGACCTTACCAGAAGGACGGCGTCAACTGGCTCCTGTTCCTGAGCGAGTTGGGTCTTGGGGCCTGCCTCGCCGACGACATGGGTCTCGGCAAGACCATCCAGGTGATAGCGCTTCTGCTTGCGCTGCGGAAGCGACGCAGCGACGCCCCCCCCACCCTCCTGGTGCTCCCCGCCTCCCTGGTCTCCAACTGGATGGGAGAGCTGGAGCGTTTTGCACCGTCGCTTCGCGTGCTGAGCCTGCACGCCTCCGAGATGTCGCGCGCCGAACTGGACCGGATCGCGGGGAGCCCGATCGACGCCATCGACGGTTACCATGCCGTGCTCACCACCTACGGCATGCTTGGCCGCCAGAAATGGCTTTGCGAACAGAAATGGGATCTGATCGTGCTTGACGAGGCGCAGGCCATCAAGAACCCCTCGACACGTCAGGCCAAGGAGGTCAAGGCGCTCCGCGGACGCGCCCGGCTCGCGTTGACCGGGACCCCGGTGGAGAACCGTTTGGGCGATCTCTGGTCGCTTTTCGACTTCCTATCCCCTGGGCTGCTCGGCTCTTCCACGCGGTTCAAATCGTTCGTAAAGACCCTGGAAAGCAGTAATCCCCCTTCCTATGCGCCGGTTCGCAGGCTGGTGCAGCCCTACATCCTGCGACGCATGAAAACCGACCGGCGGATCATCGACGACCTGCCGGAAAAGGTGGAAATGACCGCCTGGTGCGGGCTGTCCAAGACCCAGGCGGCACTGTACCGCCAAGGGGTGCAGGATCTGGCGCGGAGTCTCAAGGAAAAAGTGGGGATGGAGCGACGAGGTCTGGTGCTCGCCGCCTTGCTTCGCTTCAAGCAGATATGCAACCATCCGAGCCAGGCCCTGGGGGATGGCGAATACGGCGCGGGGAACAGCGGCAAATACGACCGCCTGAGGGAGATCTGCGAGGAGATCGAGTCGCGAGGGGAGAAGGTGCTTGTGTTCAGCCAGTTCAAGGAAATGGCACTGCAACTTACATCGTTTCTCGGCACCGTGTTCGGCCGTTCCGGCCTGGTGCTGCACGGAGGGACCCCTGTCGCCGAGCGGCAGCGGATCGTTGATCGTTTCCAGCACGAGGACGGCCCTCCGTTTCTTGTGCTCTCGCTTAAGGCGGGCGGCACTGGACTCAACTTGACCGCCGCAAGCCAGGTGATCCACTTCGACCGCTGGTGGAATCCGGCCGTGGAAAACCAAGCCACGGACCGCGCCTTTCGCATCGGCCAAAAGCGCAACGTACTGGTGCATAAGTTCGTCTGCCGCGGCACCGTCGAAGAGAAGATCGATGCGCTGATTGCCGAGAAAAGTCGGCTCGCCGGGGACATCTTGGAGGAGGGGGGCGAGATGCTCCTGACGGAAATGGACGATGATACCCTGTTGAACCTGGTGGCGCTCGACGTGGAAAAAGCGAATTTCTGATGGGAGTCAATCGATGAGCCGATTTTACGAATGGTATCCGTATGTTTCCGTGGCGGAGAGGCGCGCCAGCGCGAAGATCGCGATGGAGAAACTGCGGAAAAAGAAGGGACTTAACGTCCAGCCGGTGGAGATATCCGGCCGCAAGATCGCCTCCTCCTTCTGGGGCAAGGGGTGGTGCGATCATATCGAGTCCTTCCAGGACTACGCCAACCGGCTGCCGCGCGGACGCTCCTACGTGAGAAACGGCTCGGTCTGCCACCTGGAAATCAAGCCTGGAAGCATCGAGGCAATGGTGAGCGGGTCGGAAATCTACAACGTCGCGATCACGATCGCCCCGATTGCGCAAGCGAAATGGAAGGCTGTCAAGGCCGCCTGCGCTGGTCAGATAGGATCCCTCATCGACCTGTTGCGCGGCAAACTCGCCAGCGGCGTCATGGAAGTGGTGTCCCACCGGAGCACCGGACTCTTTCCCCAGCCCAGGGAGATCCGGTTTCGCTGCGACTGCCCTGATTCCGCCAAGATGTGCAAGCACATCGCGGCCGTTCTCTACGGGGTGGGAGCACGCCTCGATCACGCGCCGGAAGTGCTCTTTCATTTAAGAGGAGTGAACTACGAGGAAATGGTAGACGTGTCGAGTGCGATAAAGGTGGCGACCGGAGCCAAGAGTTCCCGTCGGCGTCTGGCGGGCACCGGTTTGGACGACATTTTCGGCATAGATCTGGCTGACACCGGAGCCTACAGCGGGAGTACAATAGATAGCAATGCCGCAGTGTTGGACAAATTGCGCCAGCCCGCGGCGAAACAATCTTCCCCAAAAAAGGCAAAGGCGCGACCGGCGGACCCGGTGCAGGACGCCAAACCAGCCAAGGTGGCGGGTAAGGATACCTCCCGTGTGGTGGTGCCCGAGGTGAAGCCCTTCCCGAAGCGTCTTACCGGGAAAGTAATCCTAACCTGGCGCGGTGCCCTGCAAGAAACACAGGCGGAGTTCGCCGCGCGGATCGGCGTTTCCGCCGGATGTATTTCGCAATGGGAAAAGAAGCTGCGGCAGACCCTCAATGTGCGGGAACACGCCCTTGAGGCCCTGAAAAGGGTATGGATCGATACGCATTAGTCAGGTGGCGGAGGGGGAACGCAGGAACGCTCTTCCGCTACACACTTGCCCCGGCGCCAGCCCACATCGAGCTGGTATTCCAGACATAGCTGTAGACCTCCTTCGCCGCGACCTGTTTGTCGTTAACTGAGCAAAGCGGAGTCGATGGGTGACAAATTGTAAGCCGCGGGCGACGAGTTGTTGGTCGCGAGTCACGAGACGTAAGTCGCGAATTACAAGATGTAAGCCGCGGATGACGAGGTGTTGCGCGCGAGTTATAAGATGTAAGCTGCGGGTGAGAAGCTGTCAATCGCGAGTCACAAGATGCAAGCCGCAGGTGACAAGCTGTTGATCGCAGGTGACAAGCTGTTGATCGCGGGTGACAAGTTGTTGATCGCGGGTGACAAGTTGTAAGCCGCGGGTGACAAGGTGTTGATCACGAGTCGCAAGATGTAAGCCGCGGGTGACAAGGTGTTGCGCGCGAGTCACAAGATGTAACTCGCAGGTGACGAGATCTAAATCGCTACTTACAAGTTCCGGGGGGTATCGAGAGGGCGTTCGGAGGGAGGAAGGGCTGAATGGCCGGGAAGAGAGAGGGGGTTACCTGGCCAGGTAACCCCCTCTTAGCGCTCGCGTCAAGTCCGAATACGGCCGATCTGGTGTTGCATGTGCGTCGCGACTGTGGACCCAGGGACCCGCCTCGATCCGGATCGTTCCATCTCATCCGGAAGAGGACCGTCACTGGTTGCTTCAATGTACCTCGGCGGAGGATGCCTCGGAAGCGGCCTGGGCCGGCTTTGTCCTGGAATTGCTCCTGCGTTCCTTGGTGAGATCGAATCCGGAGGCGAGGAGCAGGTCCGGATTTCGGACAGCCGCCGCTTCCAGAAGCGACGCGATCTCGTCCAAAAAGGTGATTATCTGTTTCTCGAGAAGCTCGCGTTCCGCAATTACCAGAATGCTACCGTAGACGGCTTCGTGGTACACGGCATCGTGCTTGTCCGACGCCGTGCAATACGAGGAAACCAGAGTCGAGTTCGTCGCCCACGTCGACTCCGGAATCTTCTGGGTTTCCGCAATGGACTTCCTGACCCGTTGGTTGAGGTTGTGAAACCTGCCTGGCGGCATGCTTCGATAGTTCCGCGAAATCCTGGGCTGAAACTGCTTTCCCACCTTGCACCTCCCTCACTTCGTCCTGCCGAAGTCGTGTCGGGTTGTTGACCACATTAAGTGTTTACCATTAGCGCGAGCGCGCCAGGCAAAGATACCGTGTAGCGCCAACAATGCAAGCGTCGGCCTCAGCAGGATACGGTGGCGGCGCTGACCGGCGTTTTCCGGCAATGGGAGAAGAAGCTGCGGCAGGCCCTTCAGGTGAGGGAGCGCGCGCCGGATGCATTGAAAAAGGATGGGCCACACGACTGGAGGAATATGGATAGCCCGGGTGAGCCGGTAGATTCCTGAAGGGCTTATGGGTGAACATGGTCGGTTATATCGACCGGGGTTGGTCACGCAACCAATCGAGCACAAAAAAAGGATCAGCCGATGAGAGCTGATCCTTTTAATTTTTTGTGGTGCCCAGAGACGGAATCGAACCGCCGACACGAGGATTTTCAATCCTCTGCTCTACCGACTGAGCTATCTGGGCAAGAGACCAACTTTATACTGTGAATCGCTTTCGGTGTCAACTGTTTTTAGCAGTTAGGTCGGTTTTTTATTCTACTTGGAAGCAAGCCCCTCCTGCCTTCCGGCCTTCGCCAAGGCTACGGCCGGTAAACCGCCAAGGCTACGGCCGGTAAACCGCCAAGGCTACGGCCGGTAAACCGCCAAGGCTACGGCCGGTAAACCGCCA
>Ga0208789_1001740_pt1 | contig 11284 bp, 13 predicted proteins | sample Methanotroph_Enr_FD_187368 | JGI IMG/M metagenome (GOLD analysis project Ga0208789, IMG submission 187368) | Enriched soil microbial communities from Old Woman Creek wetland in Ohio, USA - Methanotroph_Enrichment_5 (SPAdes) (version 2) | ecosystem: Environmental > Terrestrial > Soil > Wetlands...
CACCGCATCAAAATCCGGCAAGTAGCCGGAGTCTTCCAGCGTGTTCAGGAAATAGGGCTCAGCTCCTGCCAGCAAGGCTGCGCCTTCGTAAATCTGGTAAAACGGGTTCGGCATGATCACAACCGGGCGCGGTATCGCCAGGGATGGTGTGTATGCCGCAAGCTTGTCTGGAACAGGCGCTGCCAGAGCCTGATCGATAAGGCACTGGGCAAACGAAAACAACGCTTCGCGCGTACCGTTGACTGGCAAAACTTGGGTTTCAGGATTAACAGCATCAACAGGTATCTGAAAGCGTCGGCTGATCCATCCGGCAATCGCCTGTCTGAGTTCCGGTATGCCTTTAGTGGTCGGATAATTAGCCAAACCATGCAAATGGGTTAACAGCGCTTCCTGAATCAAATGTGGCGTGGCATGGGTTGGCTCGCCCATAGACAGGGCGATATGCGACTTGTCGGCAGGTGGCACAATGCCTTGCTTAAGTTGCGCCAACTTCTCGAACGGGTAGGGATGTAAGTATTTTAAATTAGGGGTCATCGGTTAGCTGCAATGCGGTTGTTTGCCCGCAGCTTGGGCTTGTTGGTATAGCTCCATGGCATGCGGCATGTGTCTTGCCAAGTCCTCAATACGTGTCGCATGCGAGGGGTGGGTGGACATGAATTCTATCGGTTGCTGGCCTTGCGAGGCCTGTTCCATCTTTTGCCACAAGTTAATGCTTTGTCTTGGGTCAAAGCCGGATTTTGCCATTAAATCCACGCCGATCATGTCGGCCTCGCTTTCATGGATGCGGCTGTACGGCATCAGGATGCCGTATTGCGCTCCGACTCCCAACAGGCCTAGCGCCGTTTGGCCCATAGCCGTTTGTGGTGCGCTGACTGCCTGGATGATGCTCATGCCCGAACTAACAGCCATTTCCTGTGAAGCACGTTCATTGCTGTGTTTGGCGAGGACGTGGCCGATCTCGTGGCCGATGACCGCTGCCAATTGATCCTGATTTTCGACCAATGTGAGCATGCCGGTATGCACGCCGATTTTGTTGCCGGGCAGGGCAAAGGCATTGGGCGATGCATCTTCAAACACCACGACTTCCCAGTTGCCGCCGCCGGTTTGCTGGGTAATTGCCCCGGCAATGCAGCTTGCCAGCTGATTGTATTGGCTGTTAGTGCTGATGGGCTTTTCTTTTTTTAAATTATCAAAAGCCTGCAGGCCCATTTGGTCGACTTGCGCATCGGACAAGAACATGAACTGGTTTCTGCCGGTAGGGCTGGTGACGCAAGCGGCTAACAGGCAGGTCGTTATTAGGGCAGGGAATAATTTTTTGAACATAAAGAAAGACCGGTAGTTTTTCATACCGGCCATTTTAACGTAACTTTTTATCCGGGGGGTAAAAATGTAACTTTCCATTAATAAAAGCTTTTCACCACGAACGACTACATAGACAGGAAATGATCCAGTCATTTCTCTGCATTCCCCACATCCCTGTGGGTTATGTAGGAGGTAGGGCAATGCAGGAGCAATTGCCGAGACACGAAGAACACGAAGTATTATTTCCTCGTGTTCTTCGTGCCTTCGTGGTGAATGATAAAAAATCCGGTTAGCTCAAAGATTTATTTCAGGATTTTGGCGAGCATCGCATCATAGTCTTCTTTCGACAGTACACCGCTGACGCCGGTGCGTTGATGCGCTTTGTCGAAGAAATAGGTTCTGGGCAGCTCGCCATACCATTTGGGATCGATTTCAAATTGCATTTTTTGGGTGTTTTCTTCGGCATAAACCCAGTTTTCAATATCGGACAATTGATTCTTTTCAAGGATTTGTTGAATTTGCTCAGCTGCGGATAACTCATCCGCAGCCAGCATGACCATTCTAAGTTCAGGCCTGCTTTTATGGATGCTGCTTAATAAGGCCATGTCTTTCAGGCAGGAGGAACAGTTTACCGACCAAATGACCAGCATGAACGGTTGATTAGTATTGTTGGACAAGAGTTGCTGATAGCTTCCAGAGGTAAAGGCCGAAGGTTCGGCCTGTGCAGGCGTGTTTAGGGCGGCTAAAAGCAGAAACAAAAGACAAGGAGCAAATTTTTTTAGGGGCATGAGTTTGTTTTATAAGGTGGCGGACGATTCAATTGACGGGAATTAAACGATAACCTTCATTTTTGCTATTCCATGAGACGAAAACGTTTTTATTATCACTCAACAAAAACGGGAAGTCGACTTCAGCACTGCTCTCTGCAATGGATTTGGCCGGAAGCCACGCTTGGCCGCCATCGTTAGACTGCATAATCCAGAGCTGGGTTTTCGTGCCGTCAAACTCGGTCCAGGTTAGGGTGATATGTTTGCCTTTAGCCATAACATCGGGATGGCTGGGCAGTTTTCCTGGGTTGCCAAGCGGTAACGGGGGTGAAAAATGCTGTCCTTTGTCGGACGAATAGGCGTAAAACAAACCCTGGCGCACGCTGCCTTGCGTAAACCAAGCGATGTGGTATTTGTCATCGCTGATCGCAATTGTCGGGCCGTGGTCGGGACAGGCCTCGATAGCCCATTGGTCGAAAGTGACACGCCATTCAAGGGGGTTCTTACCGTCGGCTTGGGTTTTGATCAAACCATGATCGCGAATGCCACCGGGATAAATAAAGCGCGCCAATAAAACCGGCTGGGCATCGTTATCAAAAGCAGCGGCAATCCGGCAGCAATCGCAGAGGGTGTCGGAAAGTTTTTGGGCGACAAAGCTAAGCTCGCTTTGACCGTTGATAGTCGTGTAATAAATCGCGTTTCCAGGTTGCTTCCAGTCGATACGGTTGCGTTCGTCATGCCAGAAGACATAGGCCTGACCTGACGGATTTAAAGCCAAACGACCTTGAAAAGAGTTCGCCTCAGATGCTTTGTCGCTTAATGGCGACGGCGTTGAAAAGCTGCGGCCGTTATCGGCGGAGACACTAAAGTAGACGGTGACCGGTTGGGTGCTTTCGGCCGTATAAATAACGTAGATTTTGCCTGAGCGATCGACAGCGATGCCGGGGCGGTTTTCGCCGCTCACCTTGATGTGCTGCGCTTCCGTATTAATGAGAACTGGTGTGCTAAAAGTTTTGCCAAGATCAGTGGAATAATCAACATAGACGTGGTGTTTTTCCGGTACGATCCGCCACAACCGGCCATCCGGGCCGAATGCGGCGGTGACAAACAGGCCGCCGCCAGCCGGATAATGGCTGTAATCTGCCGCGCCTGCTTTAAGATGATCCTGGTTGACATGGCTACAGGCGCTCAACGCAAATACGCTGATTAGCAGCAATTGTCCTAATAGTCGGCCCCAAAAACTTTTTTCGGATGCATGGTTGACTGTTTTTGTGGTCGGAAAATTAGGCAAATCTATCATTTAAGCTATCCAGAATGGGTGTTTAGAATGCGACCACGAAACGGTAAGTGATCCTGTATTCGGCAGGCGTTTGGTAGCCGTTTAAGTCTTGGACTATCGGTGTGCCTATGGATAAGGCTGTGTTCCAGTTTTTTCCACCGGAGTATCTGATGCCGGGAGATACATATATTGTATTTCCGCCCGAATTGGCATCATAGCCCACGCCAGCGGTTCTTTGGGGCGCTTGCCGCTCACCATTGAATTCAAGTACGGCTGTCCACGGTGCATTGTTGCTGGCAGCAAAAAAAGCGTTGCGGGCTGGCGCGCCGAAGGCGTATGAAAGCGCAATGTTATAGCCGATGTTATCGCCCAGGTAAGTTCCTTGTGCGCCCCTGGTGGCTATGGTGTACATGGCGTTGGTGTCAAACGAGAATGATCCCATCACACGAGTGTATGAAATGCCTGCCGAAGGGTTCCATGAGCCGCTGCCGGGTTGATGGTGCGTTTCAAAATTGGTGCCCTGATTGTTTGTTACGGCAGTTTGACCGGTCGGGGTTTTGAGCCCCAGAGTTAGCGCTACGTGGTTTAAGTTATCGGCGGTATGGAAAAAGCGATATTGACTAAAGATAGAAACATCGCCAAAACCGTTGGGATCGCCTAGGGTATTGATTGAACCCGGATTGTCAGGATCAGGTGAGCGTACGCCGGTACGGAATACATATGGAACTTTCACGCCAAACGTCAAATCGTCGGTAAGGCCGTAAGCCGCAAATACCGAAGGTTGTAGAAAAGTGCTTACGCTGTGAACGTCAGGGTTTGCACCATTGCTCAAATCCACCAGTTTTTGATCTGAAGCGCTGTTAAAGCTGGAAAATTGGGTGATGGTACCAACGGCCCACATGTTAGTAGGAAGGGTGACGCCGGGTTGCGTAATAATCGGCGATGCGGTGCCAATCCCGAACCCCAGTGAGCCGTGATCGGCCAGCGTAGCGCCGCTGTATATGGCGAACATAGAGCTTAAAGCTAAGGCAAGAGATGTTTTTTTCGAGTGGATCATGGCTATCCTTATATATTTATTATTAAGATTAAGCTGACTATTCTGAAACAGCAAAAAACAGATAATAGTGGCTTACCTTTAAACAAGCTATATCAACATTTTACTATAGCAACAAAGACACTGGCAAAGCCCATTAGTGAGGGTTTTGTGGTCTAAGCAGTTAAAAAAGCAAGAAATTCGTCCCAAAGTCGCTGGACGAGAAATATTAACTGTATCAGGGCCTAATAGCAGGCAGTTATTGTGCCACGCTTGGTTGACTGCCTTTAAATTCAAGGCTAGTGAAAGTTTTTTCATCGGTTGCATGTTTCAAAACTGTGGCATATGACCTATTTAAGTGTGTTAAATAACACAGTTTAATTAATATACCGATATTTGCTTGAGAGCGATTTAATGAGAAGGCTCGGTCCCATCGCTTAATATTTTCAAAATGTGACGATGAGTAAGTCGGCTTTGCCATGCATGTTATATCGCTTGATTTATGCGTATTCAAAGCCCGATTCGAACTCGGGTATTTGGTTTTTGGATACCAAAGCTTGCTTTGACCGTTCATAGTCTGATTCGTGCTTTCGACTCGGCGCAACAGGCTGTAAATTTAAGTTTTTACCTTAGCGGACGGCTTTAATATATGGTACAACATGATCCAGCTGATTCTGACGACTATATCGGCAGGTAACAGAACGGTTCACAGGGCAAGACCATTGAGTAAACATAACTACCGGAAAACACTATGGCGATAAATACCAACAGACCCACGTCCCCGCATTTGCAAGTCTACAGGCTGCCTCTAACCGGCATTATTTCCATCACCCACCGCATGACCGGCATTATGCTTTCAGCCGGTTTGATCTTGTTCGTTTATGTTATTTCGGCGCTGGCGGGCGGAGCGGATTCATATGCCGCAATGCAGGCGATCATGAATCTATGGCTGCTCAAACTGGTATGCTGGGGCTTTGTTTACGCGCTGTTTTTCCACCTGTGCCACGGCGTTCGCCATTTGATTTGGGATGCAGGCAACAGCTTTGAACTTGAAACGCTAAACCGATACGCCATGATTGAATTGGCGGCTTCACTGGCACTGACATTGATGACTTTTGTGTGGGAGCATTATGGAATATAGAACGCCTTTATCCAGGGCTCGGGGCTTGGGTTCTGCAAAAAGCGGAACGGGGCACTGGTGGATGCAGCGCGTCACCGCCGCAGCACTGATTCCGTTGTCTTTCTGGCTAATCAAATTCCTGGGTTTGAGTCTGACGGCTCCCTATCAACAAACCGTAGATTGGCTGACAGCGCCTGTTAATACCGTTTGTATAGTCGCATGGGTTATGGCCGCTTTCTATCACGCGGCCTTAGGTTTGCAGGTAGTGATCGAAGATTACATAGCCGCCGAAGGGCTCAAGGTTATCTCGATCTGGGTCGCCAATCTGGCTTTCTTGTTTTTGGCGATTGCGGCTTTGCTGGCCGTGTTTCGCGTCGTATCGATAGGGTGATTCATGGCAGATTATAAAATTATTGAACATTCTTACGATGTAGTGGTGGTTGGCGCGGGCGGTGCGGGACTTCGCGCAACTTTAGGCATGGCCGAACGTGGCCTAAAAACCGCCTGCATAACGAAAGTCTTCCCAACCCGCAGCCATACCGTTGCCGCGCAAGGCGGCATCAGCGCCGCGCTGGGTAACATGGGCGAAGACGATTGGCGCTTTCATATGTACGACACGGTCAAAGGCTCCGATTGGCTGGGCGATCAGGACGCGATTGAATACATGTGCCGCGAAGCGATTCCTGCCGTCATCGAATTGGAACATTACGGCGTACCGTTTTCGCGCACCGCCGACGGCAAAATCTATCAGCGCGCGTTCGGCGGCATGACCACGCATTACGGCACAGGTCTGGCACAACGCACATGCGCTGCGGCCGACAAGACAGGTCATGCGATATTGCATACTTTGTACCAGCAGTCGTTAAAACATAAGGCCGAATTCTTCGTTGAATATATCGCGCTGGATCTGATTATGGAAGACGGCGAATGCCGCGGCATCTTGGCCTGGTGTCTGGACGACGGCTCGTTGCATTTGTTCAAATCGCAAATGACCGTCTTGGCGACAGGCGGTTACGGGCGCACGTTTTTTTCCTGTACTTCTGCGCATACCGTGACCGGCGACGGCAACGCGATGGTGTTGCGCGCGGGTTTGCCGTTGCAGGATATGGAATTCATCCAGTTTCACCCGACCGGCATTTACGGCGCAGGCTGCTTGATTACCGAAGGCGTAAGAGGCGAGGGCGGTTACCTGACCAACTCGGAAGGCGAGCGCTTCATGGAACGCTATGCGCCGTCCGCTAAAGACCTTGCTTCACGCGATGTCGTCAGCCGCGCGATGACCATTGAAATCCACGAAGGCCGAGGCGTAGGGCCGCTGAAAGATCACCTCTATCTGCATATCGAGCATCTCGATCCGGCCATCATCCACGAACGCTTGCCGGGCATTTCCGAAACTTCCAAGATTTTTGCGAATGTCGACATCACCAAAGAGCCGATTCCCGTTCTGCCGACCGTGCATTACAACATGGGTGGCATTCCGACCAACTACAAAGCCGAAGTCGTGACCTTGAAAGACGGCGACCCCGATGCGGTCGTGCCGGGCTTGATGGCAATCGGCGAGGCAGCCTGCGTTTCCGTGCATGGTGCAAACCGCTTGGGCTCAAACTCGCTGCTCGACCTGGTGGTGTTCGGCCGTTCCGCCGCGATACGCTGTGCGGAACTGATCAAACCGGGATCAAGACTAAAACCCTTGGCGAGCAATGCCTGCGACAAAGCCATCGCCCGTTTCGATAAAATCCGCAATGCGAACGGCAGCCGCAGTACCGCCGAGATTCGCATGGATATGCAAAAAGTCATGCAAGCCAAAGCGGCGGTGTTCAGAACCGGTTCCACGCTGACTGAAGGCATCAACATGATGGCAGAAGTCAGAAAAACCTTTGCCGACGTCAAAATCGCCGATAAATCGTTGATTTGGAATACCGATTTGGTTGAAACCCTGGAATTGGATAACCTGCTCAGCCAAGCCACCGTCGCGATCAACGCGGCAGGCAACCGCACCGAAAGCCGCGGCGGCCATGCACGGGAAGATTACCCGAACCGCGACGACGAAAACTGGTTGAAGCACACGTTGACTTGGCTGAGCGATGATCAGGTCAAAATCGATTACAGGCCGGTGCACATGTATACCTTGACCGACGAAGTCGACGTAATTCCACCGAAAGAGAGGGTGTACTAATGGCTGAATTTACCCTGCCTAAAAACTCGGTTTTAATCGAAGGCAAAACATTTAAAGCGCCTGCCGGAGCAAAAAATATTCGCCGGTTTGAAGTGTATCGCTGGGACCCCGAGTCCGGCGAAAACCCGCGCATTGATGCGTTCGAACTGGATATGGACAGCTGCGGCCCGATGGTGCTGGACGCGATCCTGAAAATCAAAAACGAAATCGACAGCAGCCTAACCTTCAGGCGTTCCTGCCGCGAGGGCGTGTGCGGCTCCTGCGCGATGACCATCAACGGCAAAAACTCCCTGGCCTGCACCAAAGCCATCGATTCCTATTCCGGCACCATCAAAATTTATCCGTTGCCGCATTTGCAAGTCGTTAAAGACCTGGTGGCGGATCTGACCCATTTTTATGCCCAATACGCCTCGATCAAGCCGTGGATAGAAACCCAAACCCCCGCGCCCGCCGATTCCGAGCGCCTGCAAAGCAAGGAAGACCGGGAAAAACTGGATGGTTTATATGACTGCGTGCTGTGCGCCTGCTGCTCGACCAGCTGTCCCAGTTACTGGTGGAATAGCGAGCGTTACTTAGGGCCAGCGATCCTGCTGCAAGCCTACCGTTGGCTGGTCGACAGCCGCGACGAAAGCACCGGCGAACGGCTGGACGAACTGGAAGACCCGTTTAAATTGTATCGTTGCCATACGATTATGAATTGTACCGATACTTGTCCTAAGGGCTTGAATCCGGCCAAGGCGATTGCCGAAACCAAGAAAATGCTGGTGCAGAGAAAGTTGGGCTGATGGACGAGCTGGCTCGATTAAAGTGGCAATGTCGGCGTGGGACTAAGGAGCTGGATTTTCTGTTGAATCGTTATCTGGAAACGCGGTATTTGGTGGCTGATCAGAGGGAGAGGGATTTGTTTGTTGAGTTATTGGAGCTTGAGGATGATGAGTTGTCCGCAGTTTTAATGGCTGAGGCGGATGTGCCGGAAGAAATGAATGTTTTGGTTGGGAAGATACATGATTTTTATGTAGACTGAGATTATTGCTCGTTCCCAAGTTTCCAGCTTGGGAATGTAGTGTAGGAAGCTCCAGCTTCCCGAAACGTAGAAAGCTACGACTGCATGGATGCAGGAGGTAGAGCAACGCAGGAGCGGTTGCCGAGAGCTTTCTGACTGGGGTTCCCAAGCTGGAGCTTGGGAACCAGCAATAAGATAGGGGTTCTACAATGAATCTTGCACAACTTGAATCTGAAATCTTCTCCCTACCCATTCAGGATAGAGCCTTGTTGGCGAAGAGGCTTTTATTAAGCCTTGAAGAAATATCCGAATCGGAATTTGACAGCTTATGGGGTGATGTATCCGCGCACCGTGCTGCTGAATTTGATGCAGGCAGGGTGCAGGCCATTCCCGGCGAGGAAGTGGCAAAAAAAGTGCGTGCATTGCTACGGTGAATTATAGTCTTCTACCCGAAGCGGAAGCTGAATACATAGAAGCGGTCCGTTTTTATGAAGAGCAGCAAGCCAAACTCGGGGAATCACTTATTCATGAGTTTGAACGAATTATCGCCTTAATTATTCAGAGGCCGGAAGCTTGGAGGTTAGTTCATCCATCAGGGGTTCGGTGTACCGGGCTATTGCGTTTTCCTTACTCGGTGTTTTATCGGGTGATTCCTGATGGATTACAGGTTACAGCGTTTGCACATCATCGGCGCCGTCCGGGGTATTGGCTGACGAGGGTTAGTTAAGTTGGTTTGTATTAGGTGTTTTTTTTCATGCACGGAGCAAGACTTGACCTTATTTTCGTTTACTTACTAAATTACGTTATGAAGAATACTTCAGTTGAAATCCCGGAATTCACCCAGCATGATTTGGTTAACTCATACTACGACGCCGTTTGCGAGTGCGTAGATTTCGTGCAGAAGCAAATCATTCCTGTTCTAAACGGGCAGCTCAATCTTTCTCAAAAGGAAGAAGCGATACTAGGTATATTTTACCGCATGCATGCTCTCGCCAGCTCATTGAGTCGTCTGAATAACAAGCTCGATTTCAATGCGGTGGCGATTATCTCAAGAACAGTGTTTGAACTCCTTCTTGATATTAAAATTTTAACTTCATCTTCGTTAACTCCAACCGAACTTGATAAATTTCAAACATTTGCAGAAATAGAGCGATTCCGAAAGACCAGCAAGCTATTGGACTTTCAAGCTAAAAATCCAGGATTGGAAACGAATTCTTATTTCCAGGGGAGTTTTCGAAAACAATTAGTTGAAGCTCCTGGTAAGCGAGCATCGGTTGAATCCAAGGTCAAATCCCTTTGGGGAACTAACAAGAAGGGTAATCCTAACTGGCCCGACCATTGGTATGGCCCAGTCCGCGATAGGACGGAACTATTTGGCCCTCTCTATGAGCAAGAGTATCTCGAATATATTCATTATTGAGTTGCTATGTGCATAGCGGCAACGCGAGCTATGCTGCATTTTCGGAATCAACATTGGAGGGGGTTTATGGGATCTCAATGAATATCTCCAGAAAAATGTACATTGAGGCATTGCTGCTATGCGCAAAGATATTTTCTCTCGGTTACGTTGTTGAAGGGTTTTCTCAGGTTGTCGACTTCTTAAAAAATGCGCCGGAAAAAATTCTAATTGAGTACGCGTTAAGAAAGGCTGGGTGTGGTGAGAGCGGTGCATAACCCTCTGGCAGGCAGGGGCGCATCGAGTCCCATTCCGGAGCCCAATCGTACTGGGAATTTTGATCTCAAAAATGACTTGTCCGTTGGAATATTTAAAATAACCTTGGCATTTTTGTCTTTGTAAATGGGGCGCGATGCGGCCCCTACATCTGTCTCAGCTATCTTGTATTTGGATTTGTAAACTATATCGGGGGGCTGAATCATGTCGAATTATCGGCGGTGTTATGTTCCTGGGGCGGCCCTTGTTTTTTCATTGCGGTAACTGAACGGCGGATAAAGATTTTGAGGAACGATCTTGCCAGGGATTTATTACAGGTGGCTTTTCAGGACTGCTTTCAACGCTGGCCACCGTTTCGCGTGGATGCAATGGTGATGCTGCATGACCATATGCATGCCATCTGGACGCTGCCCCCAGATGATGCGGCCTATTCAAAACGCTGGGGCGCGATTAAGAAACATTTCACTCAATCCTGGCTCGCACTGGGCGGCGCGGAACAATCCCGTTCGCCATCTCGCATCGCACGTCGGCGGAGAGGTGTCTGGCAACGCTACTATGCAGAACATACTTTGCGCGACGAAAGAGATTACCAACGGCATTTCGACTACATCCATTACAACCCGATAAAACATGGCTTGGTGGAAAGCCCACGCGATTGGCCTTATTCGACTTTCCACCGCTGGGTAAAACTTGGCGTGTATAATCCCGATTGGGGATGTCCATTAGCAGGATCTCTGGATTTCTCGGACATAAATTTGACCGCAGGCGATTAAAAACCGGGTAGGGTTCATCGCATCCGCAAATGGCTATTTATCCCGATTGACTATGAATTGCAGCCCAAAGCGGCTTAACTGAGTGTCCGGAAAAGTGTTGACACCTTACTTGGTCAATGTAAAATTTTTTGGATAGGGTAACATGCCACGTCCGGCTCT
>Ga0208789_1001741_pt1 | contig 11280 bp, 13 predicted proteins | sample Methanotroph_Enr_FD_187368 | JGI IMG/M metagenome (GOLD analysis project Ga0208789, IMG submission 187368) | Enriched soil microbial communities from Old Woman Creek wetland in Ohio, USA - Methanotroph_Enrichment_5 (SPAdes) (version 2) | ecosystem: Environmental > Terrestrial > Soil > Wetlands...
AGTTGTCCCGGGGTACACCCAAAACATTAAAACTCCATAATTCTTCTTTATTCAAACCTCGCTGCATGGTGGGCTTCCGTGCAACATGGCTTCATGTTGGGCTGCGCCACACGAAGCCTTATCTATTAGGTGTAGGCGTTTATAATGTCTCTTTTAGTTGTTTTGCTAATTTAATATGTTCGTCAAGTACACTAAGTATTACATTGTCTATTTCATCTCGACCATTTTCCTTTAATGTTTCATATCCATCGACTACAAATGAAATTTCACGTTGTCTTAACTGATTAAGAATAAACACCAGGTTCGCCGATAAATGATTTTCAAAAGGTATCATTCTGTCAATGAATATTATTTTTTGTTGTCGGAAACTGTCTATACTCTTATATCTGTCATTATTAGTCCGTTTTTCAATATAGTGTCTGAGCGTTGATTCTCCAAATTGTTTGTCCATACTTCTTCTATAGTTATTCAAAAATCGCTCATTTGTTTCATTTAGCGTTAGAGATTTATTCTCAACACAAAACATGAAATAGTCCATTAATAATCCAGAATAAAAGTCATTAATCATTTTTTTAATTAGGGGCATGTTTAACATTTTGCGTTTATATTGAGGAATTGTCACAGTTAATGTAAATATTACAAATCCAGCTAAATAGCTATAAGCTAAATTCAAACAGACAACATTCAATTTAGACCATGATTCTTGCGAGATGTTAGATATACTAATCAAAGGAATTAAGCCAATCCCAATACTTAAAAGTGCCCAAAATGATAAAATAAGCAGTCCGTAAATTACCCAATTTATATATTTATCCATATGTCTGAGTCAAAAATTTTAATGATGTCATATATTTATAGAGTGATGATAATCAAATAGATGTACATTTTTCGCATGCGTCTCACGCTTACACCTAACGAATCGGTGTGGCAAGTCGGCAGCGATTTAAAAGAACGTGATTATCCACCAAACCGCACGCTAAATAAAGAACTGCCCTATACCAAAACCCACGCCCGCTGCTGATTGCCACACAAAGTTATGCTTACTTTATTCTTTCTATCCATTTAATTCTCTGGCTCCTCAATAACTGTTTTCTGCCACTTTTATACTTAAATTCAAACCAGAATAAGTAATCTTGATTTATTAATTTTGGTCTCTCATTCAATCTTAAAATTATACAATTCTTCTTTTGAAATCCGTAAAACTTAGCTGTATCCCTTTTAAAGCCATTAAAATCATCAAGTTGTCCGAAATCCACAAACCTTGAACATGTGGAATCTTCCTTTGTGTCGTAAAGCGTAATATTGAATAACGACTTTATATTATCTTTAATATCATACAGATCATTGAATTCAGGTCGTGACCAAATGTTGATTTCTATTAAACTGTCTCTTTCACCTCGACTGCCATCTTCAATACATTGGCATGCTTGAGCATTATTTATTATACTAAGACAAGAGGACTGAATTTCTTTTTCGTTACAATAAGTCTTATCCATAACGAAGTAGAATTTTGCGGTGTCATTTACGTAAAATACATTGTTCCCAATGAACCGTTTCACATTAAAATTAAAATATGGTTTAACCCATGAGCAGTCGCAAGGATTGCAATTGACTAATATAACTGATATTATAACAAAAGAAAACAATACCAAAAACAATCTTGTCAAGGTGTTCATAAATGTTCTTGTTCCCATTTTATAAATTAAGCATAAAACGTTTGGCGGCTTTCTGCTGTGCGCATTTCAGTTGCTTGGCTAAAAACAATTTCGTTTCTGTCCACTTTGTTCTTGTTTACGAAGAACGATGCGCATTGCAGAAAGCCTTGCTGTTATAGCGCGTGTATATATTATTTCTAATTTCATTGTTCTGTCATATTGGAAGCGGCTGGTCAAATAAAACATCTAATACTCGCTTATAAAATGGCCTTTTCTCATTGTTTGGGTCATATAGTATGTGTCCACAAACAAAACATTCTACTTTGTCTTTATGTGTCGCCTCTCCAGAAGCTATTTCTTTCCACAATGCTGCCTCGTCTTCATAACCGATTCTAAATGCAGGAATAACCCATTTAACTCTTGTTTTTAGTAGTCTTTTTGTATTGCATTTAGGACAATGGACTTTCTTGTCTGACTTGTTGATGTCCGGTTTATTCTTGATTAATTCCTTTATTTTGTTTTCGTCTAGTCCGCGAGTTTTAATGATATAGCCTTTTATTTTTTCTTGCGTGTCGGATAAGTATTCAGACAGTTTGTGTCTATAAAACACTGCAATTTCATAATCGTTAAAGTCGGCTAATGTGGTTACGATATTATTCATGTAAATTTTTGTACTGCTTGGGTCTGGTTTTTTTACCATGTGCTATAACGTTTGAGGCTTGGCAATCGGGCGAGAACGATTACCCTTTCTCAAAGATATGCATTTTTTCATTATACAACAACTTATCGCTAAAAGCTAAGCCCGACTGATGCCAAACCTTTGTTGGCTGCAGTTTTCCTTCAATCGATTTTAGTATTGTTACAACTTCAAAAGTGGCTCAGCAACTACTCAAATTTGTTATTTATCTTTAATTGTGCTATGCTAATTGGTTTTCTTACGACAAATTCTGTATCACATAAAACAGTATGTAGGCTGTCTGTTGTAGTCACCCACCTGCAATTTTTATTACCAGTCAAAATCTTTTTGATATTAAGACTGTCGCCTCGGCACTCATATGAATAAAAATCATGTTCTTCGTCAACTGTACCTACGTACATTCTAAAGGTTAAAGAATCCGTAATATATTCTTGATTTAACCCCAACGAATTTGCTGTGAAGACTTCGACATAAAGGTTGCAGTTGGTAATTATTTTAGTGCGTTTATACTTCTTTTCGGCGCAGCTCGAAATAAGAAGAAATAATAATGTACATAAGAAGAGTTGATTTTTCATATTGTAATTTCCGAATCGTAGGACGTATAATTGCAGCCAACGTTCTGCGGCTTGCTGCTGTGCGCTTCCTGCGCTGGATAGAAACATTTATGTTTCTGTCTACTGCGTTCCTGTCCACGAAGGACGGAGAGCATTGCAGCAAGCCTTGCTGTTAGCAGCAGTAGTTTCTTACCTTAACAAATTGTTTCTTCAGTTTCATCTTCATCTTCATCAAAATGTCTTTTCGCACATTTTGCAATAATATCGTCTGTCAATTCTTTGTCAAATTCTGACCTCATTTGAGGGTCAGCGCAAACCATATTTTTAGGTAATTTTATTATCCACTCTTCAAATTTTGAGATTAAATTAATATTCTCAATTTTTTTATGTCCTTGATTACGCTTAATGAGATCTTTTAAATATGATGGTAGAAATATTGCTCTTTCTCCAAAATAGTAGAAGTTGTCAGAAAGTAAAGCATTAATACCACTTAAATCTTTTTTACGATTTCCCTCATCGTGAACACCTTTTCTTATTATTGGGTCAATTCTATTTGTATAGTCGTAAATACAATCGCCCATACTAAGTCTCCAGTCAGAGCTGCGCCAATTCGGAATTTTGTTTGGTAATGAAGTTTTACAAAAGTCGTCGTATTCTTGAAGTGTTTTAATATCAGAAATTTTCATTGCATAAACAATGCAATCTTCAAGGTTGTGAACAATACCATCATTGCACTTTGCATTTTTAGAACCAGTTCCAATAACCCAGTCTCCAATTGATGCTTTTCGTCTAATTGCAGGTTTGCATATTGTCAATGTGCAAGTATCCCAAAATGGATTTGGCGCACCGCCATCGTCAAAGCGTAAAACGTATGAATATATTTTTGTCATTTGATGTATATTTATACTACTGCGTTGGTTCGTACTATTGCTGCTAACGTTCCCGGGCTTTCTTCTGTGCGGCTTCACTACCTTGTCTTAAAAGCGATACTGTTTCTGTTCACTACTTTCTTGTCTACGAAGTAAGGCCGCATTGAAGAAAGCCCATGTTAGCTGTGGTTTTTCTATACTGTTCCATCTCTCCTTAAATGTCCGTAAGCAATTTTAAAGTTGGGAAAGTAGTCTATGTTATTTATTGTTGCTTCGTTTTTTATTTCTGTTACAAAATCTTTTTTGTTTGTGTCAGCATAATCTGTCACGTTACTTGACATAAAATTATACGAATAAGATTTATCAGAACTTGTTTGTCTTAGCTCTAAACACGTTCCCCAGACATAACAGTCCTTATATTCACCCTTTTTCATCGCAGGTGGTATTTTGTTAGTAGTCCTGAAGTGTGCAAAAGTTGCAAATGTAGCGTCTTCCCTAATGAATAGTGTTTCGTTTACAATAGCGTGAATTATTTGACACAATAGGTCTTCAAGTCTATAAATAGAAAGGTTTGTAGTTAGAATTGGAGAAACTCCTATATTGGCTTTATTAATGAACCCTATAAAATTGTTATATGTTTTAGATAACCGTTTACTTTCTGATTCTAATGTTTTAGTCCAGGTTTCAATGTGGTTATTAAATTCAGTTATACAAAGTTCAGAAGATAGACTTACAATGTCTTTCGAAACAATTTTATTTTTGATTTCAATAATCTTTTCTAAAGAATCTACTGTTTGATTCCTGTCTGGCAAAGGAAGTCTAACAATGTCAAGCAATGAGCAAGTATCCCAAAATATTACAGGTTTCTTTTCTGTGTCAATATGGAGAATTGCTACATTCTTGTCTATAATATTTGGACTAGTAATTTTTGACATAATGTTCTAGTATTGAAAGTCCATATTCATAGTCTAGAACCATTTCTGTAACTAGTTCATCATCATTCCAATTTCTTTCCTCGACCAACCATCTATTAAGCAACTCAGGAGTCAGTTTGGAATTTTCTTTGAAAGCTATAGAAACAAAGTCAGCCCATCTTTCAAAATCAAAACTATTTGTGTTTCCAGTTGAATGATTACAAAGCTTTTCCCACTTATTCAAAGCTTCATATGTCTTTTCACCAGCAATTTTTTGTATGTTATAAATTCCTTCTGTTATATTTACACTTACATTTTTATTCACTAAAGATTTCGAAATGCAATCTCTATTGAAGCAGTCCAGTATATCATTGTATTCATCGTGTGTTAATGAACCAGAAACTGTAGGAACAATATTTACAATTTTCAACTCATTTTCCCATATTACAAACCAAACAAACCCTTTTTTGCTATTAATAGCGGGAGATTCAAAGCATCCTATTTCGTCCTTTTTCTTACTCACATTTTTTGCATAATCGTCTACCAAATCGTCCCTGAATTTCCATTCAACTGGAAGTCCTGAAATTACTGTATGTAGAATGTCCTTTAGAGTTTGACTATTGCTACTTTGAATGATTAAATTCTTGAATGTTTTCATTGTCTATTATGTTTTACGTCGTCATTTTAAAATCACCGCTAACGTTTGCTGCTAAAAAGCGTTGGGGAGTTCGAAGCAGCGTCGTTGTCCCACGTTAAAATAAATGCAATATACTAAAAACAAACTTATCTAACTATCTGCCCCAATGATTTTTAGCAGCTGTTAGCGGCATGTGCTTCTGTTCGTTCAAAGTTGTTTCCACAGAAAATTGAATTACACTTACATTGATATCCGTTGCTGTTTCTTTTAATTATCACCTTTCTTCTATTCAATTTTAAGTATTCTTCTTAAATGATTTTCTAGATTCCAGTTGGAAATTTGAAGCAATATCTGAATGAACTTCTCCTTCTTTTCATTATCAGAGAAGTTCTCTTTGTCGTCTAAAATCTGTTTCCACATTTTTGAAACTAACCCATAATAGCGTTCTTTAAATGCTTCAAATGATTGGTCTCTAACAAAGTCTGTGCGTTGGACATTTAGATGCGTTCGCCAATCTCTGCGTATATCAATCTCTGCGGCATTTAACCCAGGTACCGGAACGAATTTAAAGATATTTGTTCTCTCTTCTGATTCTTTTTCTTCGTCTTTGTTGTTGTTGTTATGACTGTCTAATAAATCAATTTTCAATCCGTCTTGTGTCCAAGTGAAGCTGTGCTTTACTAATTCTAAAATATCTTCATAACTACTTCCTTCGGGTGGTTTCTGTTTAAACTTATCTCTGTAAACACCTCTAAGTTCAGCAATGTCCCAATCTTCGCCTTCTTTTATTTCAATATTTGTTTTCAAAGTTTCTTCTTTATAATGTGGTGAAGCTGCACCTAAATCACCATCTGAATCAATAAATATTTTAAACTTTGAATCAATCAATGCAACAAAACTTAAGTTACCGCTTTCATCAAATGGAATTAAAAATCTAAAAGCACCAGCTAAACCATTTGTTTCGTCATATCCATATTTAAAAGTAAATTCTTTATGGTTTGCTTCAAGACAAGGATTTTCCAACCATTGAATATAAGGAACATCAAATTCTTTGGAAATGACAGATTTTTCCTCTCTCTCGTCGTTATATTCTATTTTAATAGGAATGTCAACATGAATAGCATAATGATGAAGTATTTGCTCCCAACTGTAAAATAGGTGATGATGTATTGGACGTTTTCCTTTTCTAAAATGTTTTTCATGAAAAAACATTTTATCTTCAAAGAACATTTCATCTTTCCAATTCCTACCTTCAAAAATCAATGAAACCGTTGTTCCGTCCACATCCTTTTTTAGTGAGCGAAGAACAACATACTTGCCCTTAGAATCTATTTCAACTGATAATGGTTCTTGTTTTAAAAGATTATCACCTGCGTATTGTGTATCAATTCTGATTTTATTTGTAACCATAAAGCAAGACATAATACCAAGTCCGAATTGACTGATTGGAAATAGCCCAAGATTTCTATTACGAAACTCATTTGATGTGTAATAAGAACGACCTATGTGCATAAGGTATGTTTCAACAATATGCTTAGTCATTCCAATTCCGTTGTCAGTGCAACTAACAATGAGTTCATTAGTTTTTTCATCATAATGCGAAGCAAAAATGATTTGAGGATTGTAAGGTATTTTGAATTTGTCTGACAATGCCTTTCTATGATAGCAGGCATCAATTGAATTTTGCAAAAGCTCTCTAAATACGACCATTTCATCACCCCACAATTCTGTTCCCATTAGTAAATTGACGATTCTATCGTAATCTAACTGAAATTTGAAATCTGTATAAATGTATTTACCATCAGATTTAATAAAATCAGTCCGAACATCATTAACCAAATCCAAATAATATTTCTCTGTAATTTCTTTTGTGTTGTCTTGAAGAATGAAACGGCAACTCCTTCTTTCCAAATCAATATAATTGCACCAATCAATTAGACCCTTTTGAATTGCAGGGTGGGAGCACTTCGCTTCAATTCGTATTTCGTTAGGTGATATTTTGTATCCAAGAACTGAACGGTGTTTAGCCCATTCATCTGCTGATAATTTTTCTGTCCGTTTTATACTAGAAGAAGAGTTGAATGAAATATGGATGTCGTTGAAAATGAAATCTTGCAAAACTTTTGGTGTCCTATCTGGGTCAAGTTCACAAAGGTCTGCAAGCCGAAGTAGAAGGCAACAGTATTGAAGATTGACAGCAAACTTTCCAATATGCAAATCCCTTCTATATTCCTCATTTCTTAATTCATTAACGTTTTCCCAATGTGATTTACAAACCAATGCTACATACTCAGAATAATTTACTTCGCCCACTTGAATTTTATTGTTTGACTTACCGCTTGAACTAAATTGTTCAAAAACATAATTTGCGCCTCTTTCTGCATGTGTAATTCTTAAGTATTCTGTATATGCAATATCTTGAATTCTTCTATATTCCAATGGTGGTTCTTTTTTTGAAACCTTCTTTTTACTTTTAGAAGTCTTCTCTTTGTGGCTTTCTTCATACTCTTGATGTCGCTGAAACATTTCAATTCGGTGCAGTTCATTATACCACTGCTCATTTGAATTCATAAAAGTTTCATAACTTTCTGATTCAATCCATTTATAAAATTCTTCCTGACTTGACGCCATACCAATGTCATGAAAGTATGCTGAATAAATCAGTATGGATAATTCAATACTGTTTAAATGTGAAAGTGTCCTTTTAGGAATTAGTTGAAAAATATTTTCCGCAACTCTAAATCCATGCTCGGGGTCATGCAAAGTGTAAAGAGGAAAACTTCTTACTACTTGCTGCAATATTGGGTAGCTCTCTGCAATTGAATTATTAACCGTAGAAGAAATTTCACTTGCTTCAAAGCCGTCGGATTTCTCCTGTTTACGGAGTGTTTTGAAAAGTTCTGTTTCTGTTACTCTGTGCATATATATTTTTTATTTATTACTGTCAATTGTAGTGTATACCGTCTCCAAAGCATTGCCGCTAACGTTTTGGCTGCTGCTTTTCGGTGGCGATGTTAACCCACTGTCGTTTCCACGAGGCACTGCCATTTCTATTAATTACTTTACTGTCTCACGAACCACCGCCACGCCACTGAAAGCAGAAGCCTGTTAGCGGTATGGCAATTTTATCTTTCATCGAGAATGTGACCTTTTCGTCTAATAAGATAGTACCTTCTTGTCTGGCCTTTCACATTGTCATTCTTTATTGGTAACTCTTCATCGGAATTTATGGCAAATAATTTTCTTTTTCTATAGTAAAGTTTATTGGGACGTAAATGTTTTGCGTAATTTGACATTGGTGGCATTTTATACTTAAACACTTTGCCAGTCGAGTCAATATAAGTAACAGTTGTTGTGTCTATTTTTTCTGAATAATATTCAAAATATATGGTGTCATTATGAACTTTATATTTCCCCTTTGCTCTATCATAAAAAAGGTCACCAGAAAATTCATATTCAAACGTACTGTCTGGCAGTAATTCTATTTGTGTCACAAAGAAACCTAATTCAGCAAAATTAGATCTATAATTTCCAATTATCTTATTTTGCTGTCCAAATGTATAATACACAATAAAACAACAAATTATTATTAAAATCGGTCTCCTCATATATGATTTTTATTCGCTTACCGCTAACGGTTTGGCGGCTGCTTTTCGGTGGCGATGTTAACCCACTGCCGTTTCCACGAAGCACTGCCGGTTAAATTTATTACTTTTCATTCCTACGAGCCACAGTCCCGCCACTGAAAGCAGAAGCCTGTTATAGGCAGTTATTCGATTCTTTCAATTTGTCTTGACCAAAAATCTGGGATAGACTCTGCTGAATATTCATTTAGAATCCTTATGCTAAAAGAAGCTCCATTGTTTGTTGCACTTCTAATTTTATACTTCGCTCCTGCAACAAAAAAGTCTTTTCCATATAATGGGGGACAAGCCGTATTAATAATAACATATTTACTACTATAATTTTTATAATCTGTTTCAACAACTTCATATTTAAAAGCAGCACCAGAAGGTAGCACTCCTCCACATGAGTTTATTCCTTTGGGGATTTCGACTAATTTTCCGATAAAGGCATAATGCTCAGCTGCATTATCAAAAATTTGTTTTTCAACCATGTAGTAAAATTCGTTAAACTCACTGTTTAAATAAAAGATTGTGTCAAAAGCGTAAATATAATGCTTTTTAGAATTAATTAAAATAGAATCACCACAGAAATAATATTGACTTTCTCTTTGGTTGCAATTCTCTTTTACAAAGATCAATTCATTGAAGGTTGGATAAAATTGCCAATGATAAATTGTGTACGATTTAGAACTATCAATAACTACTTCTATTTTTTTTATTGAGTCATTCGACTTATATCCAATAACAGACTTGTATTTTGAACAATTATTGCTATCCACGATAATACTGTCTGAGAAATTCGTCCTGTCAATCAATGAAACTAATGAGTCTATTAGATGAACTGATTGTCCATATGAACTAATGGTCAAACAAACAAATGATAGTATGAATATGATTTTTTTCATAATTGCCTATAACGGTCTGGGCTGGCAACTGGCCCGCCCTGGCCGCGTGAAGGGTTGTTGTTAGATTATAGTAAACGTCCTCAAATATAAAAAACTTTTAAATATCATCGCGGGCTTGTTGCCAGCTATTGTTATAGGCTCGGGCTTACTGCGGCTGCGCCTGCCGTCCAGCGGCTGGCGCAGGAATTTGTTGCAATTAATTTATTCCACGAACGCTTCCCGGTAACCACGTTTGATATAAATCTGCAGAAAGTCCGCCCATTGCAGGGTCTGACAAGCGAAGGCGATTAGACACAAATTCTGTGACGGCCGCGGGTAGGAGCGTCCTTTTGTAATCTGGTGCGCTGCGTCTTTTATAATATCCGCAGAGACTGGCTTTCCACATTAACCTTGTAAATGGCTGACGAACGTTTTTAGAATATTCGCAAAGAACACGGAATGTTTTTGAGCAGTAAGACTGGACTATAACGTTTTGGCTGCTGCTTTTCTGTGGCGGTGTTTACCCACTGCTGTTTCCACGAAGCACTGCCGTTTCTATTAATTACTTTTCTGTCCTACGAGCCACAGCCCAGCCACTGAAAGCAGAAGCCTGTTAGCAACTGGGCATTATTTCTTTTTTAAATTTTCTTTTGATAGTCTTTCATAACGAAACCAAAGTGTTTTATTAAGATCATGAAATCCCAATGCAGCCATCGTTACTCCAAAACCTCCTAAGCCAATCATTGGTATATAAAAAATAATCCCTAACGTTAGTTTCAACCAATTAATAGATTTGATAAAGTCTAAATTTATTAACTGGTCAAATGCAAATTTTAAGAACAGTGTCAGGATTATTAATAATGTCGAATGAAGAAATTTTTCTCCTGCATAAAGTCCCGATTTTTTGCCATGAGCCTCGTTAATAACTGGTGCAAAAGTAAAACTCAATGCAGATAATGCAGCAATAGTCCCGATAGCTGTCAATGCAATATTAGAAACTTTTTCGATTGGTTCCATTAACAATCTTTGAATATAAAAAGTGCCAGTCAAGCTGATTATTATATATCCAATTGCACTGCTGAATTTGCGAAAAAACTTTACGTAAAACATTTTATTTAGCTTTAATCATGAGTGTCTGGTTGATTGTATATATTTATCTCTATTCCCAAATGCTCGGGTTTGCAATTTCGCCTTGTTGCTAACGGTCGCGGCTATGCCCAGTAAGGGATTTCGGAGAACGTCACTATCAACCGACACAAAACTTGATGCGGGTGAAGATGCTCGCAAACCTCTGAAATCCTTATTGGGTATAGCCGTTGTTGCACTAAATCCCACCCCAAAATGCGGGGTGGGATAGTAGCGTTTTTTAAAGAACATCGTACAAAGGATTATTTCTCACTAAAACCCTTTGTAAATGGAAACTCAACCAAAATTAAGAAAAAAA
>Ga0208789_1001742_pt1 | contig 11258 bp, 16 predicted proteins | sample Methanotroph_Enr_FD_187368 | JGI IMG/M metagenome (GOLD analysis project Ga0208789, IMG submission 187368) | Enriched soil microbial communities from Old Woman Creek wetland in Ohio, USA - Methanotroph_Enrichment_5 (SPAdes) (version 2) | ecosystem: Environmental > Terrestrial > Soil > Wetlands...
TACAGCAGGCGTCTCATTTTTTTCAAATCTTACATGACCTTTGGGAACAGACAGATCATCAAACATTTTATCAACAGTCTTCTTCATTTCCGGGTTTCGCATATACTCTCTCATCCATTCACCCTGGTCGTTTCCGGCAATGGAAAAAACAGAAGTTATCTCCGGGTGAACAGAAGCGAAGGGCAACGCCATTGCACCTCCGAAACACCAGCCGCCTAAAAAAACAGAAGAAGTATCAATTTTATACTTTTTGATGTTTTGTGGCTGGAAAAGGAATTTAAAGGCTGCTTCGATATCCAGTTGCGCATGATCCCAGCTACATGTTCCCTGGCTCTATAATGTGCCGCTGTAATTGAATGTCAGAGTATTAAAGCCTGATTGGCATAGTTTATTGCCTAAACCCAGGACATCAGTTTCATTGTCCGGAAAACCGGGTAGCAGAATAACCGTAGGCATGTAACCTGCACCTTCCGATAGATATAACTTGCCTTTCAATTCAATTCCGTCACGCTCAATGTTGATTGAGGCTGGTGTAATCGTTTGATTGTGTCCTGAAATAGTGCAGAAAAGCAGGACAAGGAGAGCACTTAATGTTTTTAATGTATTGTTCATCTTGTTTTTTTTTAAATTTTTATTGATTCGATCCTATGGAACTCCATAGCAAAATAATATCATCTGCTTGAGTGTCAAAATTGGATGAATTTATCATGTTCGTTTCATATTGTAATAATTTTAATTTCTAAGGTTTGTTTTGTTTCATCCATTATTGCTAACGGTTTGGCGGTATGTTTTGTTGCCGATTTCGAAGCACTGTCCTGTCAAGTTACACGAAAGTTTATTAGATGCAGAAACGCTGAAACCCGCACTATCTCGGCAATAAAATATACCGCCTGTTAGGCGCTGGGCTTAAATCTATTCATGGTTTACTGCCAATTTCCATTTGTATTTAAAAACTCAATAATTGAATCATTTGTCAATTTTGCATTTGAAGCTGCTGTTATATGATTTGCATTAGGAATAATATCGACTTTATATTCTTTAAATATTTTTTTGCTCGCTCAATAGATTTGTTTACATTATAAATTACTTCTTTGTCTCCATAAATTAATAACGTTGGCGTTTCAATCTGACATAATTCTTCGTCTTTAAAAACCCTTGGAAAAACTTGATTTGCAGATTTTCCATATTTTAAGGTCAGATAAAACAATTTATGAAATCCAGATTCGAAAGACACTCCATTTTCAATCCAAATAACTGCATGTCTCACAAGAAAAGTCCAACCTGTCATACCACCAGGAAAGGTATTCAAGTAAAATGGTATTATTTGTCTAAATGTTGCAGCTGGTCCAATTAATATCATTCGTTTTACTTTTTCAGGCGAATGTAAAGCGAAATTAGCAACATGAAATGCTCCAACCGAGTTCCCTATAAAATCTGCACTTTCTAATTTTAATTCCCTCATTAAATCATTAAACCATTCTATAAAATCATCAACATTCCGAATAAATTTTATTGGTTCGCTCTTATTTGGATCACCTATTATATCAACTGTATATACCCTGAAGTATTCGGATAATTCTCTCAGGTTTTGGTACCAAGATGCTGCAGTTGCATAAAAAGCATGAATTAAAACGATTGGTGGTTTCTCAATTTGTCCTGAGATAATAACATGAGTTTTACCTAAACAAGTGTCTAAATACATTTCTTCATATGGGATACCAATAGATTGAATTAGTAAGTCATATTCTGTAAGTACTTTATTTTTCCCAAATTCGTTCCTGAAAACTGATAAATATTTGCTCATCTTATATTGTTATTTGAAGGTTTCAAGCCTTGCGCCTAACGAAAGGCTAAACTCTACTATGGCGTTTTATCGGTTCGTCCACTTTCCAGGAGTTTTGCTCCAGATTCTGTGCCCGAAGAAGATATTTCTTTGCCCTTTTTCCTGTGCCATGAAATAATAAATAGAATACCCAGTATAAAGAGTGGCAATCCCATAACTACACCGCTACCTTTATCGTGATCCACTATAAAAAGTGCCAAAACCCACATTACTGCCCACCAGAGTACAAAAATTATTCCGGCAACGCCTTCATTCCGCCAGGCCATGTAATACCCTATAAGAAAAAGGACAAAAGCCAGATTGACAACGACGTTTTCAGGATTATATAGATCGTAGGTATCAATTGAAATGAGAGTGTCAATTATGAACACCAGGTACAATAATCCATACAAAGTGAGTATTGCATGAAGCAACGGAATTTTTTTCTTCTTTTCATGCTTCTGAAGTGAAGGTTCTGGGCCAACACCGGAGGTTTGGCTTTTCATAGCATTACTGCTTAAAAACAGAAACTTGTAATCTGGGAACTGGTATTTACTTAACCTGTTTATCGGGTAAAGGTGGCGGCGGCGGTGGCGGCGGTGTGATGGAATAACCCATCTGCTTTAGCCACAGAAGGTTGTTGTTTGCCAGCCATTCGTCCTTTATCTTGTTGTCTTTGAAATGAATGATTGAAATCCCTTTCCCATTAAGTTTTATGGTATCATTGTCGGCCCTGGTTGCCGTAATTGACCACAATACTGCTACCCGATCTTTGTTGGCAAACTTTTCTTCAACAACTACTTTAAAATCAGGAAATGATGTTCTGGTTTCGGATATTTCTTTTTTTAAGGCTTCAATACCCTTTTGGGGTTCATAGTTTGGGCTTGCAATGTATTCATAATCAGCGTCCAGCACATTTTCGATACCTTCAAAGTTACCGGTATTCCAAAAGGAGAGGTACTTGTCCAGGTTGTCTTGTTGCAATTTTGTCGGGTACTGAGGATTGCATCCAACAATGAAAACCACGGCAATAGCCACGAAAATCAGTTTGTTGCTCAGATTTTTCATCTTGTTTGGTTTTAAATGATTATTAATGATATTAAAAGGACTTTTCACGCCACACTTTTTCCTATCCTGAGAGACAGAAGAGATGACAAGTCAATAAATCGTGAAAAGAGGGGGCGATCAGCAACCAAGTAATTTCATCATCCGGGTAATGATGCAGAATGCAGATAAGTTACATCAGAAGCAGGTTACAAGCCGGGCGAAAAGAATTTACCGGAACCAAGCAGTATGCGGATTATTAACTAAGTTGTATAAGACAATGTAAATATACAATATTTCTGAGCGATAATCATAGGGGCAGGAAGTATTTCTGAATCTTGCTAAAATATTTGATCAAAGATTATAGAGCTATTAATAATTCCTAAAGTTAGCTAATAATTAATATCCGTTGGTTTGGGTTAAATAAGCCATAGACTTATCATGTTTAATTGAATCTATTTCAGAATTTTTTTCTTCCAATTTTGTCCATTTGTCCTTGTCAATACAAACTGGCTTGTTATCCTGGGTAATCGCTGCAAAAGTGAACATGCGTCCACAGTTTTTGACCTCAAGTCCGAATTTGCAGTTTCAACATATAGCTCACCAAGAATTTCAATTTTTACCTTTCCAACTTTTATTGCCTTTCCAATAATCTCAACCATTGGTCCTGGTTTAATGGCTTTCTTGAATTTTAATTTATCAACCGAAACGGTAACAACTTTCATCCTTGTAAACCAGATAGCTGTGATATATGCAGCTTCGTCCAACCACTGCATGGCAAATCCGCCAAATAAGTTGCCGCTGTCATTCACCAGGTTATGAAACACCATTCTAAACTGATGAGTTTCAGTATTTTGCATATGTTCTGATAAAAGCATAAATTATTTTTCAGCAAATGCATGAAAATATTTGTATAAAGAACGTACGTTCATTACCTTTGTGTAAAGTTTTATATTATGAAAACCTCATTTTTAGTCAAATTAGTTCTGGGTCTGCCTTTAATACTGATTGTAGATTATGTATTAATGACTGTATTTGGTTGTGGAGCTTGCTTTTTGGGCGCCGGAAGCGATTTTTATTGTGGCACTTATTGTTTAATCGGGAAAGGTGTATTACTTTTATCGGCGGTACTTTTTCTTTCGATGTTCATTCCCGATTTAAAACAATTCATGAGACTTAAAAAGGATGCCGAGACCAATTAGAAGTCGTAAAATCCTGAATCCACCAAAAATGGCTGGTTTCAAGCCATTTGGCATGCCGTTATCGGAATTGAAGTCTGTTAAACTTCAATTTGACGAATACGAAAGCATAAACCTTGTTAATTATCAGAATTTACCACAGGAAGTGGCGGCTGAAAAAATGGATGTTTCTCGACCTACTTTTACCAGGGTATATAACCGTGCCTTAAAAAAAATTGCCATGGCATTTGTTGAATGTAAAGCAATCGAAATTGAAGGTGGCCATGTTGAATTCGAAAAGCAGTGGTATAAATGTAAAAAATGCTTTAAATTAATAGACGGACTCGAAAATCATATCAGATGCAAGAATTGTAAATCATACGGCGATAACGAATTAGTAAACTTAAATAAAATTATATGAATATTAAGAATTCAGGTTTTAGCACAAAATTAATTCATGCAGGCGGAATTGACGACCAGTTTGGCTCGGCAACTGTCCCAATTTATCAAACATCAACATTTTCATTCGAAAGTGCTGAAGAAGGCGCAAAGTGTTTTTCGGGTGAAAGCGATGGTTATATCTATACCCGCATTGGCAACCCGACAATCGATGCGCTGGAGCGTCAGCTTGCAACACTCGAAAACGGGTTTGGCGCCATTGCTGTAAGTTCTGGAATGGCAGCAGCAACGACCATTTATTTATCGTTGATGAGTAGTGGCGATCATATTGTGAGCACCGATGCCATATACGGCCCATCCCGTAGTGTAATGGAAAAACAATTCGTCCGTTTTGGGTTTCAGTCTTCATACATCAATACCACTGATATTGAAACCATTAAAGCTGCTATTCGTCCGAATACTAAAGTACTGTATATCGAAACCCCGGCCAATCCAACAATGGGTATTACTGACCTGGTTGCATGTGCCAAAATCGCTCACGAGAAAGGGATCCTGCTTGTTGTGGATAATACTTTCTGTAGCCCGTATTTGCAAAATCCGCTGGATTTAGGTGCCGATATCGTATTTCATTCCATGACAAAATTCATCAACGGGCATGCCGATGTGGTTGCCGGTATTATTATTGCAAAGGAAGAAGCCATGTACAGGCAACTGCGCACTATGATGATAAATATGGGATGTAACATGGATCCACACCAGGCTTACCTTGTATTACGAGGCTTGAAAACACTTGCTATCCGGATTGACAGAGCCCAGGAAAGCGCACTGAAAGTAGCTGAATTTTTAGAAAAACATCCAAAGATTGCATGGGTCAGATACCCCGGCCTTAAATCGCATCAACAATACGAATTGGCAAAGCACCAGATGAATGGCAGCGGAACCATGATAAGTTTCGGGTTAACCAACGGATTTCAAGGAGCCAAATCCTTAATGAACAACCTGCACCTCGCTATTCTGGCAGTATCCTTGGGTGGTGTTGAAACACTTATTCAGCATCCCGCTTCGATGACACATTCGAAAGTTTCGGCTGAGGATAAGCAAAAAGCTGGCATTTCGGATGAACTTATTCGCTTATCGGTTGGAATTGAAGATGTGGCTGATATTATAAATGATTTAAGGCAGGGCTTGGAGAAGAGTTAAATGAATTATGTAATTTTTTAAAGACCGTAAATATAACCATGCACGGCTCCCGGGAATTACAACAGTATGCTTATTGTCTTTTAAATCGTTTCTGTATAGAAAACAGAAAGGTACATATCAAATCACCCCAAAGCAAAAAAATAACTATCTGAAATGAATAGTTTTGGTTTAAATAAGCAAAACAATTAAATAAAATAGAAATGGGAAAACAGGGAATTATAGCCGCATCCATAGATGTGGAGAAGTTACTTGGAATGTTGAATGCAGCCCTTTCGGAAGAATGGCTGGCATATTATCAGTATTGGATTGGCGCCCGGTTAATGGAAGGCCCGATGCGAAGTGAAGTTGAGCCTGAACTGTTATTGCATGCCGATCAGGAACTTGGACATGCAGTACTGGTTGTAAACAGGATTATTCAACTTGGCGGAACACCTGTAATTAATCCTGCTGATTGGACAAAACTTGCCCGATGCTCGTACGATGCACCATCCGATCCATATATCGAAGTTATACTGGAACAGAATCTTAAAGGTGAACGTTGTGCCATACAACGTTACCAGGAGATAGCAGATTTTACAAACGGCAAGGATCACTCCACCCATCAAATGGCTGTTACAATTCTGAACGAAGAATTAGAACATGAAAATGATATCGAGGATTGGCTGACTGATTTACAGAGAATGAAAGAGGAATTCAGGAAAATCAGAATGTAACAAAGGGTTTTCTTCTCATCTAATTCACTATTAAAATATTTCCTTAAAGCCTGATTGCATGCTTTTAAATTAATTGCCATGCCAAACTTAGATCATAACGGTCCAGAAAATGAAGGCCCGAAAACCGGTAGAAAACTTGGCAAATGCCATAAAACTGCCACTGAAATTGCTGAGACCGGAATCCTTGGTCTTGGAATGGGAAAACGTCATCATTCAGGTGGTGGACAAGGCAAAGGAAAAAGATTAAAATACAACCAAACAGGAATAATCACTAAAGAGAAATAAAAATGAAAATTGCAGTTCCGGTAACAGGTACTAACCAGGTTGATGGCCATTTCGGTCATTGTGAGTTTTATAGTATTTACAACATTTCGGATGAAGGCAAAATAGCTGAAATACAAACCATTCCTTCCGTTCAGGGATGTGGATGTAAATCGAATATTGCAGGTGTTTTGGCTGCTGATGGAGTAACAATTATGCTTGCCGGCGGAATCGGTGGTGGAGCAATTAATGTACTGAATAATGCAGGTATTGATGTGGTAAGAGGATGTGAGGGTGATGCAGCTGAAGTGGTGAAAAGTTTTGTGGCAGGCTCAATTACCGATAGCGGCGAAAGTTGCCATCAGCACGAAGCACATCGAGGAGAAGGAAGTGGGCATCAGTGCAGTCATTAACTAACATTCTTCTTCACAACTTTGAGAGACTGGCTGAATTTCTTTTGAAATTCTGAAACTGTTAATTTTTTCTTTGAATATCCAACAAGGATTACTTGCCTTGTTCATGATATTCCTGTTTGCCTTCTTCGTGCAGGTAAACGGCAGGCAAGGCTTCGCTAAGCTTTCGAATTAGGAAGTTTATCTAAATTCAATGTTTCAATGGGCATCGAAAATCTCTGCTTGCCTGCCGGCTTCGCTCAGATAATCTTCAGGCAAGCTTGTTCATTGTTCTTAAGTCATTCATTAGACAAAACATAGACAGTTCCTGAATGTCAAACAGGATTTTTTTATAAAAAACTATACTTTTCTTGCATAGTTCATTTTTTTTAATAATTTTGAACTATAAATTAATAGGTATTCGGGTACATGATTATGAAAAAGATCTTTAGCCAAATTTTTCAATTTTATTACCAGGGCTTTAAAAGCATGACTGTTGGTAAGAAATTATGGACGATCATAATTATAAAACTCATTATACTCTTTTTGGTCTTAAAGATATTTTTCTTCCCTGATTTCCTGAAAACCAATTTTAAGACCGATGAAGAACGAAGTAACCATGTAATTGAACAACTTACAAAATAAGGGTTTTGGAAAAAGTTAAAGGTTCCCTGTCTGTATTTGATTTGAGGTTTCGCTGCTATTCTTTTTTTGTAATAGCAGGAAACAGCAAGGATGCAAAACAGAAATCAGTACGATCCCTTTTATTTCCTTTGTCTCATTATCTCCTGGTTCTCTTGTCTCCATGTCCCCGTGCTCCAACATTTTACCCACTTCTTGCCGGCATACTTTCTTTAAAAAGCAACAAAACCTCATAATAAATGAAACATTTATAATAATCAGATAACATGGAACATATTGATTTTTCACTGGTTGACTGGTCGCGGGCACAATTTGCCCTCACGGCAATGTATCACTGGTTGTTTGTGCCGCTAACACTGGGACTTTCGTTCATTGTGGCATTTATGGAAACCCTGTATGTACGCACGGGAAATCCTGAATGGAAACGTATTACCAAATTCTGGATGACCATTTTTGGAATCAATTTCGCAATTGGAGTTGCAACCGGAATTATCCTTGAATTCGAATTTGGTACCAACTGGTCAAATTATTCATGGTTTGTCGGCGATATTTTCGGCGCACCGCTGGCTATCGAGGGCATAATGGCATTTTTCCTCGAAAGCACATTTATTGCGGTTATGTTCTTTGGATGGAATAAAGTGAGTAAGAAATTCCACCTGCTTTCAACCTGGCTGGTAGCATTCGGCTCAAATTTATCGGCTTTATGGATACTGGTTGCCAATGCCTGGATGCAATATCCTGCAGGAATGAAATTCAACCCGGATACTGCCCGTAACGAAATGGTTAATTTCTGGGAAGTTCTTTTTTCACCTGTTGCAATCAACAAATTCCTGCATACCATTTCATCGGGATATGTGTTGGCTTCGATATTTGTTATGGGTGTAAGTGCCTGGTATTTGCTTAAAAACCGTGAGCATTTATTTGCCAAAAGAAGCATTATTGTAGCAGCAACCTTCGGTTTGGTGACCACAGCTTTTGTTGTATTAACCGGTGACGGATCAGCAAGAAATATGGCACATTATCAGCCTATGAAATTTGCATCCATGGAAAATCTTTATGTGGGGCGGCAGAATGCACCGCTGGTTGCCATCGGAATTTTAAAAGAAGATGTAAAAGAAACGTCGCACAAAAAACAGGACTTCAGGTTTATGTTCGAGATCCCGAATATGCTTTCCTACATGGCTTTCCTCGACCCCAACGCGTATGTTCCCGGAATTCAGGATATTGTATATGGTAATTCTGAAAGGAATATTCTGTCGTATAAGGAAAAAAGCGAAAAAGGTAAAATTGCCATAATGTCGCTTGCTGAGTATAAAAATGCAAAAAAAGCCGGAAACGACAGCCTTTCAAAAGTAGCACTGGCAAACTTTGAGGAAAACTATAAATATTTTGGCTATGGATTTTATTCCGGCCGAAATATGCAGGAACTGATTCCAAGTGTTCCGACAACCTTTTATTCATTCCGGATTATGGTTTATTTAGGTGTTCATTTTGGAGCGTTATTCCTGGTGGTTCTACTTCTCACTCTGAAGGATAAAATTGAAAAGAAACGATTTATACTTTACACTGCCCTTTGGTCTATTCCACTGGCTTACATCGCTTCCGAACTGGGTTGGATTATAGCAGAAGTTGGTCGTCAGCCCTGGGTAATCCAGGATATTTTGCCAACTATTGCAGCCGTGTCGCAACTTAAACCTGCCTCGGTACAAATCACGTTCTGGATGTTCTTTATTATTTTCACCGCATTGCTGATTGCTGAAATCAAAATTATGACAAAGCAGATCAAAAAAGGTCCCGGTGAAGAAAAAACCATAGTTGAAACCGCATCAGTGAATAACTAACCATTAAAAACCAAGAATCATGTTCGAAGCATTTTCATATATCACATTGCAGCATTACTGGTGGATAATCGTTTCGCTGCTGGGAGCAATACTCGTTTTCCTTATGTTCGTGCAAGGTGGACAAACACTCATATACACGATAGGGAAAACCAATGATGAACGAACCGTCCTGATTAACCTGCTGGGTCGCAAATGGGAGTTCACGTTTACAACCCTGGTAACGTTTGGTGGTGCATTCTTCGCTTCATTTCCTTTGTTTTATTCCACAAGTTTTGGTGGGGCTTATTGGGTTTGGATAGTGATATTATTTGCCTTTATAATACAGGCGGTATCCTATGAATACCGGAGCAAAGCAAGTAATTTCCTTGGTAAAAGGACCTATGAAATTTTCCTGCTGCTCAACGGCATACTGGCGCCACTGTTAATTGGTACCGCTGTAGCCACATTCTTTACAGGATCGCAATTCTCGGTTGATTTTATGAATATTACCCGCCTTACCGGGGACAAAATGCCTGTTATCTCTGAATGGCAAGGGCCCGCTCACGGACTTGAAGCTGCACTTAGTCTGCATAACCTGACATTGGGGTTGGCTGTTCTATTCCTTTCCCGTGTATTGGCTTTGCTGTATTTTATGAACCGCATCCACAACGCACCAATGATGGAACGCGTTAAAAAACAGCTTCTTATCAATGCAATTCCTTTTGTTGTTTTCTTCCTGGCATTTGTAATCTGGACTATGCTTTCAACAGGATTTGCAGTAAATCCACAAACCGGTGAAGTTTTTATGGAACCTTATAAATACCTCCACAACCTGATTCAGATGCCTGTTGTTGCCGTACTTTTTGTACTTGGTGTAGCATTGGTTCTGATAGGGATCATACGCCCAATTACTTGTTTCGAAAAATGCAGCACCAAAGGTATTTGGGGTGCCGGAATAGGAACTGTTCTCACAGTATTAGCATTATTCTTGCTGGCTGGATTTAGCAACACTGCTTATTACCCATCCACATTCGATTTACAGAGTTCGCTTACCATCCAGAACAGTTCGTCCAGCTTTTATACGCTGACTGTAATGAGTTACGTTTCGTTGCTCGTGCCATTTGTAATAGCGTATATCTGGATCGCCTGGCGTTCGATTGACAATAAAAAAATTGATATTGAAGAATTGAATAATGAAACACACGTGTATTAAACCCTGATATTATGATTACACAAATAATATGGCTGTTTACCTGGCCCGTACTGATTTTTGTCTCTTACCTGGTTATCAGGAATATGTTAGGCCGTTTCAATAGAAACACTGGAAAGTAGTCTCCACGGCAGAAGGAATGTTTAGTAAACGTGTTGCTGTAGATAAAGCCACAACTCTCATGTTTGTAAAATGTAGGGCAGCAGGTTGTTAATAAGTGTATGTTTTGATTTTCCATTCATTCAAAGCATACAATATTTTGAGTTAAGCTTTTCGAAGAATTGAGTAGGGACTTTCAGAATTGATTAAATGCTTGTTTATCAGCAATTAGTATTGATAAAAAGTATAAAACAATACCCCGAAAGAGGCCAAAAAGGCTTAATTTCGGAGAAATTACTTTTATACTATACCTTGATTGGGATAAATTTCTGTTCATTCTTAGCCCCGGCCTTCAGGCCGGGGAGTTTTAATAACCAATGCGATGAGGGCTTTAGCCCCATAATTCGGCTTGCGGAAATTTATCCCGTTTGCAGTATAGCATCATGAAAGTACAAATAATATGCGAAACTTCGGCAGA
>Ga0208789_1001743_pt1 | contig 11254 bp, 10 predicted proteins | sample Methanotroph_Enr_FD_187368 | JGI IMG/M metagenome (GOLD analysis project Ga0208789, IMG submission 187368) | Enriched soil microbial communities from Old Woman Creek wetland in Ohio, USA - Methanotroph_Enrichment_5 (SPAdes) (version 2) | ecosystem: Environmental > Terrestrial > Soil > Wetlands...
CCACAAAGAAAAGCGATGATTGATTTACAGATTAGCAAGCCTTTACTGCACACCAGCAAACGAATCGCAACCACTTTATCCCAATTCCATGACTGAAACCCAAAAAATAGCCGTACTCTGTAATTATGAGCTGCTGCCGGAACGGGTTGGGGGAATGGATTACTTTTTTTGGCTATTCGATGCAAAATGCAAAGAAAATCAGATTCAGGTCGATTGGTTTTTTCCGAATCAATCCCATCACGGGGGCTATGCTAACCTGACCATTTATGACTGCAATTATAATGTGGAAAACTATTTTCTTGCTTTTTGCAAAGCCAATCCAACAGCCTATTCGCATAGTATTACCCATTTTCTGGAACTGTGCACCCCTTTTTTTTATAAGATAAAGCAGTTTTCCAAAGCCGGAACAATAGCGGTGGACCACAATCCGAGACCTTTAAACGGCTATCCGTTAAAAAAGAGACTGGAGAAAAGAATCAAAGGGCTTTTATTCTCCAGATTCATTGCTGTTTTTGTGGGGGTTTCCCATTATACGGTGAATGAAATTAGAAACGATTTTGGTCGTCATTTGAAAAAGAAAACCAGAACCATTTATAATGGGGTAGTATTGGAGGATATTCGGATAAGAAAGCTTCGAAATACAGTGAAGCCCACTTTTTTGGTGGCCTCGCATTTAAGGGAATCCAAAGGGATTCAGGATTTAATAGCTGCCGTAGCACTTCTTCCGTTTGAAATAAAAAAGGAACTAAAAATAGATATTTATGGGGATGGTCCTTATAAAAGTAATTTGGAGGAAAGTATAAACGATCTTAATCTGCAAAGCTGTTTTACCTTTATGGGAAGCAGGCCCAACCTGAAAGAGTTGTTTTCGAATTACGATTATATGTTGCAACCCTCCCACATGGAATGTTTCAGTTTGTCGATACTGGAAAGCCTGGCAGCAAATGTTCCGGTGATTACCACCAACGTTGGAGGTAATGAAGAGGTAATTGTTGATGGTGAAAACGGATTTATTTTTAAAGCCAAAGATATTCCTGCATTAAAAGATATTCTTGAAAAAGTGTATTTGGGAAATAAAAGAATTGAAACCAATACAAGAGTGGTGGTGGAAGATTATTTTTCTTTAATGAAAATGGTCGAAAATCATTTGGCATTAGTGCTCGAGAATAAATGGTAATTGTATATCTTTAAATTTAGTTAAAGTAATCTATGTTTTTTAATTCCTTATCCTTCGCCCTTTTTCTGCCCATCGTTTTCGGGCTGTATTGGTTTGTTTTCAATAAAACCAAAAGCACGCAGAATGCACTGCTCATTGTGGCGAGCTATTATTTCTATTCCTGTTGGGATTGGCGGTTTTTGTTTCTGTTGGTGTTCTCCACTTTTTTGGGGTATTACACCGGTATTCGAATTGAAAAAAGCAGTACGGCAACCAGTCGGAAATTTTGGCTTTGGCTGAGTATCATTGCCAATATTGGATTTCTGGGTATTTTTAAATATTATAATTTTTTTGCTTTCTCATTTTCCGAGGCATTGAACGGGATCGGATTACAGACCAGTCCGTTATTGCTGGATGTAATTCTGCCGGTGGGTATTTCCTTTTACACCTTTCACGGCCTGTCCTATGTGATTGATATTTATTTAAAAAGAATCAAAGCCGAATACAATTTTGTGGATTATTCGCTCTTCGTCAGCTATTTTCCGCTTTTGGTGGCGGGACCTATCGAAAGGGCCACCCATTTGCTGCCGCAGGTAAAAGTGAAAAGAAGCTTTGATTTCCAAAAAGCCAAAGAAGGCGTATATCAGATCATTTGGGGATTGGTCAAGAAAGTGGTCATCGCAGATACCTGTGCCACCTATGCCAACGCCATTTTTGACAATTATACGTCGATGAACTCCCTCTCGCTGATTCTGGGAGCGGTCTATTTCGCCTTTCAGATTTATGGGGACTTTTCGGGCTATTCCGATATGGCTTTGGGGATGTCCAAGTTGTTTGGAATCGATTTGTTGCGAAACTTCAATTATCCGTATTTCTCCAGGGACATCGCCGAGTTTTGGCGTCGCTGGCACATCTCCTTATCATCCTGGTTTCGGGATTATGTCTATATTCCATTGGGAGGAAGTAAAGGAAGCAAAGCCAAACAAATTCGGAATGTGTTTGTCATTTTTCTGTTGAGTGGTTTTTGGCATGGCGCCAATTGGACCTTTATTGTTTGGGGATTCATCAATGCGCTGTACTTTTTGCCCTTATTGTTGCAGCATAAAAATCGTTCCAATATGGAAACCGTCACGCTGAATTGGGATTACGATTCCCTGAAAGTAGTGATAAGCATGCTATATACATTTATGTTGACCTGTCTGGCCTGGGTGTTTTTTCGGGCAGATTCTATTGGTGATGCATTTGATTATATCGGGCGTATTTTTACAGACCGAAATTTCCTGTTCCAATACCTGGCAAACGAACGCTACAGTTACGAAATCCTGTTGTTGGTCCTTGCTTTTGTGGTGGTGGAATGGAATAGCAGAAACCAGATCGAACCCATTTCGGGAAAATACAGTGGGTTAAAACTGGCCTTATGTATAGCCGCCATTATCGCTTTAGGAACCTATTCGGATTACAAAGAATTCATCTATTTTCAATTTTGATAAATTAGTTGAATGGTGAAGTAGGTATGTAACGCGGTTGAATTACAATCGAGATTGAGTTGAAATAAAAAAAAGCGTTTCGACATAGCCTGTCCTGAGCGGAGCCGAAATAAAAGAAGAGCGTCTCGACTGCGCTCGACGTGACAAATAGTGCGAAGTTATGTTGTTTTGTCAAATAGAGAATTTATGTCGAGCGCAGTCGCAGTACCTATGTGATTGATGTTAATAAAAAAACAGGTTTGTTTTGCAATATAGATCATATCAAGCAGGGTCATTTTGTCAAATCGAGCGCAGTCGAGATTGATAGTGTAAATAAAAGTGTCTCGACTACAGCTTGTCCTGAGCGAAGTCGAAGTACAGTCGAGATTTATTATAAAACGAACAAATATGAAATTCTATTATGTTTATATACTACTTTGCAATGATGATACTCTATATGTTGGGATAACTTCTGATATTGATCGAAGAGTTATGGAACACAATACTGGTAAATATCCAGATGGGTATACACATAGTGGAAGACCTGTTACATTAGCTTTTTATCAGGATTTTACAGATCCTAATCAGGCTATTGAATTTGAGAAAAAATTAAAAAAATGGAGTAGAGTAAAAAAGCAAGCATTAATAGATGGAAATTTTAACAGATTACATGATTTATCGGAATGTAGAAATGCAACACATCATAAATACAATCCAAATAGCGAAGATGTTGAAGAGTAGAACTTCTCGACTGCACTAAACTAGATTATGAGGGCGGATTTGTCAAATCGAGCAGGGCCATTTTGTCAAATCGAGCGCAGTCGAGATTAAAGTTAATAAAATAAAATAGGATTGTTCAGCACAATCTGTCAAATCGAGCGCAGTCGAGATTGATAGTGTAAAAAAAAGCGTCTCGACTTTAGCCTATACAGAACGAAATGTGGGGCTGGTATGACAATAATAGAATAATGCTCATGTTGTTGCGGTTTCGGCTCCCTCTCCTTTGGAGAGGGTTGGGGTGAGGTTTTTTGAAGCGCAGCTACTCCACGTTTACAGTTAAATTGAGTGCTTTTTTTGATAAAGAATAACAACAATAAAAATTACGAATGAAACGTTTTTTACTTTTTACGATCAAAATACTGTTGCTGATACTATTGCTGTTAGTAATACTGGATGTAGTGTATACCCGAGTCTATTTGCAATCCTCCAGTCGGGGAAAAATAGCCTATGTTTACAACTCCAAGGCTCGGTATTATGACGTGGTGATTTTAGGGTCTTCCAGGGCGAATAATCATTTTGTAGCACCCATGTTTGAAGAGAAGGGATTGAAAACGTTTAATTTTGGTATGAGCGGGGCACATTTATTCGAAGCTTCCTTGATGTTAAAATTAATGGTGGAGCGAAAATACACGATAAAAAACCTTATTATTGAGGCAGATTTAAATCTTTCTAATGAGGACCAAGCCGATGGAATTGCTTCCAGATTTTTGCCTTACATTCATGATTCCAAAACAATTGAGCAGCATTTTTCAGATCAGGAAGATTTCTGGGCATTATATTATATTCCTTTTTATAGGTATGTGGCTTTTGAGCCTCGTATTGGGTTTAGGGAGATGTTTTTTAACGGCATTCATAAGAAAACAGTTCATTTAGGCAATCTAGGGTATTATCCTTTAGGCAAAAATCCGAATGCGAACATGAAAAACAACCTGACTAATTTAAAACCACTAAAGAACAAATATTACGAAGAAATAAAGCAAATTTGCAAAGCCCATAACATCAAGCTGATTGCCGTGATGACACCCATGTGTTCCAATACGAAAGGATTGGATTATTTTGAAAAAGTAAAAAAGATGTATCCTGAAATCCACAATTATGAAGGGGCCGTTCAGGGAGATCAATATTTTTCATCCTGCGGGCACATGAATGATACCGGAGCTCGAATGTTTACAAAGATAATTTTAAAAGATTTTTTTAAAAAATAATGCCATTTTAGCTGCGTTTTACTGAGATAGGAAGAATTGGGTTGGATTGTCACTTCGAGTATCACGCTTTTTAGCGTGATGTATCGAGAAGTTTTGTTTGTCGAAGAGTTCTCGATAGGATATTTAATACCATTACTTAATACCATTGGTTAATATGTTTTAGTCCAATCGTTCTGGTATAATGCTGCTGTATATTTCATTTGGTTCAATTTTTATTGGACTAATTTGAAATAACTAGCGGTATAAAGTGGGAAGTTTCGTTTAAATAATAAAAATTTGTGGAACTTTAAAATCTACTCGAACTGAATTATAGCGGGAGAATAGAATTAGGGTAAATTTTTAATAAAATACAAAAAGGGTTCTTGCTCAAATATTCAATACATTTTATATGGAAAAAAGAGGATTGTGCCAATACAAATATTGAATTGATGATAATAAAACATCCAGTTTCGTCTCCCTATCCTTTGGAGAGGGTTGGGGAGAGGAAAATAGCTTTTCTTACCCCCGAATATCCACACCCCAAAACAGGAAGTTCCGGAGGCATTGGCACGAGTATTAAAAATCTGGCTGTTGGACTACTCGCTCAAGGATGTACAGTACGTATTCTGGTATATGGCCAAAAAGAGGATGGTTTTTTTGAGGACAATGGCATTGGTATCCAACAAATCCGAAACGTAAAATTCAAAGGGCTCTCGTGGTATCTCACCCGAAAAAAACTTCAGAACATAATCAATACTTTATATCAGAAAAAAGAAATCGATTTGGTGGAAGTGCCTGATTGGACTGGAATAACCTCATTTATTCAGCCCAAAAAATGCCCCATTGTGATACGACTCAATGGCTCAGATACTTATTTTTGTCATTTAGATAATCGACCTGTGAAATGGATCAATAAATATCATGAAAGAAGAGCACTCCAAAAAGCCGATGCACTGCTTTCGGTAAGCCAGTTCACCGCCAATTTGACTAACGAAGTTTTTGGATTGAACAAAAAATTCACCATCATCCCCAATGCAATTGATACGACTTTGTTTAGTGAAAAAGACAATATCAATGACAATTTTAATGATAACATAAGTATTCCAAGCTCCCCTCTCCTTTGGAGAGGGGTTGGGGGTGAGGTGCTTTTGTACTTCGGCAGCCTAATCCGCAAAAAAGGATTGCTCGAATTGCCTTTGATTTTTAATGAGGTGATAAAGTCGCATCCTAATGCCAGGCTAATTCTGGTAGGAAGAGATGTTCCTGATATTATCTCTGGAAATCCTTCGACTTGGGAAATGATGCAAAATTTGTTTTCCGAAAAAGCAATTTTAAATGTAAATTATTTGGATAGCGTTCCTTATGCTGAAATAAGAAAGCAAATTGAGCAGGCAACAATTTGTGTTTTTCCTACATTTGCCGAAGCCTTGCCCGTTTCTTGGTTGGAAGCCATGGCGATGCAAAAACCAATTGTAGCTTCTGATATAGGTTGGGCGACGGAAGTGATAGACGATGGAATTAATGGTTTTTTGGTACATCCGACACATCATGTGGATTATGCCAATAAGATCATACAGTTACTTGAAAATAGTGGATTACAAAAAGAATTTGGAAGGGAAGCCAGAAAAAAAGTGGAGAAAAAATTTGACATAGCAATAGTGGCGCAACAGAGCTTGTTGTTTTATGAAAATGTAATCAGATCAAAATAAAAATAGCAGGAACAATATTGCCTCGTAGAGGCCAACTGTTTGTAGAAAAAGCATTAAATCAAACGAGCTCCAGAGGAGCGCCCTGTTTGTAGATGTTTGTAGAAAACAGGAATTAATCAAACGGCTCCAGAGGAGCGCCCTGTTTGTAGAACTGTTTGTGAAAATAATAACCAATTGAAATTAGCTCCATAGGAGCGACTTGTATTTATGTCAAACACTATTCGCAAATTTATATACAAATTGTTTTCGCAGTAAAAGGGAGACAAAATCGTATCGTTAAACAACATCAAGAAGAGTTGCACAAATATATTACGGGTATCATTCACAATAGAGAACAAAAATTATTGGCTATTTTTGCTATGCCAGACCATATCCATTTATTGGTAGGAATAAAACCCAACATTTGCGTTTCGGATTTGGTTAGAGATATAAAAGCGGGATCTTCAAAATTCATCAATGATAGCCAATGGATAAAAGGAAAATTTAATTGGCAAGAAGGATATGGAGCATTTTCTTATTCCCGAAGTCAAATAGATGATGTAATAAATTATATTGCAAAACAGGAAGAACATCATAAAAAGAAAACATTTAAAGAGGAATATCTTGATTTCTTGAAAAATTTGAAATTGAATATAACGAGAAATATTTATTTGAATGGAACGAATAGCAGCACAGACATGTCGCTCCTAACGGAGCTAAAAGGAATGTTGGTTTCGGTTTTTCACAAACAGTTTGCCTCTGCGAGGCAGTCATAAGAGAATTACTTTCGGGCGAATGCTGTTTTCCTTACCACATAAAAGAAAGAATAAATTTAGTATAGAAATAAAATGAATTTCGAATTAAAAGAATATATAACACAATCTGGAGAAGTACTTTTGTATAACGGCAATCCTGATTTTCAAAAATTAGAAGTGCTGTCAAAAGGAGCAGGCGATGTATGGCACAGTTCTTTTGAACAAGGGTATAAAAATGCCTTTCCCGAATTGGTGTATCAAACCGCAGTATTTTTTTGGTATATCAATGATTTTGATAATCTAGATCAATGTGTGAGTTGGAGAATCAACCCTAATGCATTTGCTGTTCGAAAATCAGTTTGGAAAATTTTAAATGGTTTTGACTCTGATTTTGAAAATCCTCAAATGCAAGCCTTGGATTTTGGTTTTCAATGTCTGCGATTTTTTGGTGGTATTCCGTTATATGTAAAAAATCTTTTTGAATCTAATGAATGGGAGGGTGTAATTATTTCTAGAAAAGATAGACATACTTTTTTTAGAAAAAGTTATAAAATAGACCATGCCATTTTTATGATTTATAGACTTGGATTATGGAAAATTTCGGAATGGAAAGCGTTGTTGGATGCTAAAAGAAACTATAAAAAGCGGATTTATAATACTATAATTCCCCCTCGCAAGTTAAATGCCATTCAGGGGAATCCTACGGTAAGTTATATTATTCCCACTATGTTCCGACAGGAATATACGGTACAATTGTTGATCGATTTGGCTGCTCAAAATTATAAACCCACTCAAGTGGTCGTTGTAGATGCCACACCCGAAAGCGATAGAGACGAAACAGCATACCAACAAAAACAATATCCTTTTGAACTTAAAGTAATTTGGCAGCAATCCAAAGGCAGTTGCAGAGCAAGAAATGAAGCCATTGCTTTGTGTACAGGTGACTATATTGTTTTTGGGGATGATGACATAAGAATTCCGGCAGATTTCATAGAAAACCACATCCGATTTTTACAAACCTATGATGTAGGGGCTTGTAACGGATTAGACATACGTGCGGATCACCATCAACAAGATTTGAATGATTTGAAAAATAAACTCAATAATTTTGGTGATTTACGATGGCGAGTGGGTGTGACGGCGAATTTTAGTAATGCTAATTCGTGTGTGAAAAAAGAATATGTCAATCAATTGATTGGTAATGATATCAATTTTGACGGAGGGTATGGGGAAGACAGTGATTTTGGGTTGTCACTGGCAAAAATGGGGGTAACGGTATTGTTCAACCCTTTTTCTGCCAATTTGCACCTGAAACCACCAAGTGGAGGGTATCGCTTTTGGGGAACCCAAGCAAAAATTATTGGAAAAAAACGAAAATTACAACCATGGGAACTGGATACGCCGGTAAAATGGATAAAACCCGTTCCAAGTCCTACCGTCATGTATGGGATTATCAAACAGTTCACTCCACAACAATTGACAGAATACAAACACAAGCATTTTAGTTATTATTTGTTCAGCGGGTCAAAACGTACTTTCGTATATCGCCTAATGAGGCTTCCCTACAAGAACATTCAATTTAAAAAATCGGTTTTCTATGCACGAAAACTAATGAATTTAGGAATCAGACACCAATAACACATGAAATTTTCCCTAATTATCTGCACCTACATGCGCCCTCAACCCTTGCTCCGGTTATTGCGATCGGTTCAGGAGCAAACAGCATATCCTGATGAAATCCTGATTGTTGACGGTTCAACTAATGATGAAACTGAAATGATTTTAAAAGAAAATCAATTCAAAAATCTATACTATTTTTCAGCTCCACCGGAACATCGTGGTTTGACCAAACAAAGAAATTTTGGGATTGAACGGGTGGGAAACCAAATGGAAATGGTTTGTTTCCTGGATGATGACACGGTTTTGGAAAACGATTATTTGGAACAAATACTAAAAACATATCAAATATATCCTCAAGCTTTAGGAGTCGGCGGTTATATTAGCAATGAAACAGCATGTGAATTTGTTGGAGATAATTACCAACCAACGCTATCAGAATTTTATTTTGACGGCTGGAAGCGAAAAGACGGCAGCCGATTTATTCTCCGCAAGAAATTGGGATTGGACAGTGATTGTCCACCGGGGTATTCCTCTTTGTATTCGCATGGAAGAAGTGTTGGTTTTTTGCCACCCAGCGGTAAAATATATGAAGTGGAACAGTTAATGGGCGGCGTTTCGTCTTTTAGAACGAAAGTGTTTGAGACACTACAATTCTCCACTTATTTTGAGGGTTATGGTTTATACGAAGATGCTGATTTTACGTTACGGGTGGCCAAAACGGGGAAATTATATTTGAATACGGCAGCAAAATTAAACCATTACCACGATGCTTCCGGAAGACCTAATCAATACCAATACGGTAAAATGGTGGTCAGGAACGGCTGGTATGTGTGGAGAACCAAGAATCCCAAACCTTCATTCAACGCAAAATTAAAATGGCATGCCATTACGATACTATTGACAATGATTCGATTTAGCAATACATTTACCGCGAGTAAAAGGGCAGCAGCCTTCACGGAAGCGATAGGTAGGACAGTAGGATGGTGGAGTTTGTGGTTGAATAAACCAAAAATCAAAAATCAATGACTTTCGTTATCATTACCCATGTGCCCCATGTTCTGGAAAAGAATGCGTTTTATGCTTATGCTCCTTATGTTCGTGAAATGAATATTTGGATCAAACAGGCCGATAAAGTAATTGTTGTTGCACCAATAGCCGAATCCGGAAAAACAGCTATTGATATAGCTTATGAACACGAAAATATTGAATTCGTGGAGATAGCTCCTTTTGACGTTTTGAGCGCGAGAGCCCTTTTAAAAACGATTTCGAAAATTCCCAAAATCAGTTGGCAACTCTATAATGCGATGCAAAAAGCGGATCACATCCATCTGCGTTGTCCGGGGAACATGGGTTTGTTGGGGAGTTTCGTCCAGTTGTTGTTTCCACACAAGCCCAAAACGGCCAAATATGCCGGCAATTGGGATCCCCAATCCCCGCAACCGTGGACTTATAAATTGCAGCGATGGATATTGAGCAATACGTTCCTGAGCCGAAACCTGCAGGTTTTGGTTTACGGTGATTGGAAAAATTCAAGTAAAAACATAAAACCTTTTTTTACCGCCACCTACCGTGAAACCGACAAGTCACCGATTACCGATAATAGCCTGAACGGCCCCATTCATTTTGTCTTTGCGGGGACTTTGGTACGAGGCAAAAATCCCTTGTACGCCATCCAATTGGTGGAAGCGCTGCACAAAGAAGGAGTTGAGGTCAACTTGCATTTGTACGGAGAAGGGATAGAACGAAAGGCGCTGGAACAGTATATTGCCCAAAATAATTTGGAAAAAATCATTGTACTAAAAGGAAACCAAAGTGCAGAAACCCTTAAAAAAGCCTATCAGCAGAGTCATTTTGTGCTGTTGCCCTCCGAGAGTGAAGGCTGGCCCAAAGCCGTTGCCGAAGGCATGTTTTGGGGAGCTGTACCCGTCGCCACACCGGTTTCCTGTGTCCCGTTTATGCTCGATTACGGCAACAGAGGGGTATTGTTGCAAATGAACTTAGAAAAAGACGTCCTGCAATTGCGAGCCCTTTTGCAAGACGAGCCGGAATATGCACGCAAGCGGCAAAAGGCGTCAGACTGGTCCAGAAAATACACCCTGGATGTTTTTGAGGAGGAGGTTAAAAAACTGTTGCTTTCAAAATGATGGAAAGGTATTTTGTCTTTTTTGCACAATTATCATCCCGACCCTATTGTCATTCTTAAACTTTGTCATCCCGACCGCTTTCTTATTCTTAAAATTTGTCATCCCGATGCTTTCGTTCCTCAGCACAGGCTCCGGAGGGACCTCTACCATACTATTCCATTCCAATTGGTTTTTTTTCACAATTATCATCCCGATCACTTTGTCATCCCGATACTTCGTTCCTCAGCACAGGCTCCGGAGGGACGTCTACAAAACTATGCCACTCCAATTGGCTTTTTTGCACAATCCCGACCACTTTGTCATCCCGATACTTCGTTCCTCAGCACAGGCTCCGGAGGGACGTCTACAAAACTATGCCACTCCAATTAGCTTTTTTGCACAATTGTCATCCCGACCACTTTGTCATCCCGATACTTCGTTCCTCAGCACAGGCTCCGGAGGGACCTCCACAATACTATGCC
>Ga0208789_1001744_pt1 | contig 11250 bp, 22 predicted proteins | sample Methanotroph_Enr_FD_187368 | JGI IMG/M metagenome (GOLD analysis project Ga0208789, IMG submission 187368) | Enriched soil microbial communities from Old Woman Creek wetland in Ohio, USA - Methanotroph_Enrichment_5 (SPAdes) (version 2) | ecosystem: Environmental > Terrestrial > Soil > Wetlands...
TACGCAAAAAATTGAACGCAAGAATCTGAATTTCAGAACGTGGATTAAGCGGCTCACACGAAAAACAATTTGCTTTTCGAAATTAGAGACCCTGCATGATACGGTTATCGGATTGCTGATTAACAAGGTCGAGTTTGGATTGGATATTCATGCTTAATTACATATTTAACCCACTACCATAAACGCGGCAATGGGTCAAATATGTGATTTGCTTATATAATATCGGGTATGACCTGTTATCAAGAAATTACCTGCCCGGATTGTGGCAGCAGCGACATTATGAAATCCGGCCGTAGCGCATCGGGTACACAGCGTTATCGCTGTCAAAATCCGGATTGTGAAACTAAAACTTTCATGTTGGCTTACCGCTATAAGGCTTGTAGACCCGGTATTAAAGAGCAAGTGGTGGAGATGGCCATTAACGGTAGCGGCATCCGTGATACAGCACGAGTTCTCAAAATCAACAAAAACACAGTGATTAGTACGTTAAAAAAAGTCGAGCCGCATCGTCCAAGTCAATCCCAACTTCCAAGTCTTAAATCCGGATGGCAATTTGGCGGTGAGGTTGGAATTGGCTTGTAACGAGGCTGAAATGGATGAGCAGTGGTCATTTGTCGGCAACAAGGCCAATCAACGTTGGCTCTGGTATGCCGTTGATCATGTCACGAACACGGTATTGGCCACTGTGTTTGGCAAACGCAAGGATGAGGTATTCAAAGCGCTGAAAGCCTTGCTTGAGTCCCTTGGCATCAGCCGCTATTACCCCGACGATTGGGGAGCTTATGAGCGTCGCCTTGAAAGCGACAAGCATGAGGTGGGTAAGCGCAACACCCAAAAGATTGAACGCAAAAACTTAAACTTCAGAACTTGGATTAAGCGACTGACACGGAAAACAATCTGCTTCTCGAAGTCGGAAACTCTGCATGATACAGTCATCGGATTGCTGATTAACAAGGTCGAATTCGGCTTGGATATTCATGCTAAATTACAGATTTAACCCACTACCCGATTTTGAAGGCCGCAAGCTGGATAGGATAAATAACAAAGCCTGGAGAAAAGCGCGTAAAAATGTCGGCCTTAAGGACGTTCGGGTACACGATTTGCGGCACACGTTCGGAATGAGGCAAAGAGCCGCCGGGGTGTCACTTGAAAACCGCCAGGATTTGCTTGGACATCATGCCGGCAGAATTACGACCCGTTACAGCAAGGTTGAAATCTCAAATCTTATTAAGTGCGTCGAGCTGTTATGTGAGACAAGGAAACCGGAAGTGCAAAACGACAGGCATAAAAAAAGAGGCTTCCCGTCAAAGATAACCTCTTAATTTAATTGTATTTTTGATGGTGGGTCGTGCGCGATTCGAACGCGCGACCATCGCATTAAAAGTGCATCCCCAACGAATTGAAGCAACCTGAAACTGCACTTTACTCCTTATATACACATCGTTTCAAGTTGTTTCGATATTGCTTGATTTTGACTCAGGTAGTTTGACTATTGCGCCTGAATTTACGCCTTGTTTTTATTGATCCAGACACAAAAGTTGATGTTACTCACACTCCTGAAATCATGTTGATATTTGAGAAGTGAGGATGTGGACTTTCGATTTCAACCTTTTGCTGCCGGTCACCATATCTGATCGAAGGGCGGAAATTTGATTTTAACCAGTCATAGCTAGCTGACGCAGTAACGTTATTGTGGTAAAACAGCTTTCATGGTAGATTTACAGAACTATTTAATTCTTTGTTAGTCTCAACACGGACATTGTTCCGTGGTACTTACGAACGGCGGAGTTTGTTGCTAGACAAATAACACCCTTTGCAAGATAATTAGCAAATACGGCAGCCATTGCTGCAAGAGGCGAATGTATGACAACTTTACTGAGGCTCTTCGGTCTTGTGCCAACAGAGGAAGAGCGCGAACTTCTAAAACATCTTCGTAAGAAAGAGACCTCTTCTATGCGTGTCTTAGGTAGAGGTACGCTCACTATGAGTGCTAAAGAAGCTCGATCAACTAAAAAGTCCAAAGAATTTATTGCAAAAATGGATAAGCTTATTGGCTGACATGAACATAGATGTTTCTTTTACTTATCCTCCCTATTTTAGTTTCTGGTTATAGCACTTTTACACAAAACCCATACCACTACTACAGACTCCACAGGTACGAAGGGCAACTTCTTTATTTAGAAAGTGTTAGACTTGGTTTAAATTGTACTTTAGTGAGTGCAGTAGTTACTGTCTTATTAAACTCGCTCGCACCGCCTTCAATCAAGTTACTCACTTTCGAAATACCGCTTGATATATACAGCTTTATAAATTCCTTATTAAAAAAAACTTATAATGACTCTGATTCTTTGGCATGGGTATTCATTATTACAGTTGGTTCTCTAGCAGTTAGCTATCTATACGTTTGTATTGCAAAAATTGGATTGTTGATCAGGGCATTTGATGTAATTGATGCCTTATCTTGGAGGCGTATTAAAGCCTCCTTTAAGCGCCGTAAATGGCTGTCAAGACAGGACGAGTCACACCTAACCTATAAGGAAAGGACTAGAATAATACTAATGGCATCGGTATTGAAAGACAGCCCCATAGATGCCTTGTTTTTAAGGTCTTATGTGGAAGACGGTTTCTTTGTCATGCTCACAATGGAAGATCGTAAAGTATATATCGGGCGTGTTATCAGCTTAGGTGAGCCAAACGAAACAGAAGGGATGGATCAAGAAATAGCAATAACGCCATATGCAAGTGGCTACAGAGACAAAGACTCTTTGAATTTAGTGCTTACAACAAAATACAAAGACATATCAGAAGATGTGTCTCTTATCTTAAAACAAGAAAAGATAATTAGCGCAACTCATTTTTCTGAATCTGTCCACGAAGAATTTCAACATAATCAAATACATAATCAAAGACCGATCTTGCCCAACTCTCACAGACACATAGTTAAGTGAATTACAGGCAAGATCAGACAAAAGCTTACAAAAGACTATCGATCTAAAGTAGTTGCTACTCTTGTAGCAAGTCACGGCCTAAAGAATGGATCATTAACTGAGCGCAGTAAGTTTTCTGCGTGGCATGGTACTGGCTGGCTTGCAGGCATGAGGTAAGCGCTAATAAATTATTATTAAATACATGCTTTCAGCTTATCGGCAATAGTCTTTATTGCCTCATAAGCGTTTGTTGGACGACATCCAGACAACGTACAAATAGTTTCAAATCCATCATTTTTTACAAAACCAGTATCTTGTTGGGCTCGAGTAATATTGTAGAATTTAAGCATTATATTATTGCCACTAACAGATGCTTTTAAATCATATTTAATGATGTCATTAACTAAACCCTCTTTAATCGCCGATCCTTTTGCAATTATTGTTGAAGTGGATTCTTCTGAGTATTTAAAGACATCGCCACCTTGAATGGTTTTATCTTGCGAATTCAAATATAAATTTCCTGTGTATGGACCTACAAATGAGCTAGAAGAATCTCTTAAATCTACCGAATTGTTGTCTATATTTTCAGCAATACAAAGCTTAATGTTCGAAAACTTTTTTGGGCTATCTGTTTGATACGAAAAATCAATCGTGTCTATAAAATTTTGCTTTAGTGTTACATTACTTGGCAAATTAACTCTAGCGCAACCAGCCACAAAGAAAGCCAGTCCCAGCCCCCCCATAATCATTATTTTATTTTTCACGTTATACCCCATGCTTCGTTAATTGATGAGCCTAAAATACCGCATAAACAGCCTGATTAATAGCCAGCCAATGCTTACAAGATTCTATCGATTAAAGTATGTTGCCCTTGTAGCAGGGCATCGAGCCTAAAGTCTGTCTCTTAGCCAGCCAACAGTTGCAATATTGCTGCGTGGCATAGTTCGCTTGAGCAATGACATACTAAATTCTTGTCTTTAAGATTAAGCTTTATATCTTGGACAAGTTCGGGATTCGCAACCAAGTATTTAAGATAAAGAATAGCAACATCACCGGCAGTTCCATCAACACCCAAACGATACGGATTTCCGTATCGGCTGCTGCGCCCGACATAAACTGCGCCGTCCGGGATAATATCCGTATCGGCATTATAAATGCGTGGGCGTGGATTATTCATTATTAACAAAAGTCCTTATTAACCTAACTGGTCTGTTTTCTGCTTTGGCATCATTTACCCGACATTGTTGTTCATAGCTAAGGCCGTTTGTCGATTGATAAATAATAACAAGCGGCCTTATTGTTAATAGCCTTTTGGCTTGAATCTTAGCCAGACGATGTGCAAATGATTTACTCGTCATCGTCGTATTGCTCCGCAGGATGTATAACAATAGTCAATCCAACTCCAACTTGCTGATCGTAGTAACTTTGTACACGATCACAGAACGCTTGGCGCGACTCATCGGCCATTTTGTACATAACTATGTCGCAGACTTCAATCTCGTCTGATAGATAATCAAGCACCAGAACAGGCAGTCCTACAACCGGATTAAGTTTTGATTCCAAAGCTTTCAAGCGCGTTTGCAAATTATTAGCCATGCTGTTGATCCTTGTGGGTAATGGGTGCGTAAAAGTCGCTCAAAGTACCGACCGGCACTTGATCCGCTATAGCGGCTAATCCGTAGAAGTAGTCCAGTCCGTAGCACTTGGCATTAGCATTTTGTTGTGATTGTTCCAGCCTCATGACTCGGTTAAAGATACTATTCTTCACGCAGCTGCCTCACGAACATAATCATAAGAAGAATTGTCTTCTTCCCATGGTGGTGTTTTATCATCGCCAGACACCCACGCCCAGGCATAGCGTCCTCCGAACAATATTACTCTACGGCCTTGTTTTTCGGCTTCTGTTATCAACGCCATTTGCTGCTCGTCAGGGCGCTCCCAACAATGTAAAACAAGCATAGGCTGTTTGGGATGTGCTAACAGCTCTAATGATCGTATTCGTTTAGCAAGAGTAGAGCTAACCATTTGTACCTCCATTTTCCAGCTTTTCTATACGTGCCATTAATTCTGTTGTTTCCACAATGCGAGCCTGATTGCTCAATGCGCTGATTAGCATTGCGCCGCTATCGACAGGCAGTCCCCCGCGAGCAATATTGTCGATAATACTTTGACCAACAGTAGCCAACGTATCATTAGTTGCAATATCAAATACAACTGGTTCCGAAATTGGCTTTAATGAAGGCAAAACTTTGTCGAGCAATAGCTTGCTGGCGGTGGTATCGCCGTTGCGAGCCTGAGTAACCAGGGTTGAAATAATTTGCGGCACTTCTTCGAGAATAGCCTGCCGTATGGCTTGGGTTCGGGTATCGCGTGGCCGTCCGCCAGGGTTCGGGCTGGGTTGTCCGGCTATCCACTTTGTTGATTTTGTCATCTGTTCTCTCCGTGTTTTAACAGGAAAATATGCCGCCTAAGCATCACCTACAGATACTTAGACGGATAATTGCTTAATCCTTATTCGCCGTCAGAATCAAACGCAAAGCCTGAAATAACGCCATTTTCATCAGTAACAAGTGAGCCGGTTGGTAGGGGTTGTACTGGTTCGATTTTTGGAGTTGTGGCTTTGCCGGTGCGAGCCTGTGCTAACCGAAAGCTTGCAGGCATAGCGGCTAAAGCATCAGCTTTGGCGGCTGCACTGATAGGCTCATTCACAACTACTCGGCCAAGGAATTCTGCGGTTTCGCCGTTTGCCAGCTTTCTGGCCGCTGAAAGTCTTTCCGTGAGTGGCAAATCTTTTACATCAATGGTTTTATTTTTTTGATTAGTCATAATTTAATTTCCTGAATTTTTGTATAGTTTTGATAATTGGAAAAACGCCTGTGCTGATTGTTCAAGTGCTTTTATGGTCGGATCTGGCGCTATGGGCTTGGGTGTTTCTGGTTCCGGCGATGCAGCCTTTTGGCTGGCGCGATAATCTGTTAATCGTTGAATCTGTTTTAAATGTTCTTGCATTGAATTCATTGAATACACTTTTACCCTAAATTTTGTTCGAATTTTTCTACTTCAGTAAGCAAATATCGAATTGATGCCCCGACTTTAAAAAAACGAGGTGTACGCCCTGTTTTACGCAATTGGCGCAATGTTTCGGGGGTCTTAGCCCATCGTGATGACAGTTCTTTTTCAGATATAGAAGTGCTATTAGTGGTCATTATTTAAATATTCCTATGATAAAGATTGTAAAAATATTGTTTCGCCAAAACCTAAGACGTTAACGAGTATTTTACAGTAATATCAACGATTTATACGTTATCCGCACGAAATCACTTATATATAAGTGAAAAGGCGGGGTTTTGACGTATATATGTGTTAAATCGGTTTTGGAAAATAATGTACGGGCTAATACGATTAGCCCAAACAATAAATAAATTCTAATTTTGCCAATGCTTCGTACATTTGAATTTTGTCTTTCGTTATCGTGAATTCGATAATGTCATTTCCTTCGGTTTTACACACAACGCATTTAAAAGCGCCTGTCTTTGCATCAATACGCAAGCCGGATTTATCTTCACAAAAGCAACAGGCTTGCCCATACCGGTTTAATTCCACTTCGGGCAATTCTTGATGATAAAAATAACTCGGATCAATTTCACGCTTTAGAAAATCTGACATTTCCTTTTGTTCGTGGTTGTATAAAAAACTCATCGTTTATCCCTCTTTGTGCGGGTTTTATCCAATATTTAATGTTATGCGAGCTTCAAACTAAGCCGCTTTTTATGGCGGCCTAAATCCCGGCCTTGTCTCTTTCAGCGGCGGCGGAGGTGGCGCATTTTTACCGATTTGATAGTCACGGGAGCCACGCTTTGACAACTCCATACTGCACCACTCGGCCAGCGCTTGATATGCCATTACGGCCTCGCGGTGTTTTGGGTGTAGTGGATCATTGCAGGAATGGCGATAATCATTATCGATGTCAGCGATTAGTTGCAAGGCTTCGGTAACTGCATCAACCATTGACATGATCCACCAAGACGCTAAAGGCGTTGTATTCCTTGCCTTGGGCTGTGCGCTGCTTCCCGTGGCTGGTAATGGCGACTAAATCACCGTAATTCGCGCCCTGCGCCCGCATTTGCTGTTCAATAAATTTACTCAACCAATAACAGATTAAATTGCCGGATTCATCTTTAAGTATGAACTGCGTTTGCTGGCCGTATTGCGTTGCAACTTCACGCTTGCTGAACAGTACACCGGCAATGGTGGTTCCGTCTGCTGCATCCCATAATTGAACTGATTGTTCGGCCTTGCTTCTCAACGCAAGTATGCGGTCGCTGATCGTGGCTAATTGGGTGTTGGTGGTTTCGGGTGTTACGTTTGATAAATCTGCATTATTAAAACTATTCATGGTTATATCTCGTTGCCCGGTTTTTGGGGCGGTATTAATATTTATTTAATAAAGAAATTGGTCTTAGTGCCAATTGGTGCCTACCTAAAGGTATAGGCACCAATCCGCACTAAATGTGACTTGGTGCTGATTAGTGCTACGCACTATTCGGCACTATCGGCACTAAACTTATAGCCCCTTCATTATCAATAGCCTGTTTACTATCTATAAGCTTTCTTAACTCACGATAAACGGCACTCGATGTATGCTTTCCATCAAGGTGATTAACAACATCTGTTTTTTTAGTTCCGACAGGTGCATCTCTTAAAAATGAAACTATAGATTTCACGATTTCACTGTTTTTAGTGCTGACTTTCTTTATTGGCGCGTCCGCATCTAAAACGATACAGCTTGTTGCTGGAGCGCCCCATTTAGTAACACCGAGCTGGATAGACTCAAGCCTAAAGCCAACACGTTCGCCTTTTGTTCCTAAGTCACGCTGCTTAGTAATTTCACAACACCGGCCATCGGCTGTATCAGTCACTTCGATTTCAGTATCAACGGCAGCACGAACACCACTCCATCCCCGAGCACCGGCGGCGGCGTTTTTTCCGCAATGATGTATCAGGCAAAAATGGGCTTTCGTTTCTTCGCGTATTCTGTCGAATCGTTTAACAACTAATCCCATATCCTGACCGGCGTTCTCGTTAGCCCCAGCACTCAGTCTGGCTAATGTATCGCCTATGATTAAACGCGCCGTTTGGCCTGTTTCTTCTTCAACCTGCTTGATAACTTTAATTAGCAGATTGGTATCAGAATCATGAGAAAATAAATCGATAGGATTTTGAACAATGGCAAAATTAGGAATTGTTACACCGTGATAATTCTGATAAGCCTGTATTCTTGAAATAATCGAAGACGGCGATTCGGTTGCCAGATAAATAATAAGTCCTGGTTCCGTATTCCTGCCCATCCATTTGATACCACGTGCTATAGAACACGCCATATCGATGAGAAGAAAGGTTTTGCCGCTATTGCTGTCGCCGTAAACAATTGAACCGGCACCGGCAGTAAAAACACCTTCAAGGATTTCATCGGGAGCCTGAAATACAGCCGGCAACTCAGATGCCAAAACTGTGTTGTGTATGCGTTTACTGCCCAATGTCTGGCTAACATCGTCGTCATTTGCCGCATACCTGATAATTCCATCTTCATTAAGACTGAACTCAACAACGGCGCTCATATTCCATGCTCCAGCGCATTCCAGTTAATTGATGATTTCAGGTTTGTTTTGCCGTTATGTACATCACGGTTATGTTGTTCTAGCGTCTTACCATTAATCATGAAAGAACGTGCAACATCGAGTAATGCCGCCTGAAACGCCTGATCTCCAGTGCCATAATTGATTAAAACATGGCAATCGAACGAATCATGCGGAAATCCATCTGATATTGGATCATTTCCGTGATGGCTGTAAATGCGCTCGACACCATCGCGACATTCTTGGCAAATCTGGACACCTGGAACGGAATTATCACTACAATGCGGCGGTAATAGACGCGCACCTCGGCATCTATAGCCCTGAGATTGCAAATAGAATACTGGTGACCTCCAGTGCTGATTAAATAGATCAATCGGGCTAATTTTTCCGCCTGTATAGTCGTCTTTTACATAGTTCGGATTCTGTACTGGCTTCGGTTTTTCTACCGGATGTGCAGCTTCATAGGCGGCACAAATGGCATTTGCATCAAGCATATCGCCGTCTAAAAATTCGTAGAATTTAAACAGGTGCTTGCGTTCCGCTGAACATCTCGGAAAAAACCAAGGCTGTGACCAAGTACGATTTTCTTTTACATTGAAAAGCAGGCAGTCATTACCATGTAGAAGTTCGTGAAAGTGGTCGAGCAGTACCGGCAATTGCTGGCGGTTGTATTTTATGAATATTAAAACCCGATATTTATAGTAGTCTGGGCCTTGTTCCCCGTTTGAAAAGCTCGAATAGATGACATGACTCACTCGATGATTGACTAATATTTCAGATACTAATGCCGGATCAGGAGCGGGCGCTACGATCTCGCCATCTGAATTAATGCGCAAGTCGCCATCCAAAACCAAAACATCGGCTTCATCTGGTGCGGCTTTATCACTTCTGATTGTGCCGTTGCCGTACCGGACAAAATAAGCACCGTCTTTCTTACCGACTTTGAATTGTTTTAGTCGATTAGCCAGACAATGGGTATCAGTATTCCATGTCTTTAATTTTGTATCTGTTACGCCACTTTCACAGATTGAAAGTGCAACCTTCACACGTTCGAGCGTTTTATCGACTTCTTCTACCGTCACCGCATCTTCAACGGTTTCTGGTGCGAACAACTCGACAACATTATTCGCTGTGGTATCGTCATCGACATCCAGCATCATCTGATTGATGATTGCTTGCCGCCAATCTTCTAAAGGGTGTTTACCTTTATAATTTGAAAAGTTAGGCAACTTAACGGCGTTGGCATAATCTTTCATCGGGATGCTGGAAGCCTTCGCCTCCGCAAGTAAAGCATCGGATTCGGCCAGTGCTGCTTGATCGACGGGTTTAGGTTTAGGCCCACGTTTTTTGGCTACGGCATTAGATGACATAGTTCACCGCCCACAATAAAAGACCAGTTGCAATTGCGGCTATGTACATCAGTTCGGTGTGGTACTGATAGATAATAGGCAACATTAAGCGCCTGCCTTGGCAGTACGACCTTTGCTTGCCAGCCAGATTTCAAAATCTGAGTGCCAAATGTGATATTTATTTTCGATTAATGCGGCAGGCAACTTGCCTGTTTTAATTGCAGTGCGGATTGTTAGCGGGGTGTAATTACTTAGAATTGCAGCTTGATAAATGCTATAAAATAATTCTTGTGACACGATGATAGCCCTCATAAAACATTGTTAAATGTCTCAAGACTTCATGTATGCGGAGTGCAGGTGTTTGAAAATTTAATAGCGCATATTTTATTTTTGCGCTTAATGGTGTATAATTCAAATTGTACAGGTGTCTAATCAGTACATTCTACAATCAGCAAACAAAGCTTTCGACGGAGTTGTTTGTTGTTTAACGAAAAAATGAAACACGAATAAAGCAGGCTGCTTTTGATCTCGACAATCAGGCAGCCTTTTTTTTGCCTTATCACTTAAGAATAATAATACTAAATATCGCTGCTGTCAATACACACAAAACACCTCCTGTCAACAACTATTTTGTAAAGATTTTTTAATTAGCCTTGTAAAAATCAAGGGAAAATCAATTTGTTCTATATTGTCAACTATTTATTGATAGTGCATCTACAAAATAGCAACAATCAAACTTTAGGTCGGTGGCGTTTGTACAATGCCGATACGATGTAGCTACGGTAAATAACAGCCTCACATCAAACCACCTGCGTTATTTTATTCAGCACCCTTTCCCGTCCGATTTTGCCCGTCGAATTGAAGTCTTTTGTTAAAAAACCGGGAAAATTACGCCTATATTTACGCCTAATTAATTACAAGCCTTATTACATAAGGCTTTGCACCGCATTTATTATGCGGTTCAATCAGAAAGCTGTGCGTCGATGCACTCAGCCAGGGCTAGGGTATTTACAAATAGATTCTTGCCGACCTTACGAAAGGCTTTAGCAAGCCCATTGTGTTGACGCTGCTTGACCGCCCATTCCCAGCTTTTGGGGCTGTATAGGTGCGGAAAGCGTTCAGGAATGGCTTGGTAAGGAACCAAGTCAATGAGTGTTACGGCGGGTTGGGTTTGCATGATATAGCCTCATGTTGTTAAAAGATTATGAGGCTATACTTTAAACGGTCAGATTTTCGGTTTTTTCAGAAAACAATTGGAACTTCATAGTCATTAAAGTTTGCATATTCGCTTTGAACCGGGTGCCCAGTTCGGCGATGCAAGTATCGATGCTATTTCTA
>Ga0208789_1001746_pt1 | contig 11247 bp, 10 predicted proteins | sample Methanotroph_Enr_FD_187368 | JGI IMG/M metagenome (GOLD analysis project Ga0208789, IMG submission 187368) | Enriched soil microbial communities from Old Woman Creek wetland in Ohio, USA - Methanotroph_Enrichment_5 (SPAdes) (version 2) | ecosystem: Environmental > Terrestrial > Soil > Wetlands...
AAGGAATCGTAAAAGGGGTTTTCGGCTGGCCGGCCATTCACACAAGAAACCGGAGTAAAGACAAGGAAGAAGGTCCGAAAATTGACAATTTATTCATTGACATAGGCTGTTCCAAAAAAGAAGAAGTAGATGCATTAGGCGTTCATGTGGGATGCGTGATCACATATCCGGATGAATTCATGATTTTGAACGAAAACAAATTCGTTTGCCGTGCCATCGATAACCGAATGGGTGGATTCATGATTGCCGAAGTGGCTCGCTTGCTGCACGAAAACAAAATAAAACTTCCTTTTGGCTTGTATATTACAAACTCCGTTCAGGAAGAAGTGGGACTTCGTGGTGCCGAAATGATTACCAAAACCATCAAACCGAATGTGGCCATTGTAACCGATGTATGCCATGATTCTACTACTCCAATGATTGAAAAGAAAATCGAGGGAGAAATAAAAATTGGAAGAGGTCCGGTAATTACTTATGCGCCGGCGGTTCAGAACAATTTGAGAGAACTCATCATTTCAACTGCCGAAGATAAAAAAATTCCTTTTCAGCGACTCGCCTCTTCAAGAGTTACCGGAACCGATACCGATGCTTTTGCTTACAGTAACGGCGGCGTGGCATCGGCTTTGATTTCACTTCCGTTGCGTTACATGCACACCACGGTCGAAATGGTGCATCGTGACGATGTCGAAAACGTGATAAAATTGATCTATGAAACTCTATTGAAGATGGAAAACAATGAAACGTTTTCTTATTTCAAATAATTTTCAGGAGCTAATCCCGCTATACGTTACAATCCACGCTAAAAAGCGTGGGATTTTCACTGCTATCGGGGCTAAAAAAAACCGCAATTCTAATTCAGGATTACGGTTTTTCATTTAATATATTTTAGTCTATTATCTTTTCTCTAAATAAGCCAAAACGTTTTTCTCAATCCGTTCCTGAATATTGGAGATGTCTGCTTTTACAAATTTTTCCCCCAGAATATTTTCATACAATTCAATATAACGTTCGGAAATCGTTTCAATATATTCATCTGTCATCTCAGGGATTTGTTGTCCTTCCTGTCCTTGAAAACCTTTTTCGATTAACCAACGACGCACAAACTCTTTCGATAATTGTTTTTGTTCTTCGCCTTTATCTTGTCTTTCCTGATAGCCTTCGGAATAAAAATAACGGGAAGAATCCGGTGTGTGAATTTCGTCTATCAAAACAATTTTTCCTTCTTTGGTTTTACCGAATTCATATTTGGTGTCTACCAATATCAATCCGCGACTGGCCGCAATTTCAGTTCCTCTTTGAAACAAAGCCCGTGTATATTTTTCTAAAACCAGATAATCTTCTTCGGAAACTATTCCTTTCGACAATATATCCTCCTTAGAAATATCGGCATCGTGTTCTCCACTATCTGCTTTTGTTGTTGGAGTAATTATAGGTGTTGGGAATTTATCGTTTTCTTTCAAGCCTTCCGGCATGGTTACTCCGCAAATTGTTCTTTTTCCCAAAGCATATTCTCGTGCGGCATGACCAGAAACATAACCACGGATCACCATTTCTACTTTGAAAGGTTCGCACAAATGACCAACGGCAACATTGGGGTCTGGAGTTGCGATCAACCAATTGGGAACAATATCCTTGGTGAGTTCCATGAATTTGGTGGCAATTTGGTTCAGGATTTGACCTTTATACGGAATTCCCTTTGGCAAAACCACATCAAATGCCGAAAGTCTATCGGTGGCGACCATTACCAAAAGTTCATCGTTGATGTTGTAAACTTCTCTTACTTTGCCTCTGTAAACTGATTTCTGATTGGGGAAATTAAAGTTGGTTGCTGTGATTGTATTGCTCATTATTAGTAGTGTTGTGTTGTTAGTTATAAATGCAAATTTAGGATTATTTTTTAGGTAAAAAACAAGAACTGTGTTTTGATTTTATTTTTAAAAAATTAATTAGCATAAAAGCATTTTCGATAAATATTTTGCCACTCCATCCTCATCATTTGATGAGATTACTTCCAAATGGGAAAGTTTATTTTTCAAACCCTCTGCTGCATTGGCCATAATCAATGCTTTTCCAGTGGCATTAAGCATTTTTTCATCATTGAAACCGTCTCCGAAAGATATGGATTCCTCGAAAGTAAAATTCTCTTTTTCTAAAATTTTTAAAATCGCGATACTTTTATCTACAGATTTGTCCATAAATTCCAAACAAATCGGAAGACTGAAAGCGTGACTAAAATCATCGGAATGATTTTCTAAAATTTTATCTTTTAATTCAACCAACTTTTGATGGTTTTCATGAGTAAAAAATAATTTTATGGCACTCAAATCTTCAATAGTTTTAAAATCAACTATTTCAGGCGGATAGTTCATTACGGTTTGAAAACTGTTTAGTTTTTTATTTTCTTTATTGGTTTGCCAAACCTTTTCTTTAAACAATACAGTTGTAATTTCCGAATCGATCTCTAAAGCCAAAACCGATTTTATGTCATCACTTTTGATATCAAAAGAAAAAAGAAGTTCTTTTTTGGGTGAATGAATTCGAGCTCCGTTTGATGTCACCAGATAAACCGGGCAGCCCAAGCCTTCCACAAGAGGCAATGCATCCAAATGATGGCGGCCTGTGGCCACAATAATCAAATAATTTTCGTTATGGAGATCTTGGAAAACAGTTTTAGTATATTGGGATATTTTATGTTCTGTATTGAGTAAAGTTCCGTCTAAATCGCTTATTACTACTTTAATTCTTTTTTTTATGCTCATTTTTTGTTGTCCTATTTTAACAACTGCAAATTTATTCTATTTTGAAGAGATACACAAAGAAAAATACCAATCCATTAGTCCGAAAAATCAATCCAACCATTCAAATAAATAGTCGTCCTTATATTCTACTTTAAATTTTTTGAGAAATTCAAGATATTCTTCTTTGAAGGATTTCTTCTGATGATGTCTTTTTTGATTCTTGATGTAATTTACCACATTGTCAATTTGGCTATCACTATATGAAAAAGCACCAAATCCTTCTTGCCAATTAAACGGAATCTTTGTGAATTGCCTTTCATTTATGAAAGAATTACTGGATTTCTTAATTTCCCTGACTAAATCCGAAAGGCAACAATTTGGCTTCATTCCAATAAAAATATGAATGTGATCAGGCATTCCGTTTATGACAATCAATTTCTGACCCTTATTTTGAATAATTCCTGTAATGTATTTATACAATTCTTCTTCCCAAGATGCCCGAATCAATGCTTTTCTATTTTGAACCGAAAAAACAATTTGAATATATATTTGGGAATAAGTATCTGCCATTATAATTTGATTTTATAAATTCCAGAGGAATTGCATGTTTATAGAGATTTCATATTTATAGAAAAACAATTATCGGTTTTAAAAATTCCAGAGGAATTTCATGTTTATAGGGTTTCATATTTATAAAAAACAATTGTGAATTTTAGGATACGACCCCAGCCGCGGTCGAACCTTACATTGAATAAATTACAATTAAAAATTAAACGTTCTATAAACATTTAACGGCTCTGCCGTTTTCTATATGACGACAAATTTTAATCATTATTCTCAATCATCTTATAGGCATCAATCACTTTTTTAACCAAACGGTGACGCACAATATCCTTGTCATCGAGATAAACAATCCCAATTCCTTCCAGATCTTTCAAAACCAAAATTGCTTCTTTTAATCCGGAAATCGTTCTTCGCGGCAAATCGACTTGTCCAGGATCACCGGTAATCATAAATTTGGCGCTTTTTCCCATACGGGTCAGGAACATTTTCATTTGGGAATGTGTGGTGTTTTGGGCTTCATCAAGAATCACGAAAGCATTATCCAGGGTTCGTCCGCGCATGAATGCCAAAGGCGCAATCTGAATAATTCCTTTCAGGATATAATCTTCCAACTTTTCGTTGGGTAACATATCGCGCAAGGCATCATATAAAGGTTGCATATATGGATCGAGTTTTTCCTTCATATCGCCAGGAAGAAAACCCAGATTTTCACCTGCTTCAACAGCCGGTCGCGTAAGAATAATACGTTTGACTTGTTTTTCCTTCAATGCTTTTACCGCCATCGCAACACCCGTATAGGTTTTTCCAGTCCCGGCTGGTCCAACGGCAAAAACCATATCGTTTTTGTTCATCGTATCGACCAACAATTGCTGATTGGGCGTCATGGCTTTGATAATTCTTCCGCCAACGCCGTGAACTAATATTTTGTCGTGATCAAAGGCTTTTTTGTCGTCCTGACTGTTACTTTGAATAACGCGTTCAATCACATTGTTATCAATATTATTGTAACGCGTAAAATGAAGCATCAATCGGTTGAAGCGGTTTTCAAATTCATCCAGCTCTTCTTTTTCTCCGAAGACTTTAATGGTTGTGCCTCTGGCTACAATCTTCAATTTGGGATAATACTTTTTAATTGTTTCAAGATGAGTGTCTTGAGCGCCCCAAAAATCTTTTGGAGCGATGTCTATGAGCTCGATGATTCTTTCGTTCAAAAGCGTTTTTTTAAGGTTAATTAATTTAATGTCAATCGCAATCCAATTCCGTTTGAATTGGTGATTAAATCCAGTTTTTGTTTATTGAATTGTTTGTATCCGGTAACCATTTGATTGTTATATTGAGTAACAACATTTTTAATCTTTTTCGAAAAGCCTATTTTGACTGGCAATGCAACTATAACTGAAGCCAATCCAACAATATATAGGGCTTGTACATAATTTTTGGTGCTGTTTTTTAATTGAATTTCCTCACTTTCTATTAATGCAACGGTTAAAGTTGTTCCTATTAGTGCAGACCCCCCAATAAGCAAAACATTACCAACGGTTTTCTTTTTTCTTCCAACGTTGTAATCAGCTAATAATTTTTCATTGTCTTTTAATAATTCCCTGACTTGGTCTGGTGAAATTTTATTGTTTTCAACATCTGTAATGTTACCGTTGGACTTGTAAATTAGTTTTTGAGAATGAGATTGTAAACTGCAAAAGAATAGGAAAAGAAAAAAAAGGGGTTTGATCATAATTTTGTTTTAAATTCAAATTGAAAATTCTATTTAATTAAAGCTTAAAATACTTTAGCTTTGCATCACTCAAATTTAATGAAATTTAGTTTTAGATTACACCAATAGTTATAAACAAATTTATGTCAATAATTACCCTTACTACCGATTACGGCTTGAAAGACCACTTTGTTGGCGCATTGAAAGGGAAAATTTTATCAGAATATCCAGAAGCTACGATTATCGATATTTCGCATGACATAGACCCATTCAACACTGTTGAAGCCAGTTACATCATTAGCGCATCCTATTCCAGTTTTCCAAAAGGGACCGTTCACCTCATTGGCGTAGATATCGAAGGAAATAAAGAAAACCAACATATAGTCATGCAATGGAATGATCATTATTTCATAAGTGCCGATAATGGTATTTTGAGCATGCTTTCGCAAAAAATTGTTCCCCAAAAAATAGTAGCCATCAATATTCACGACCGTTTGCCCAACGAAGCCACCGACTTGGATGTTTTTGTAAAAGTGGCCTGTCACATAGCCAAAGGCGGTTTGCTGAACGTTATTGGCAAGGAAATAAAATCAATCAAACAAGTCACCGAAATGAAGGCAGTCCTTGCCGATGACGGCAATTCATTGAAAGGACATGTCATATACATTGACCATTTTGGCAACGTGGTTACTAACATTTCCAAGAAACTGTTCATAGAAGTTGCCAAAGGAAGACCTTATGAGATTGTGTTGAGAACTAAAAACATCAAAACCATTCTGCCTAATTATTCCGCGATTGCCAGTTCTGACAAATATCCAATCAAATATTATGAAGGCGAAAAACTGGCGATTTTCAATGAAGCGGGTTTTCTTGAAATTGCCATTTTCAGAAGCAATCCATCCAAAGTAGGTTCAGCCAATAGCTTGCTGGGATTGAATTACAGGGACGTTGTAAATATAGTATTCAGTTAGCAGTGGTTTGTAATCCGTTTAAAAAATCTAAAATCGTTAATCCGCAATCTTAAATCATAAATCCCAATGTTCATACGAATAGTAAAAATGTCCTTTCACGAAGAAAATATTCCTGCCTTTTTAGAAAACTTCAAATTAATGAAAGACCAAATACGAAACGCCGCAGGAAACCGTTTCCTGGAACTGTACCAAGACAAAAACAACAAAAGTATTTTCTTTACCTATAGTTATTGGGAAACCGAAGACGATTTGGAAAATTACAGGAAATCTGAACTTTTTAATGAGGTTTGGGCATTCACCAAGAAATTATTCAATGACAAACCGGAAGCCTGGAGCGTCGATAAATTAGTGAGTTTGGAATAGAACAAATTATAGTTTAAAAAGCATCTCGTCTCTCGACTGCGCTCGGGATGACACGCTCGATGTGACAAAATAAAAAAACTTTGCGCCTTAGCGTCTTAGTGGCAAAAAAATAAAACAATTATAAATGAGGATGAGATTGCTTCGTTCCTCGCAATGACAGTATGAAATCAATAGTATTAAGAGAAATAAAATCCTTTTTTGGTTCACCCATCGGTTATTTGGTGATCGCTGTTTTTCTGATTGGAAACGGATTATTCCTTTGGGTTTTCGAAGGAGAATACAATATTTTGAACAGCGGTTTTGCTGATTTGAGTCCGTTTTTTACTTTGGCTCCCTGGATTTTAATCTTCCTGATTCCTGCAGTAACCATGCGCAGTTTTTCGGATGAAAAGAAACAAGGAACCATTGAATTATTACTGACAAAACCTTTGAGTATTTGGCAAATCGTAAACGGAAAATTTCTGGGTGCGATGCTCTTGATTGTCATGGCAATTATACCAACATTTATTTATATCAACGTAATTTCCGGTTTGGGAATGCCCGAAGGCAATATCGACATGGGCAGCACAATGGGTTCCTATTTTGGATTATTGTTCCTGATTGCGGCTTATTCCGCCATTGGAATATTCACCTCCACACTTTCCGAAAATCAAATTGTCGCATTTATTGTGGCCGTTTTTCTGTGTTTCTTTTTTTACTTTGGCTTCGAAGGCGTTGGTACGATTGTTCCAAGTTCAGTAACTTTCATTTCCTCATTGGGAATGCAAAATCATTTCAAAAGTATGGGTCGTGGCGTGATTGACACTCGGGATATAATCTATTTTTTAAGTATTACAGCGTTGTTTCTTTCGTTTACAGTTTATAATCTAAAATCCATTAAATCGTAATGACTGCTACAAATAAAAATAATATAAAATCGGTACTAATTACTATTGCCTTCCTATTGTTTCTGAATATAATAGGCAGTTCATTTTTTCATCGTTTTGATTTAACCAAAGACAAAAGATATACGCTTTCGCCAACTTCTTTGAATATCATCAAACAAGTGCAAAATCCTTTGTACATTAAAATATACATGCAAGGTGATTTACCGGCTGAATTCAAACGATTACAGCAAGAAACCCAACAATTACTGGAAGAATTTCAGGCACGTAACAAGAATATTGTTTTCGAATTCGTAAATCCTTTGGAAAACGAGGATGAAAGCATGGACAATATTAAAGAGTTGTATCGAAAAGGTTTAACACCCATAAACATAACTGTTGATGACAAAGGAAAACAATCCCAAGCCATGTTTTTCCCCTGGGCGATTGCCGTTTACAATAACAAAGAAGTCAATATTCCTTTGTTGAAAAACAGAATGGGCGCTTCGACTACCCAAAAAGTGATTGGTTCGGTTCAACATCTGGAATATTCGATTGCCGATGCGTTAAACAAAATCACAAAAGACAAACAGAAAAAGATTGCCGTAATCAAAGGTAATGGCGAACTTCAGGATATTTTGATGGCAAAATTTCTTTTGCAAGTAAGAGAGAGTTATCATATTGGGCCATTTACATTAGACTCGGTTGCAAAAAATCCCATTGGAAGCTTAGAAGCCTTGGAAAAATACGATTTGGCCATTATTGCCAAACCAACTGAGAAATTCTCTGATGCAGAAAAACAGGTTTTAGACCAATACATCATCAACGGTGGAAAAACCTTGTGGCTTGTAGACCAAGTAGCCATAGAAATGGATAGTTTGTATAACTCTGCCGGCGCAACTTTGGCTTATCCAAGAGATTTGAATTTGAATGAAATGTTCTTTAAATACGGGTTTAGAATTAATCCGGATTTAGTGAAAGACGAACAGGGAAGCCCCATCAAATTAGCTTCCGGCGAACAGGGAAGCGCTGCCCAATATCAAGAATTCAATTGGAAATTTGCGCCTCAAGTTTATCCAAATAGCCAACATCCTATTGTGAAAAACTTGGGCGGAATCAAATTCGACTTTGCCAATCCTATTGACACTTTAAAAAACGGGATCAAAAAAACCATTCTTTTAAAATCCTCCCAATATTCCAAAAAAATAGGTTCACCGGCTGAAATCAATTTGAATATGGTTGCCGAGGAAACTTCGCCAAATGACTACCTAAACAAAGGCAATATTCCGCTTTCGGTTTTATTGGAAGGTTCGTTTCATTCGATGTTTGAAAATCGGGTATTGCCCTTCGATCAAAAAACATTTGAAGCTAAAGGAAAAGACAGCAAAATGATTGTCATTTCTGATGGTGATTTGATACGAAACCAATTGGATAAAAACTCCCAACCGGTAGAATTGGGCTATGATCAACGGTCCGGAAATTTGTATGACAACAAAGATTTCCTGATGAATTGTGTCAATTATCTGCTGGATGATAACGGACTTATTAACATTCGAAGCAAAGATCTTGATTTGCCTTTACTGGATAAAGAAAAGGTTTATGAAAACTATACCTATACACAATTCATAACTATCGGGCTTCCGCTCTTGATTTTGTTGGCTTTTGGTGTTCTATTTACCTTTTTTAGAAAAAGAAAATACAGCAAGTAGATGTTAATAAAAAAAGTTTTATACTAGAATAGTTTACGATATATTTGTAGCAAGTATAGTATTTTGAAAACAGGACAAAAATATATACCACAAAAAATAAAACAAAACAGATGAAATTTATAGTATCGAGTTCGTACTTATTAAAACAATTGCAAGTATTAGGCAGCGTTATCAACAGCAGCAATACTTTACCTATTTTAGATAACTTCTTATTTGATTTAGATCACAAAGCCTTAACCGTTTCAGCCTCCGATTTAGAAACTACAATGTCTGCCACTTTAGATATTGATTCTACCAGTAAAGGAAGCGTTGCTGTTCCTGCAAAATTGCTTTTGGAGATCTTGAAAACCTTTCCGGAACAACCTTTAACTTTCACTGTTGAAGAAAACAGCACTATCGAAATCAGTTCCAATTCAGGAAAATATGCTTTGGCGTATGCTCCGGGAGAGGAATTTCCAAAATCGGTAAACCTGGACGAACCTTCTGTAACACTTGTTCCTGCCGATGTTTTGGCAACAGCCATAAGCAAAACTATTTTTGCCGCTGGGAACGATGATTTGCGTCCGGTAATGTCAGGTGTTTTCTTCCAATTCTCTCCTCAAGGATTGACTTTTGTGGCCACCGATGCTCACAAATTAGTAAAATATGCGCGTACCGATGTAACTGCATCACAAGTGGCCGATTTTATCATGCCAAAGAAACCTTTGACCATATTAAAAAATATTCTTGGTGCTTCAGATGCCGAAGTAAAAATCGAATACAATGATTCGAATGCTACTTTTTCTTTCGACAATTACATCTTGATGTGTCGTTTGATTGACGGAAAATATCCAAACTATGAAGCGGTAATCCCAAAAGAAAATCCAAATAAGTTGATGATTGACCGTTCTCTTTTCCTGAGTTCCGTTCGTCGTGTTGCGATTTTCTCCAATAAAACTACGCACCAAATTCGTTTGAAAATTGCGGGTGCCGAATTGAATATTTCAGCCGAAGATATTGATTACTCTAATAAAGCTGAAGAAAGACTGACTTGTGATTATCAGGGGGATGACATGCAAATAGGATACAATTCCCGTTTCCTTACCGAAATGTTGACTAATCTACAATCGGATATGATTATGTTGGAGATGTCATTGCCTAACAGAGCCGGAATTTTAACTCCGGTAGACGGATTAGAAGAAGGTGAAACGGTAACGATGCTTGTTATGCCAGTAATGTTGAATAACTAATTTAAGACTTTAGATTTTAGAATCTGATACATAGAATACACTATTAACCAAACCATTTTTTTATTTAATTATCCGCAATTTCTAACCAGAATTGCGGATTTTTTTTCCTCACCCCAGCCCTCTCCAAAGGAGAGGGAGCCTTTGGATATTGACATTTCCCCCTAAATCACTCCCATTTTTTTCATTAGGAAAGTGGCGCTTTTGTTTTTACAAATACCATCGCGCAGTTTGTAATCAAAAAGCAAGTCGTTATTTTGAATTTCGACTTCAAAGCATTTGTTGGTAAGTATATTGGGATAGTCATTTGTCGTTAAACAAACCTCGATATCATGGGTTGCAATCGCTCCAATGGCATTTTTTGAAATCACTTTTTTAATCACTTCTATTGTGCCGCTTCGTTTATCCTCAGAATTGGTGCCTCGCAATATTTCGTCCAATAACACAAATGCAGGCTGAAACTGGAGCTCGTCCATAATTTGCTTCAAACGCTTAATCTCTGCAAAGAAATACGATTCGCTATCGGATAAGGAATCAGATAATCGCATGGAAACCAATACCGGCAATGGATGCACATTCGCCTTAGTGGCACAAACGGGCGATCCTATTCCGGACAATACCATATTGATGCCTAAACTTCGCAGAAAAGTACTTTTGCCCGACATGTTCGAACCCGTCAAAATCATGAAGGATTGCGGATGAAAACTAACCTCATTCCCCACTCTGGTTTTGGGATTCAATAACGGATGACTTAAATCGGAGAAGTCGATTTTGAAATCGGTGTTTAACGATGGATACACAAACTCCGGATTATTATAAGAGAAATTAGCCAAACTGTTCAACATTTCAAATTCACCAATTACGTCAAGCCAAAGTTCCAAAGCTTCTGCATTTTCCTTTTTCCATTGAATCAACGATTTTAAAACATGGAGATTAAAAAGAAAAGTTCCGTTGAATAACAGTGCGGTAACAAAATTACTGATGCTGTCCATTTTTGAAAACAAACCCGCTAATTGTTTTAAATGAACGCTCGCCTTCTCATTATCATGTTTCAGTTTTTGCTGTAAATCCAGCAGTTTTTTGGATTGAAAAGTTTCGTTTT
>Ga0208789_1001747_pt1 | contig 11242 bp, 8 predicted proteins | sample Methanotroph_Enr_FD_187368 | JGI IMG/M metagenome (GOLD analysis project Ga0208789, IMG submission 187368) | Enriched soil microbial communities from Old Woman Creek wetland in Ohio, USA - Methanotroph_Enrichment_5 (SPAdes) (version 2) | ecosystem: Environmental > Terrestrial > Soil > Wetlands...
CACAGGCAGAATGCGTCCCCTTAGGGTTATCTCACCCGACATAGCCAACTTTTCGTTGACAGGCTGTTTCGTGAACGCTGATGCCAATGCAGTAAACATAGTAATGCCTGCCGATGGTCCGTCTTTGGGCGTGGCTCCTTCGGGAACGTGGATATGAACATTCCATTTTTCAAAAACATCATTTTCCAGCTTCAACTGGCTGGCATGCGATTTCAAGTATTCATAGGCAAGGGATGCCGACTCTTTCATTACATCTCCCAGGTTTCCGGTTACGGTAAGATTGCCTTTCCCCTGGCTCAGGCTTACTTCAACGAACAATATTTCTCCTCCTACCGCAGTCCAGGCAAGACCAGTTGCTACTCCGGGAGTTTTTCCTGAATAGCTTTTCTCGCTGTTAAATGGTGCAGGTCCCAGGATTTTCTCTAAGTCAGCACTTGTAAGTATCGAAGGAATTTCTTCGTCCATCGCTATGTAACGGGCTCGGTTGCGGATTACTTTGGCGATGGTTTTTTCCAGTAAGCGAACACCGGATTCCCTCGTATAATTTTCAATAAGTGATTGAAGGACAGGTTTGCTAAAAGTAATTTTCTTTTTGTCAATACCATGTTCTTTCATCTGTTTTGGAACCAGATGCCTGCGGGCAATTTCAATTTTTTCTTCAATAAGGTATCCACTCAGATCAATAATTTCCATCCTGTCGCGTAAAGCAGGATGAACGGAATTAAGAGAGTTAGCGGTGGCTATAAACATCACTTTCGATAAATCGTATTCCACTTCAAGGAAATTATCATAAAACGAAATATTCTGTTCAGGATCAAGTACTTCGAGCAAAGCAGCAGAGGGATCACCATTAACTGTCATTCCCGAAACTTTATCAATCTCGTCAAGTACAAATACCGGATTTGATGATTTGGCTTTGCGTATGCTTTGAACTATACGACCAGGCATAGCACCAATGTAAGTACGGCGATGGCCCCTGATTTCAGCTTCATCATGCAATCCACCCAATGACATACGAATGTAATTACGCCCGATGGCTCTTGCAATTGATTTACCTAATGAGGTTTTGCCAACACCCGGAGGGCCAACAAGACATAAAATGGGTGATTTCATGTCATCTTTTAATTTCAGAACGGCCAGGTATTCGATTATGCGTTCCTTAATTTTTTCCATGCCATAATGGTCTTTGTCTAAAACCTTTTGTGCATGATGCAAGTCGAAATTATCCTCGGTAAAGGTGTCCCAGGGCAAATCAACCATAACTTCCAGGTAGTTGACCTGCATGCCGTACTCCATAGCCATAGGATTCATTCTTTGTAGCTTTGCAATTTCTTTTTCGAAAACTTTAAAAGCAATATCCGGCCATTTCCTGGAATAAGCTTTGGCTTTTATCTCGTTTATTTGCTGCTCATTCGGATTGTTTCCAAGCTCCTCCTGGATTTGTTTCAGCTGCTGATTTAATAAATAATCCCGCTGTTGTTTATCCATATCAACTTTTACTTTGCTTTGGATCTGGTTTTTCAGATCAAGCATCTGCAAATCTTTGGTAAGCAATCCTAAAACCCTGTTGGCACGTTCTTCCAGGTCAAGGATACCCAATAGATTTTGCTTTTCGCTGATTTCAACATTCAGATTAGATGCAACAAAATTGACCAGGAATACCGGGCTTTCAATGTTTTTTATAGCAAAAGCAGCCTCGCTGGGAAGACCTGGAGACTGGTTGATGATTTGTATGGACAAATCTTTAATAGATGCAATCAGGGCTTCGAAACGCTTATCTTTCTTTGAAACAAACACCTTTTGATCGATGCTGTGTACTTCGGCTTTAAAATAAGGCTCTGATTGGAGTATGCTGCCAAGTTCAAATCGTTTTTTACCTTGAATGATCGCTGTAGTATTCCCATCTGGCAATTGAAGAATTTTAATAATATAGGCAACAGTCCCTATTTTATTGAGATCATCGTAGCCTGGATCTTCAATATCACCATCTTTCTGCGAAACGACTCCAATAATACGTTCACCTTTATAAAATTCCTTTATCAGCCGGATCGATTTATCACGACCAACTGTAATGGGAATTACTACGCCGGGAAACAGAACGGTGTTTCGCAGTGGCAGAATGGGTAAAACGGGGGGAACATCTTCCGCATTTATTATTTCCTCATCCTCAGCTGAAAGCAAAGGAATAAATTCAGTTTCATCTTCCATAACGTTTGAAAGATGCAAATCAGCAATGTCTATATTGTTATCCATAAAAGCAGAAGTGACAGTTTGGCATATTTAATGCCTTATTATTTTTCATCGGTATTGGGTCAATAACCATGCCAGTACTAAAACAAGGCTATGATTACTAAGTTCAAATTATACAAAGAATAAAATTCATAGATAGTTATATATTGCAAAGGTTTAAAATTCACTACAAAGCAAAATCTTTTAAGAATGGTGCTCAAAGGTAGCAATAAGTTAAAGATCAGTTGTCAGCCTGATTTGCTAGATGCAATAATGGGGGTAGGTCTATTGTAATATAGTAATATTAATAAAACTGAAATAATAGTAAGGATAGAACATAAAATAGAGCCCTCAAATCCAAATTCACCACCATTAATATAGTTATTTCCAATAATTTCAAGCGAGAACAATGAATCGATTTTACGCCCGCTAACAGAATATCCCAAAATTGGACCCTGTAAAAAATTCCAAAAAAGATGAAGACTCAATGGAAACCAAAGGTTTTTTGTGAAAATATATGTTGATCCTAATAATAAACCGGCAAGGAATAAGTTTAGAAAAGCAATTAGAGATAGATTGAAATTAAAGACATGCATTAGCATAAATATTAGTGCACTTATAGTTAATGCCAAATATTTATTCATTGAGGTGAGCAGATTATTCAATATGTATCCGCGTAACAGGATTTCTTCATTTAGTGAAACAATGGTAAATAGAAATAAGCTTAAGAGTAAAGTTTGTATGTCAATTTGGGTATCTGAAAAATTTATATAAGCTAAAACATATAGGATTAGAGAGCCTCCTCCAATTATAGAAAGAGCAATAATAAACCCGGCAATTATGTCATTAACCCGATTTTTAAATGAAAAGCCCATAGATAAAATGGTCTTCTTATCAATGGATGTTCTAAAGCGGTATATAACAATAACCAGGGCTGTAAAACTACATAGTTCCAAAATTAATAATTGATTGATGCTGATATTTTTAAAAGCATTCAGATTTGTTAAGGGAATATTTACAATTAGACCACCGACAAATTGAAAAATTCCAGCTAATATAAAATATGAAATTATAATCAATACTATTCTAGCCCATACAGAAAGAGAAGTCTTGTTTTCTTTTTCTAAAGATTGTTCAGTCATAATAGCGATTATTTATTTGTTAGAGGGTCCTTTAGTCTTAAATATTTCATACTATTTTATATATTTCAGACTCTATATCCTTATTCATTTATAGCTTATAATCTTTAGAGAAACTATTTGTTGCATTAAATTATTGAATTCTCAGCAACTCGGCAAATTTCCGCCAACTAATATTTTACTTTCTCTTGAAACCTATTAAGATTGCATCTCTGCCTTCCTATGAATAAATTTACAAAGATTACAAATCTTTTAAAAAAGGTTTTCATTGTAATAAAGTTCCTGAATTATTAATTTCTAATAGTTAGTTTTACAACAACCGGTTATCACTGGTTAACTCAAATACATACCTGAAAATATTTTCCTCAATGGTATCAAATGGCAGGCTGCGTCGCGCATAAACAGCTTTTGCAGTATCCATTGCCTCGTTGAGTTTATGTTTCCTGAAACCGGACGTACCTCCCCATACAAACGACGGGATAAAATTACGCTGATAATTAGCTCCAAATATATTAGAACAAACACCCGTAGTTGTTCCCGAATTGAACATTGTACTTATCCCTGTTTTACAATGATCGCCCATCACCAAACCACAAAATTGAAGCCCGGTATTTACAAATTTAGTTGAACTGTAACTCCATTGTTTAACGGGTTCATAATTGTTTTTAAGATTGCTGTTTGTGGTTCCTGCACCCAGGTTGCACCATTCAGCAATAACCGAATTGCCAAGGAATCCATCGTGTGCTTTGCTTGAATAGCCTAACAATACGCTGTTGCTAATTTCACCGCCTGCTTTACACCATGGGCCAAGTGTTGTTCCTTTATAAACCAGAGCTCCCATTTTTAACACTGAATGCTCGCATAAAGCTACGGGGCCTTCAATATGGCACCCCTGCATCACTTCTGCATGCTTTCCAATATAAACAGGTCCTTTTAGCGTGTTTATAGATGAACATTCAATGCTGGCGCCTTCTTCTACAAATAATTTGTTCCCTAAAACCTGGTTTGTTGACGATATTTCAGCCGATTTCCGGTTATGGGTAATGAGTTTAAAGTCATCAGTAATTGCTTTTTCATTATTTCCAAAAATATCCCAGGTATTGATTATTTTAACGAAGGGTGTTTTCGTTTCCTGGCTTTTCAGATCAGGAACCATTCCCTGCCTGAAATGATTGAGGTTTTCAGCCGTAAGGTGAATCGCAACAACGGTATCGCCAAATTGTAATGAAGTGTCCGCATTAAGCAACATTATTTCGGCAATTAATTCCTGGTTGGGTAAAACAGAGCCATTTATAAGGTAATTATCGCTGCTTACTTTAAGGGGAAATTTTTCCTGGAGGTACATCTCAGTCAGAAAGGATACCGGGGATTGAAGATGTTTTTCCCATTTCTCCCTAATGGTTAGGATGCCAACCCTGATTTCACTTACAGGCCTGAAAAATGTAAGCGGTCGCAATGAAATACTGCTCTGATCATCAAAAAGTATGAAATTGACCATTGGAAACGATTATCTTGAAAATAACTTTAAAGATACAAGCATATGCTTACCCGGCAATGTAAAAAGTAACGAATGTTAATAATTTGGTGATGTTGGGCATAAAAAAAGCTATCCATAGTGGATAGCCCTAATATTTTTTTAAGACAGGTATGTTTATGAATTCTTTGTCTTCATTTGTGCAGATTTCTCCATTTTCTGACGGAATTTGTCAACACGGCCAGTTGTATCAACCAGTTTGATTTTTCCGGTGTAATAAGGATGCGATGTGTTCGATATTTCCAATTTTACAAGTGGATATTCTTTACCATCTTCCCATGTAATGGTTTCCTTTGTATTTACGGTCGAACGGGTGATAAACGAAAAATCGTTCGAGATATCTTTAAAAACTACAAGGCGATAATCCTTAGGGTGAATGTCTTTTCTCATGATGCTTTCAGCTTAAATTTCAGGGCTGCAAAATTATACATTTTTTCCTCGCAAACAAATATTTGCAGCTTTTTATTCAACAATATTTTGTTAACATGTTATTCTGAACAAATACTTACAGATCGAATAAGAATTTCATGGTATCTATTCCATCGGCATAATCAGCTAATCCGGGACTTTGAGTATTCCCAACAGGCACTGTTTTTTTAGTTGTAAATGCATCAGTGGCAATGCATTGAATAAGATCGTCATCCATTAACAGCTTTTCCTGCAGAGTTGCGATACTTTCATAAAACTGGTAATAAACTACCGGAATAGGAGAGGAGTATTGTTCCGATTCAGTTAAAATCAGGACATCATTGTCGAGATGAGTGGTAGTGTTAAGTAAATAAATGGATCGGTGATAGCTATGATTGTTCATGTATTTATAATGATCCAACAGCGCTTTCTTATGTGGTTCAACAGCTCCAAAAAGTTTTTCGGGGGCAAAACCCTTGGGGATAAATACTTTAGAAACATTGCGGCAGCCTAAACCAAAATAAGTGCAGATATCAGAACCTAATCTGACTAAAGTTTCTTCACTTTCATTACCAGTCAATACGGCAACACCATTCCGGTTTTTGCGGATAATATGAGGATATTTTGAAAAATAATATTCAAAATACCGGGCAGTATTATTGCTTCCGGTTGCAATGATGGCGTCGAAATCTTTTATTGTGCCTTCGGTGAACCGGATCATTTGCCTGAAAGAAGGTACAATCGAGCAGAGCACATCCGCTATTGCCGGCAACAGGATCTTATCATCCGATGAAAGTTTACCGATAAAACTATGACCGGCCATCAGGGTGCACATAAAATCATGAAAACCAACCATCGGGATATTCCCGGCCATAATCACGGCAACCTTCTTTGGCTCAGTTTTTTGACCATCGGATTCATAACTCGTAATCCATCCCGTAATTTCTTTTTCATTTAAGACCTTCCCCCATTCATGTAAAGCAAATGCAATATTTGCAGGGGTAAACCATGGATTTTGGTGATTGGCAGCCTGAAGTGAATTGAAAAACTCCGGATACTTATCCTTAAAGTCGTTTCCCTGAAATGCATAACTTTCAGATGCCTGGGCCATTACCTTGCCAAGTTTTATAAAAGCCCGGATGCGCATTTCAAGTGGAGGAGATTGGTTCATATGTTTGAAAGCAAACTATTGTTGTTTATGTGTAATCAATGGCGAAATTACCTTAAAAATTATACTTTTGCCATTCGATTGTAAATAATTCAAGAAACCCGGAATGAAAATAAGTATTCTGACATTTATCCTAGCCCTGTTCTGTTTTACCGAATATTCTGTTGCTCAATCCGTTAACAATAATTCAGGAGTTCAGGATTCTTTAAGTAAATTAAGTTCACTTATCTGGAAACAAAAAACGGATACTGCACGATTAAAGGCTAATGAAGTTTTTTTAAACAAGTTTCAATCCGTTTTAAAGGCTCCTTCATCCGTTGATATTTCTTTGGATTCAATCAAAGGAATAACAATGGTGGCTTCTGATAATGGTAAATTGCGCATATTTACCTGGAATGTGCCAGTGAGTGACGGCACAAATAAATATTTTGGTTTTATTCAACTCATGCGTGATAGTCTAATGGTAATTCCATTGCATTCATCCGGAATTGAACAGGCTGATTTTGAAACAAAACAGTTTACTCCTCAAACCTGGTACGGGGCGCTTTATTATAAACTGATTGAGGTTAACATAGGGGGGCAAACAGCATATACATTGCTTGGCTGGGATGGCTACAGCACAAATTCAAACCGGAAACTGATAGACATTTTCGAAATTGATAAGGCAGGAAATATCTTTTTTGGGATGCCGGTTTTTAAAACAGAAAAGGGCATTAAGAGCCGTGTTGTTAAAGAATACGCCGAAAAATCAAACATGTTGTTGCGCTATGATTACCAGGCGATCAAGGTAAAAAAAAGAAACAAGATAAAAAAAGAAGAAACCTGGCTTATTGTAATGGACAGGCTTGTTCCAATGGATCCCTCTATGAAAGGAATACCTAAATATTACGTGGCATCAGGTGATACATATGATGGCTACATTTTTAGGAACGGATATTGGGTTTTAGTTGAAGATGTTGAAGTTGTGAACAGGGAAAATTCTACAAAATAGTTTTCCGATTTAGTAGGATAGATACAAAACCGGCCATTCATAGATATGACCGCATTTCTGTAAAAATTCTTTCTAAACAAGCATCACGCTGTTTATCCTGACCTTAGTTTGAGTTTGAAAATTTCGAATTAGTGCATTAAATCACACAAGTTAACATAATTAAATATTTCAATATAAGCCAAATTTAGTATAGCAAATCCATAAATAAATTCTTATTTTTCTTGCCCGTACTGCAATAATTTTATAGCTTTGTGCCAATTTAATTTCATTATCAAAAGAATCCTGAAATAGTTGAATATTAAATGTAATGAGCAGCGAACCAATAATTTAATATAATACCTTAAAGAAATGAAAAAACACAATTTTAATGCCGGCCCTTCAATTCTTCCGCGAATTGCAATCGAAAATACAGCAAAAGCTGTTCTTGATTTAAACGGTATCGGGATGTCGCTTCTTGAAATTTCGCATCGCAGCAAAGAATTTCAGGCAGTAATGGACGAAGCTGTTGCATTATTTAAGGAAATACTCAACATTCCTGAAGGGTATCATGTCCTTTTCCTTGGAGGAGGAGCCAGCCTTCAATTCTGTATGGTTCCTTTTAATTTGATGAATAAAAAAGCTGCTTACCTCGAAACCGGCGTTTGGGCTAAGAAAGCAATAAAAGAAGCAAAATTATTTGGTGAAGTTGCAGTGATAGGCTCTTCAGCTGATAAGAACTTTAATTATATCCCATCCGGTTGGGAAATTCCTGCCGATGCCGATTATTTCCATATTACAACGAATAATACAATTTACGGAACTGAAATCAGGGAAGATTTTAATAGTCCTGTTCCTTTGATCGCTGATATGTCGAGTGATATTTTAAGTCGCCCGATCGATGTTTCAAAATATGCTATGATTTATGGTGGTGCACAAAAAAATGCAGGACCTGCGGGCGTAACATTTGTTATTATCCGTGAAGATATCCTCGGAAAAGTTGAACGTGCCATTCCTTCGATGCTCGATTACCGCATTCACATTAAAGAAGGATCGATGTTTAATACACCTCCTGTTATAAGTATATTTACACTCAAAGAAACTCTGAAATGGGTTAAAGAAATGGGTGGCGTCAGGAAAATGGAGGAAATGGATATTGAAAAGGCTGGAATTCTGTACACTGCCATTGATAATAGTAAAATGTTCGAAGGTACAGCAGCTAAAAATGCACGTTCCCTTATGAACATTTGCTTTGTGATGAAAGAACAATACAAGGACAAGGAAGATGCCTTTATGGAATTTACCAAAACGCGGGGAATGGTTGGTATTAAAGGGCACCGTTCAGTTGGTGGATTCAGGGCTTCAACCTATAATGCTTTGCCAATTGAAAGTGTGAAGGCGCTTGTTGACTGCATGTCCGAGTTTGAAAAAGCAAATAGCTGAACTGGCACGTTCAAAAAATAATTAAATCATAATTTGATGAAAAAAATACTGATTGCCACTGAAAAGCCATTTGCAAAGGCTGCGGTGGAAGGCATAAAGAAAATTATTGAAGATGCTGGTTTTAAACTGGCCCTTCTCGAAAATTATTCACAAAAAGCAGAACTCCTTAAGGCAGCATCAGATGCAGATGCAATTATCATAAGGAGTGATATTATAGATAGTGAAGTTATCGAAGCAGCCTCAAAACTGAAGATTGTAGTAAGGGCAGGAGCAGGGTACGATAATATCGATTTGACTTCAGCCAAAGCCAGGGGTGTAGTGGCGATGAATACTCCGGGGCAGAATTCAAATGCAGTTGCCGAACTGGCTGTCGGGATGATGGTTTATGCCGCCCGAAATAACTTTTACGGATCATCAGGAACTGAACTTAAAGGTAAAAAACTCGGATTACATGCCTTTGGATATGTTGGCAAAGCAGTAGCAACTATTGCCCATGGATTCGGAATGGAGATATATGCTTTCGATCCGTTCGTTGACAAGAAAATAATTGAAGCTGAAGGAATTCATTATTTAGATAATGTAAATGAGTTGTATAAAACCTGCCAGTATGTATCGTTGCATATACCAGCAAATGCACAAACAAAAAAGTCAATAAACTTTGACTTGCTTTCCTTGATGCCTAAAGGCGCAACCCTGGTAAATACTGCACGTAAAGAGATAATGGATGAAGACGGGTTATTGAAAATGTTTGCCGAAAGGACTGACTTTAAATATATTTCGGATGTTGAACCCGATTGTAAGGTATTGATAGCTGAAAAATTTTCGGGCAGATTTTATTTTACACCTAAAAAAATGGGAGCTCAAACGGCCGAAGCGAACAGCAATGCCGGTTTAGCAGCTGCCCGTCAAATTGTGAATTTTTTTACTAATAATGATACAACATTTCAGGTAAATAAGTAGAATAATAGTTAATTCAAGAATTACTTTGGTGCCATTCAGGAAGGTTGTTTGATATTGGTTTTAACTACTTTGATTTCAAAATAGGTCCGTTTTGGAACTAAATTTTTAAAAGACCAACCCAGACAAACAACTTTCTTGTTTTCTTGTTTCTATCTTTGTATATTAGCTGAAAATTTCAGAGGTAGTAAATTTATTTTATTGTTACTAGCATATATTCAAAACCAAAAACCAAATACTAATGGAAACTGAACTCGACAAAACTGCAACATTCTTTCGATTCGAGGATCTGAGGATATACCTAAAAGCACTGGATTATATTGATTGGGTATATAATAAGGTAAATAAGTTCCCCGAAACAGGCTCAATCTCATTGGCTACGAATTTCTACAGCTCAGCTCAAGCCATTGCTCTGCACATCGCTGAAGGTTCGGCACGCAACAAAGCACAGTTTATTCATTATCTTAAAATGGCTAAAAGTTCTGTGCGCGAATGCGTTGTCCATAGCGCAATGGCTTCAAAACAGAAATTTTTTGCCAATGATGATCTTGACGATTCACGCAACCAATTAATGGAAATGACTAAAATGCTTGGAGCTTTGATTGGATCCCTGCAACGTTCGGCCGGTATTGTGGATAGTGATGATGATTGATAATTAATTCATTTTATTTATTATTTTATTTTAATTCAATGACTTGATACCTCATTGTGATTATTTTTTATTTTCATGTTGTTTCATTCAGTTGTATTTTATTATTTTGTACTCCATTTTACACACTAATTTTACTTGAACTTAATAATTAAGCAATGGCAATTCTTAAAGCGTTTAAGGGTTTACGTCCTCCTGTTGAAATCGTAAAACAATTAGCATCAAGACCTTATGATGTACTGAACTCTGAAGAGGCCCGCATCGAAGCAAAAGATAATCCCTATTCGTTACTTAGGGTAACCAAAGCTGAAATTGACCTGCCACAGGGAATTGATGTTCATGGAAAAGAAGTATATGATAAAGTGGTTGAAAATTTCGCTACATTCATAAACAATAAGTGGTTGGTGCAGGATAAGGAAGAAAAATTATATATTTATGCTCAAACGATGAATGGCCGGACTCAATATGGCATTGTCGGCTGCACCAGCATTGAGGACTATTTTAATGACAAGATCAAAAAGCATGAATTGACAAGAAAAGACAAGGAAGAAGATCGGATGATTCATGTTCGTATTACAAATGCCAATGTAGAACCGGTTTTTTTCTCTTACCCTGCTAATTCAGATATAGACGAAATTGTAAATAACATAGTAGTTTACAATAAACCCGTGTATGATTTTATTACAGATGAAGGTTTTGGACATCAATTCTGGACTATTGACGACCGGGAAACAATTGACAGAATTAT
>Ga0208789_1001748_pt1 | contig 11239 bp, 9 predicted proteins | sample Methanotroph_Enr_FD_187368 | JGI IMG/M metagenome (GOLD analysis project Ga0208789, IMG submission 187368) | Enriched soil microbial communities from Old Woman Creek wetland in Ohio, USA - Methanotroph_Enrichment_5 (SPAdes) (version 2) | ecosystem: Environmental > Terrestrial > Soil > Wetlands...
GGTTTTAATTCACTTTCATCCAGATCGTATTTCTGTTTATGGAGTTTTTCGGCATAATACCACCAATCCCATGATTGCAGTTTGAATTTTGCACCTTCTGCATCAGCTATCTTCTGCATCTCCGACAATTCAGCTTTTGCAACCGGTAAAGATGCAACCATCAGTTTATTAAGAAAAGCATCAACCGTAGCAGGTGTTTTGGCCATATTTTCATCAATAATATAAGCTGCATAATTTTCGAACCCAAGAAGTTTGGCTTTTTCGGCACGAAGTCTTACCATGTCGGCAAGAATGGTTTTATTATCATTTGCGTTATTGTTATTGCCCCGCATGAAGTAACCGCGATATATCTTTTCGCGTAATTCGCGGTTTTTGGCATATTGCAGGAAAGGGATCAAACTCGGTTTTGCCAGAGTAAATAACCATTTGCCTTTGTTTCCATCTTTTTCAGCCGCTTCAGCAGCAGCTGAAACAACTCCTTTGGGTAATCCTTCCAGATCTGATTGTTTATCAATCAGCAGTTTAAAATTCTTATTGGTTTCGGCAAGAAGATTGTTCCCAAATTTGAGTGAAAGCAAAGAAAGTTCTTCGTTTATTTTTCGCAATTGATCCTGCTGCCCGGCGGCCAGATTCGCACCTTGACGTTCGAAATCCCGGTAGTACTTTTCGACCAGTCGTATTTGCTGTGCATCAAGGTTCAATTCCTGGCGTTTGTCGAAAATGGTTTTGATACGAGCAAACAATTTTGCATTCATTGAAATGTCATCGTTGTGCTTCGATAGCATTGGCGACACCTTCGTAGCAATGTCTTGCATCTGATCGTTGGTATTAGCCTCCGTAAGGTTGAAAAACACTTTGCTTACACGGGTGAGCATTTTACCTGATTTGTCAAAAGGAAGTATTGTATTTTCAAAAGTTGGCTCAGCATTATTATCAACAATGGCAGCAATTTCCGAATCATGCTGTTTAATACCTTCGATGAAAGCCGGCAAATATTGTGTAGTATCAATCTGGTCGAATGGCGGGACCTGGAAAGGAGTTGAATACTCCGAGAAGAATGGATTGTTCATCTTTTTTTCTTTCTTACATGCTGTGACGGTAACAATAGTGATTATTGTTAGAAGCAGGATAATGTTTTTCATAATGGATTTAATTTGTGAATAATTTAGTGGGTCCTTTTGTATCAATCAAGCCAACAAATTTAGATTGTAAAACTATATATGCAAATATATATCGAAAAATTTATCTTTGAAACATGAAAACTTTTGCCATTCTCAAAAAATATAAATGGGAAATGTAAAATATTAATTCCAATTATGTTTGCATTCCAATATTATCAGGCTGCAGATAAAATAATAACAATAAAAACATTTTGACATTCAAAACAGATCCTGTTAAAATCCATAAGTATTCATGCAGATTAAATCAATGAAATAATTGATATTTATCCAGATAGTAAAAAAAAGTTATAAACTTTGAAAAAAAAATTACTTTTGTACCCTCGCATAAACGTAAAATCTTCAAAGTTATTAGTAACTTTGAAGATTCTATTTAATTTTAAGATTAACGTTTGAAAAATGTAACACGTTTTGCAGGTGGTAATTGAAGTAACCATTTTCAATTACGAATCAGTAGGATTAAAAATAGTAAAAATATTTCAGGTACAGAGAAACAAAGCTAGTATGTTGAATAATAGTAAGGGATTGCTTTCGAAATTTATGATTTTCTTCGGGTACCTGATGGCAGCTATATACGTGGGATTAGGAATTGTGCTTTTATCATCCGATATATTTCCTGTTAAGCCATTAGCTTTGAAATTTTCGTTTGCATTATTCTTCATTGCATATGGATTTTTCCGGCTGGTTAAGTTGATCACTAAAAAAACAGAAACTAACGACAATTAAAGGAGGTCTAAATATGAAACGTAATGTTCTGCATCCTTTCTTTCTTGCTTTGGCCATGATTTCCATGTTTGCCATATCGTGCCATAATCCAATGGGAGTTCAGAAACTTGATGAAACACCTACTCGTGGTAAAATCCGTATGAGCATTGACGAATCGTTTCAATTGTTGTACGATACCCAGATTTATACATTTGAATCACTTTATGTAAATGCACACATCACTCCCATTTACAAACCGGAAGTCGAAGTGCTTGCCGATTTCATGAATGATTCTGTTCAAACTATTGTTCTTACCCGTGATTTAACCAAGGCTGAGAAAGACCACCTCTTGGCCCAGAAGTATGTGGCCCGTACTACTAAAGTTGCTCATGATGCATTGGCCCTGATCGTGAATAGGGAGAATCCTGACTCCTTTTTACTTGACACTCAGTTTGCTGATATTTTACGTGGAAAACTAAGCAACTGGAAACAAATAAATCCAAAATCACCTGATAAACTGATAAATGTTGTTTTTGACAACAATAAATCAGGCAATGTGCGTTATTTCCGCGAAAAGTTCGCTTTAACCGGTAACTTCCCGTCAAATTGCTTTGCGGTTAACAACAATGAAGAAGTGATAAATTATGTTAAAAATAATCAGAGCGCACTAGGCATTATAAGTGTAAACTGGATCAGCGATACCCAGGACAGTGTTTCGGAGAAATTTCTCAAAGATGTTCGGGTACTTGAAGTAGGATCAGAAATATACCAGTACTGTAAACCCTACCAGGGCTATATTGCCGAAGGTTCTTATCCATTTTGCCGTGATGTTTATATGATTAGCAGGGAAACATTCTCAGGTCTTGGCACGGGGTTTGTATCATTTGTAGCTGGTGATCAGGGACAACGAATTGTTTTAAAATCAGGTCTTGTGCCTGCAACCATGCCGATAAGACTAATACAAATAAAAAAAGACTAATTTATCATTTAGACAGGAGGAATCAAAATGTTACGAGTTACTAGAGTAGTGAAAAGAACCTTCATTGGGGTAAGCATGCTGGTAATTGGCGGTGTAGCTACCGGCCAGGATTTGAAAACTGCAATTAATATGACCAATCAGGAGCAATTTGAAGCAGCTGATGAAGCCTTCAATGCGCTGAGTAAAAGTGCTCCTGCTGATGGCAAAATATATTATTACAGTGGCGAAAATCAATTAGCCTCTTATTTTATTGATCCCACCAATATCTCTTTCAAATCAATAGCTAAAAAGGCTAATGAACGCTTCAACAAAGGTATTGCTGCAAATCCTAATGAACCGCTGAACTATGTCGGACTTGGAAAAGTAGCTCTGATACAGAATGATAAAGCTATCGCAGATGAGAATTTTGCAAAGGCTGAGTCGTTCCTTCCTGCAAAAAGGAAAAAATCTGCTCTTTCAAAACCAGAACAAGCAACACTACTCGTTCAAATTGCCGATGCCTATGTGCAGGTAGGAAGCAAAGATAGCAGCCTCGTTTTTAGTTTGTTGAGAAGGGCTGAAGCTCTTGATTATAAAAACCCTGAACTATACCTTGTTCGTGGCGACTATTGGTTTTATACTCTTAATAATGGAAGCCGCGCTGCCGAAAATTACAAAAGGTCACAGGATTTTGCACCACAGTCGAAAAGAGCACGCGTAAGATTGGGACAACTTTATACCCGTATAAGAAGCTATCAGGATGCCTTAAACTATTACCAGGAGGCTATTGATCTCGACCCTTCATTTGCACCTGCTTACCTTGAAATGGGATTCCTTTATGCAAAGATGGACAAACAGGAAGAATCAAAAGCAAACTTCAAGAAATACCTAGATCTGAGCAGTAGCAATATTGCAGCGCAACGCCGGTATGCCAATATGCTGATTCAAACTGAAGACTACAAAGGTGCCATTGCTCAAATCCACCAAATTATGGCTAAGGACTCAGCATCATTCAACGACCTGAACCGTGCGCTGGCATACTCCTATTACGAAGTGAAACAATATCCGCTTGCCAAGTATTATATTGGGAAATTTATAACAAATGCTCCAGAGGAAAAGATTACGGCGCAGGATTACTTGTACTATGGTAGGATTTTGGTTAAAGAAGGGCAAGATTCTCTTGGTATAATGAAACTGAACCAGGCTTTTGACCTCGATACTGCCAATGTTGAACTGTTGAACGAAATAGCTTCTTTATATCTCAAATCAAAGAAATATGAAGATGCCGGTAATACCTATAAAATGAAAATACTACATTCAAAAGGTAATGTAAATGATTATTATAGAATGGGCAGGGCTTATTTCGATGCTAAAAACTGGACTGAAGCAGATTCCGCTTTTGCCAAGGTTAACCGGCTGAGTGCTGACTTTGAACCGGCTTTCCTTTTCCGGGCTAGGGTCTATTCCAACCTAGACCCCGATACCAAAGACGGTCTTGCCAAGCCCTTCTACGAATTAGTAGTTGAGAAAGCCAGTGCAGACTCAGTAAAATATTCAAAAGACATCCTCGAAGCATACAATTACCTGGGTTACTACTACCTGGTTAACAAGAATTACTGTGAGTCACTTGTATATTGGGATAAAATAGTTGCTATCGATCCAACCAGTGAAAATGCCAAAAGTGCATTAAAGGATCTTAAACCCCGCTGCCCCGAATTCAAGTCTGCAAATTTAAAACCGCAATAGCATATTTAGCTGATTTTAAACTAAATACATCTTAGTGATTAATCATAATATTACATAGATGTATTTTTTTACAAAAAGTGTATCAACATTTTTCAAAAATAGCTTTTAAACGCTAAAATCTGTTATCTTTGCGTAGTATTTTTCCGAAATCAACAAAAACAAATAATACAATTCACTAATCTTAAATCTTATCACAATGAGCAAAAACGGTCAATCGTTGAAAGAAACACTTCGTTCAGCTTTCGCAGCTGGAGCAATAATTATTGCACTGGCAATCGCATTCCTGATTTACTTCTATGTATTAGGAAACCCTGTAAATTTTGAAGGTGGAAATCCAGCCGGACATCCGATTCCAGGTAACTACCTGGCAATGGTTTATAAAGGAGGATACATTGTTCCACTTCTGATTACATTAATTATTGTCCTACTAACCTTTACTATCGAAAGAGCATTAACACTCCGTAAAGCCAGTGGTACTGGTGCAGCTAACGTTTTCGTTAAAAACCTTCAGATTTTACTGGACAAAAACCAGATCGATCAGGCAATCGTTGCTTGCGACAAACAAAAAGGATCAATTGGTAACGTCATGAAAGCTGGTTTGATTAAGTACAAAGAACTTCAGGCCGACACCAGACTTGACAAGGATCAGAAACTTGTTTCGTTACAGAAAGAATTCGAAGAAGCTACTGCTCTGGAACTTCCTATGTTGTCGCGTAACCTGGTCATTTTATCCACCATTGCTTCCATTTCAGTACTTATCGGTCTTATTGGTACTGTATTGGGTATGATCCGTGCGTTTGCTGCTTTGGCACAAGCTGGTTCACCTGATGCTCTTGCTCTTGCAACTGGTATTTCGGAAGCCCTTATCAACACTGCTTTCGGTATCACAGGTTCAACACTCGCTATCATTTTCTACAACTATTTCTCAACGAAAATTGATAGCATGACTTACAAAATTGACGAAGCAGGATTCAGTCTTACACAAACATTTGCATCGCAAACAAAGTAAGGTTGGCTCTTAATATCAATTGCATCATGGCGCTTTGCGCCCGGTTTTTACATTACAAAACAAGAAACCATGCCAAAAATTAAACCACCGGTAAGAACTCCACACATAGACATGACGCCTATGGTGGATTTATTTGCCCTTTTGCTTACATTCTTCATGTTAACAACATCTTTTCGCCCACAGGAAGCAACTATAATCGATACGCCCAGTTCCATAAGTGAAAAGGTAAATCCTGATAAAAATGTCATTACTATTCTTGTTGGTAAGGATGACAAAGTGTACCTGAATTTCGACAATGGTTCAGATACATCCGTTCTGGTAAGAAAAGAAGTTTTGAAAAAATTTGCAGAACAGTATAACCTGAAATTTTCTGATAAGGAAATAAAATTTTTTACAACCGGTGCCTCCTTTGGAATGCCGGCTGATAAAATTAAAGCCTGGTTAGATACCCCGGATTCAAAAGACCGGGAGAAATTTCAGACTGGTATACCAATGGATTCCACAGACAACCAGTTAAATATGTGGATTCGTTTAATACGTGTGCAAAGTCCCAATGCCGAAGTAGCCATAAAAGGGGATGCGGAAGCTGATTTCAAAACTGTTAAACACGTAATGGATATTCTTCAGGATAATAAGGTTAATAAGTTTAACCTTACGACTAACCTCACGAAGGACGAAGCCAAATTGGACTAAAAATAATTAAAATGTTAATAATTAAAAAAATCATATTATGGCTGAAATAATCCAAGCGGAAGGCAAACAAAAAGGCGGCAAAAAGAAGGCCAAAAAGTTTTCGACGCACATCGATATGACCCCCATGGTTGACCTGATGTGTTTGCTGATCACCTTTTTTATGCTTACCACAGCGTTCAGCAAGCCTAAAGCCATGGAAATTACCATGCCTGAAAGGGATGACAGTACTCAGCAGAAAGATAGGCCTCTCGTTCAAGCAAACAGGACCATCAATATCCTTATTTCAGGCAATGATAAAATTTACTATTACTTTGGAGTTGCAGATCCCAAATTACCACTCCCCCAGTTAGTTTTAACAAATTACAGCAAAGATGGAATACGTAAAATGTTGTTAAAGCGTAATTTAACGGTTTTTAAAGCCGTTAGGGAACTTAGGGACAAAGTAATCAGAGGGGATGAAGTAATGGCGGATTCAACTTTATCTCGAAAAATAAAAGAGTTAAAGAAATCTGATAAAAATGCCCCTATCATCCTGATAAAAGCAGATGAGAAGGCAAAATACAAAAACCTAGTTGACATTATTGATGAAATGGCCATCTGCAACATTGCCAGTTACGCTGTTGTTGATATTGCACCAATTGAACTGCAGATGATTGCTGGCACAGCTGTATCGGCAGCTCCTGCCAAAAAATAATTCAACAGTTGTTAACGTAAGTTGTTGTTCACAATTAAAGTAAGACACAAAAATGACAAAGCAAAAAGTTTATGTCGCTCCAATGGACGAAATCGTCTTTGAGCGAAGGAATAAAACTTACGGAGCGTACATTTTGCGTAAATTGTATAATAAGAATATGACCAGGGGTCTAATGCTTGCAGTAATAATTTTGCTTGCAGGTTTAGCTTATCCTCTGGTATCAAGTTATTATGCGCAGAAAAGAGCTGGTTATATTGAGAAGGCAGCCAGTGCTGAATTTATCGATATGGCTAAGCCCAAAGAAGACGCTCCTCCCCCTCCTCCCCCTCCACCACCTCCTCCAGCAGAACTTGAGCAAAAAGTTAAATTTGTCGCTCCTGTGGTTACAACTGAAGAAGTAGTTGAGGATGCAGACATCTTTAACCAGGATGATCTGAGTAAAAATACGACTAATGAAGCCGTATCAGTAACTGAAGAAGCACCGGTTGAAGCTAAAGTGGAAGTAATTGAAGTTCCTGAAGAAAAAAAGGAAATCTTCACTATAGTTGAAGAAATGCCTTCATACCCTGGTGGTGAAGCTGAACGCAATAAATTTCTTGCCGATAATATCGTTTATCCTCAGCAAGCTACGGAAAATGGCATACAAGGTACTGTTTATGTTTCTTTCGTTGTTGATTCAAAAGGAAATGTAACTGATGTGAAGATTCTCCGCGGTATTGGTGGCGGCTGTGATGAAGAAGCATTACGCGTTGTTAAAATGATGCCTAAATGGCATCCCGGTAAACAAAACGGCAAACAAGTCCGTGTTCTTTTCAACATGCCTATTTACTTTAAACTTCAGGGTTAATAAGAAGTTTTACTCTTTTATAAAAACGCTGCCAGGTACGATCCTGGTAGCGTTTTTTTATTTCAGGGAATCTTTCACATTTAATATATTTGCTTAACGAAAAAAGCTAAACACGTTTTGAAAAAATATCAATTACTTCCAACAAACCAATTGCACTCAAACAGATATTCCTTCCTCAATGAAAATAAGTAAAGAACATTTCGGTTTCCTACCCGATACAAGAGAAGCATTTTTGTTTACCCTCGAAAATGTGAATGGTGTAACAATGCAAATCTCCAATTATGGCGGAACAATCATATCACTAATGGTCCCAGACAAAAACGGCAAACTGGCAGATGTTGTGCCTGGTTTACCCACCTGGCAAGAATGGCTAGAGAATCCGCATTATTATAATTGTATTGTCGGTCGAGTATGCAACCGCATAGGTGGAGCAACATTCAGTATTGATGGCATAGAATATAAAGTTTCAGCCAACCAGGATGGATATCAACTACACGGTGGATTTAACGGGTTTCAGCACAAATTATGGGAAGCTAATATCTTTAAAAATAAAAATGAAGCCGGTATCGAACTTCACTATCTAAGTATAGCTGGCGAGGAAGGATTTCCCGGAAACCTGCAGGTCAAAGCTACATATTCGCTGAATACTAAGAATGAAATAAAAATTGATTTTAGTGCCATCACCGATCAGGTAACACCTGTAAACCTGACCAACCATGCCTATTTTAACCTGGGTGGAGAAGGTTCAGGCACTATTTATAAAACCCAACTGATGATTTGCGCTGATAGTTACACTCTTACTGATAGCAACAGCATTCCCACGGGAGAGTTGTCACCCGTTGCCGGAACCCCCTTCGATTTTAGAGAGCCTCAGGAAATTGGTGCACGAATCAACCAGCTTTATAAAGGATATGACAATAACTTTGTATTACGAAATCAGTCTGGAAATCTTGCTTTAGCAGCACGGGCCTATGACCCGCAATCTGGCAGGATGTTGGAATTGTTTACTACCGAACCTGGCGTTCAATTATATACTTCGAATTGGTTCGATGGAAAAGTCAAAGGGAAATTCGACAAAGTATATGAAAACCATACCGCTTTCTGCCTCGAAACACAGCATTACCCTGATTCTATGAATCAGCCTGAATTTCCGGATGTTATATTAAGGCCTGGTGAGGAATACCATTCAACAACAGTTTGGAAATTCTCAGCACACTGATCTTTTTCAATAACCCTGCAAACTTCAACAATCGATTGCCACTTGATACTCTCCGTTTTTAATTTTATAATTGTCTCTTGATAGAGAGCATTAATATAAATTCGCAAGGCTGAATCAATTTCCGCTTAAGGCAAAGTAAAACAGGAGTTAAAAGAAATGCGTTGAACTTTATACTCTAATTGTGAGAATTTATTTTGAAAAAATTTATTGAAAAATTGAAATAGAGAAAGCATCCACACAAATTGCTGCTATGGAGACTCAAGGGTTAAAAAACATCTACCGCTCCCTGAAATACCGGAATTACCGCCTCTTTTTTAGCGGTCAAAGCATTTCACTTATCGGAACCTGGATGCAGCGCATTGCAACACCCTGGCTGGTTTACAATTTAACTGGTTCTTTGTTTTTGCTGGGCCTCGTTAGTTTTGCCGGCCAGATACCTAATTTTTTGGTGGCACCATTTGCCGGTGTCCTGGTAGATCGGTGGAACCGGTATTACATTTTACTTATCACTCAAATACTGGCTATGTTACAGGCTTTTTTGCTGGCAATACTCTATTTCAACAAAACCCTCGAAATATGGCACCTAATAGTTCTGGGTGTTTTACTTGGCCTGATTAATGCTTTTGATACACCTACAAGGCAATCATTTGTGGTGGATTTGATCGAAAAAAAAGAGGATCTTGGGAATGCCATTGCATTAAACTCATCCATGGTTAATGGTGCCAGGTTATTTGGCCCGGCTTTAGCGGGTGTATTAATTTCATTTGCCGGAGAAGGTGTATGTTTCCTGGTAAATGGATTGAGTTATATTTTCGTAATTGTCTTCCTGCTGATGATGAAAATTCCGTACAAAAAAGCGGATAAAAGAAGCACTCTGGTAATGCATGAATTCAGAGAAGGATTCAAATATACTTTTGGATTTGCCCCAATCAGATCTATCATACTTCTGCTTGCATTGGTAAGTTTAATGGGGATGCCATATACTGTATTGATGCCCTATTTTGCCAAGAGCGTACTTCATGGAGGACCCCATACGTATGGTTTTCTGATGGGGGCTTCAGGTATTGGAGCCTTTGCAGGTGCCATATATATGGCGTCAAGGAAAAGTGTACTGGGATTGGGAAATTTTATCCCTCTCTTTTCAGCATTGTTTGGCCTGGGGCTTATCTCGTTTGCCTTGTCACAGTATTTCATTCTTTCATTAGTGCTGTTGCTGGTGACCGGCCTGGGCATGATCATGCAGATGACTTCCAGCAATACCATTCTGCAAACCATAGTTGATGATGATAAACGCGGAAGGGTAATGAGTTTTTACACGATGGCTTTAATGGGCACGGCTCCTTTTGGCAGCTTGTTAGCTGGTTCGTTGGCAAGTATAATTGGCGCACCTAATACACTGATAATAGGAGGAATATCGTGTGTACTTGGTGCTATTGCATTTGCACGAAAATTGCCGGAACTAAAGAAAATAGTTCACCCGATTTACAGCAAAATGGGTATAATTCCCGAAGTAAGTTCAGGGATTCAAACTAGCAGAGAATAGATGGATTTGCCAGGAGAAATGGAGGAAGAAATAAGAATTAAAACAAAGTAGTACTTTTCAGGTTATTCTTACGTTTTCAAGGAATAATTAGTCTTTAGCCTGGCTGGTAAATTGCAGGCAGTACGGCAAAAAAGTCTGAATTCCGGTTCGAAATGCATTTTTAGCGGATGCTTCAGAATGCCATGTCGTACTATATTTTGTTTATAAAAAAGCAGATAAATCTCCGTCAATTTTTATTGTAATGAAAAACTCTAAACTATTTGTATCAATAACTTTTCTTAGCCTGTTTTTAAATGCATTTTCTTTGTTCAGGTTTGAAGCAACCGCACAAAATGCTAAAGTTCAAAATGATAGCCTAAGAAAAGGCATAGCAATAATTATTACAGGCGCCGCCGCCAGGATACCGCAGGAAGCAGCGCTTCTGGAACAATTATATAATTCTGGCAGTTTAAAAGACGTATCGTTTATTTCCGGAGCAAGTTCCGGAGCATTAAATACAACAGTTTTGAATGCTATTTTGAGTAAAAGAATAAGTTGGAATCAATATAAAAATATTCTTTTCTCTATCACGAATAACCAGGTTTATACCGGGAATGGAAATACATTGCCTTTCGACACCAGCCCTTTACGTGAATTATTGAGAAGAA